>Ga0226835_1001132_pt1 | contig 16776 bp, 15 predicted proteins | sample LAC_MetaG_1_FD_163627 | JGI IMG/M metagenome (GOLD analysis project Ga0226835, IMG submission 163627) | Anaerobic ammonium oxidizing microbial communities from anammox membrane bioreactor (MBR) in UC Berkley, California, United States -... | ecosystem: Engineered > Bioreactor > Anaerobic >...
CGCCGTGTCCCGATCGATCTGAACAAATCTGCTCATCGCAGCACCTACCCTATGCGCTACGCTGAAGGCTCGATCTTAGCCGGCCACCACCTCATCGCGGTGGCCGATACTCCGACAGACTCCTAGTCTGAAGATCTCTTATGCGCTTCTCTCGTAATCGTCCGCCATTAATCTGATTTCACCAGAAACAGTACTTGGTTGTACTCAACAAACGCACGGTCTTCAACGCAGATCTCGTGTATGCGCCCTTTGACTCCAGCCTTAACTGGCGTGAATAACTTCATCACCTCCAGAATAGCAACAGTCGTGTCCTCATCGACGAGAGACCCAACTTCTACGTATGGTGGCGATCCTGGCTGCGGTTGCCTATAAAAAATCCCCAAGAGTGGAGCCTTAATTACCAATAGATCTGCGTCGGTACTCGTCGCAGACTCTGGCTCCGTACGATCGGCCACTTTCAATGATGTAGGCTGCGCTTCGACCAATCGGGTCTCGCCAGAAGTCGGGGCGATTTGCTGCCAGGCCGTGGCTGGAATTACGGGCGCCGAATCCGAGTCGGTCGCTTTTACCAGCTCTAGGGTTAGCTCGCCAAACTTCAGGCAGACCCTACCCATCGGCGATTCGTCAATGAGCTTTAGAACCCAGATCACGTCGTCCTGTGTGAATTCCATAATCCCTCTGGATATTCTATGAGAGGGCCGCTAACACTGAAATGGTTATCCCGAGCGTTGTTACAAAAAGCCTCTCGGGTAACTTTGTTAGCGGAGCGCTCGGTCCTCAGAAAAATCAACGTACCCGTAAACGGCGATCGTTGCGCTCGGTCAATACCGAGTAAATGCGTTGACGATTTGCGCGTTAGTCCAGCAAACACCAAAATGGCCCTGAACTGCCGCGACGGTAGACAACATATCCTCATCAGCCCACGCAGCGACGCATTCTCTGGCAACCACAACATCAAAATCGCGTACGTATGCCGAGCGTAAAGAGGTTTCGACGCAAACGTCGGCTACAACACCTGCGAATATGATAGTCTTGACACCCCAGCAACGCAAAAGTAGTTCTAAATCAGTCTGATAGAATGCGTCAAAGCGCCTCTTCGAGATAACTAAGTCATCTGGACGCGGTCGAAGCTCAGGCAGAATCTCTGCACCCCAGCTTCCACGAATAACCGGTCCGACACCGCCGGACCTAAGCAGTCGAGTCGGTAAGAGGTGGTGCACCTGCAGCGTGTCATCGCTTCCGTCGGGCTCAAATACTTGAGTAGTAAAAATTGTTCTGATCTTACTCGGCAGCGCCTTACGCAAAGCGTTTATCGGCTCTATCACTTGCTGGAGTCTTCCCACGTTCATTCCGCGCTGGCTAAAATATCCCCTTTGATCGAGGAAGTCGTTCTGGGTGTCGATAACCAAGAGCGCCGAAGCATCCGGGTCAAGCGGGAATTGAGCAGTGAGTGGGATCATCACGATTCCTATTCAAGCAACTCGACTAGATATCGGAGGGAGTTGAGGCTCTGATCATCGAGTCGAACCAGTTGAAGTTGTCGCTAGTATCACATAATCTCCGAGGCGAGAACTAAACGACGACTTGATGGTGCCCGAGTCGTCCTTGCCAAAGCAATAATAAACAGATCCTTCTCTCTTCGTACTCTCTCTACTCGTCTTATCCAGTTCGATAAACAGGTCGGTCCGAGCATTTCAAAATCACATGACTAATATACGTCCGAAGTCTGGATTTGAGGCTGTCTGTTACGCTGAGCTAAAGATAGTCTGATTTAACATGATTCGCCTATAATGGCCACTTACGGCATTGGCATGAGGAAGCGTCAATGAACGGATAAATTAAGGCAGCGCAACCGTTCGGTAACGCAAAGCATAATGAATTACGCTGCCAGGATGTAGCGATACGAGATTCCGTAGTCGCCGGCCTTGCGCGCGCGCATCGTGTTCGAATCTTCCAGCGACGATACGAACCGCGGGGCCCGAGTGCATCTGTACCAGGCACCGTAAAGGATGTCGAAGTAACGTCGCACCTTCTCCGACTAAGCGTAGGTGAGCCGCTCAATACACCCCAACCGGGTACGCCACGATCGGACGCCGATGTACCGATCGGCGCACTGGCGGCCCACCCCCTGGAGTCGGTGGCATGCGCTCCTACGTACCGAAGTTCGAAGAACATGAAGGAATAGATGAAGATTTCGCACCCGATGATCGCGTGCCCGCGGCGTGCGTTTGGCCTGTAACGAGCTCGCCAGGACATCTCCGGGCTCTCGATCAAGCGGCTGTATGACGACCAGATACGCGACCTCGTCCAACTGTACCTGAGCCCTCCAGTCAAGGGATACTGTTGCGTGTGGGTGAGGTTGGGGAGACTGAAGTACTCGACCGCGGCCAGCAAATCGTACCGAGGGCGCGACCGGGTATCGACGAGCCGTACACTTATGGCCACGTATGTACGGGGGTCGTGCCACCGCTTGCGGTGCTTGAGATCGTCATTTGCCTCGTGCTCGGGGCGTGCGAACATCGTTATGCGGCTGAACCCCTTCCGTTTCCCTGTTCCGTGGGAGCGCGTGTACCGTCCAGCCTTGGGGTGTACCAAGTGACATCCGCCTTCGGTACCGACAAAACACCGATCACCGGGGTGCAGTTCGTTTGCCATCCTTGAGTCCATATTCAGTCCGATCCGACCTAAAACTCCTGGCTGACCACGGTCGAGCATAGGTTTGCTGCGTTCACCGAAAGATACCTTCGTCGCGGTCTGTACGGTTCGATGCGGTAACTCGAACAAATCATCTGCGACCATCTCAATGTATAGAATACCGATCTCACCTCTTTCGCGTAAGTAGAGTCTTCCGATAAGATCTAGTATTCTGTTCCGTATGTAACTTTAACAATCGTAGTGCGACCAAGCGGTATCCTCATGACGGAGATACCGATGGGCAAACGAGCCAAGGAACTGATTGTGAGCGCCGAGCAGCGCGCGCAGCTCGAGTCGATCGCCCGCTCGCAAAGCTTGCCGGCGGCGCTGGCGCGTCGGGCGCAGATGATTCTGCGCATGGCCGAGGGCGAGCCCAACAGCGTGGTCGCCGCGCACCTCGGGGTGAGCCGCCCGACGGTGACGTTCTGGCGCACGCGGTTTCGCGAGCGCGGTATCGAGGGGCTGCACAACGAGCTCAAGCCGGGGCGACCGCGCAATACGAGCGACGAGCAGATCGCGCAGTTGATCAACACGGCGCTGCAGTCTCGACCCGAAGGCGCAACGCACTGGTCGCGCCGTCTGCTGGCCGAACACACCGGCATGAGCAGCACCACGGTACACCGCTACATGTCGATGTTCGGGCTGCAACCGCACCGCTCGCGCAGCTTCAAACTGTCCAACGATGCGTTCTTCATCGAGAAGGTGCGCGACATCGTCGGGCTGTACCTGAACCCGCCCGAGCATGCGCTGGTGCTGTGCGTGGACGAGAAGAGCCAGGTGCAGGCACTCGAGCGCACGCAGCCCGTCTTGCCCATGGGCCTGGGCTACGTCGAAGGCGTCACCCACGACTACGTTCGCCACGGCACGACCACGTTGTTTGCAGCGCTCGATATCGCCAACGGAACGGTGCTTGCGCAATGCAAGCCTCGCCATCGCCATCAGGAGTTCCTCGAGTTCTTGCGGCATATCGATCGCGAGGTTCCCGAAGAGCTCCAGGTTCATCTGGTCTGCGCCAACTACGCTACCCATCGGCATACCCGAACCCTGGCCTGGCTGGCCAGGCATCCGCGCTTTCATCTGCACTTCACGCCCACCTACAGCTCGTGGCTGAATCAAGTCGAACGCTGGTTCGCATTGATCACGCACCGCGCAATCCGGCGCGGTTCGTTCACTTCCGTTATCGATCTCAAGCGCAAGATCGTCGAGTTCGTCGATCACTACAACCAGCATCCCAAGCCGTTTCGCTGGACCGCCACCGCCGATTCGATTCTTAAGAAGCTTGCGAGAATTGGTAAAGCTATTTTAGGAACGGCACACTAGCTACTCCCATAAGCTCGGGAGCCACAGCGATATAATTGGAATATAACTAATTAAAATCAGGGCAACCACGTAGACCGCCACAAATGGTAGACATCCACGCATTATCTTTATCACTGATACGTTAAAAATCCCCGCACTCATGAATAAGTTTAGTCCGAGAGGAGGCGTAAACATTGCAATTGCAAGATTGACCATCACTATGATTCCGAAATGGATAGGATCTATCCCGATTGCACCCAACATCGGAAGAAAAAGCGGGATTAAGACCATCATAGCTGGAATCGGCTCGACGACGATTCCTGCCGCAAATAAGACGATATTAATAATGAGTAAGGTCGCGTACGGTCCGATATCGAGCGAGACGACGATCCCTGCTAAATGGTTGGGTACATTTTCCAAAACAAAAACTAATGATAATGCTGAGGCTGCCCCAATAATTACAAAAATTTTAGCAGTTAAGAGCGTCGAATCTCGTATGACCTTCCATACACCCTGCGGATCCATATTTCGATAAATATACATTGCCGCTACCACCGAATAGATTGAAAGAACCATAGACGCCTCGGTTGGCGTAAAAAATCCGCCATAAATACCACCAAAGATTATAATTGGCGCGAAAAGTGTCCATAAAGCGTCTTTCGTAGCCTTCAAAATGGTCGTTATTCTAAGCGGCTCATTGCCTGAAGTTGCACCAGTTCGAAGAGCATATACTACTGAATAGACTGTGACTAAAAAGCCAATCATTATTCCAGGTAATATTCCAGCTAGGAAGAGCTTCTCGACCGAAACATGCGCAATTGCTGCGTAGATGATCATAATAATACTTGGCGGAATAAGCAGAGCGATCGCCCCCATCGATGTAATCAAGCCGAGCGAAAATGCTTCACCGTATCCGTTTTCTCGGAGACCTGGGTACAACGGCTTGCCAACCGCAGCGACGGTCGCCATGCTTGACGCCGATACCGCTCCAAACATTTCACACGCGGCAATGGTAGTTAAGGCCATTCCGCCAGGAACCCTTCCTACAAGAGATGCCACCCATCGTACGAGCCGCTTTGACATTCCGCTACAAGTCATAACTTCGGCGGCGAAAAGGAACCCTGGAATTGCTAGTAAAGCGTTTAAGTTAAGCCCACTGTATAGTCGAGCGGAGATCATTGCGGGAGAAATATCAACAGATGAGAAAGTGGCCGCTATGATCGAAATCGCTAGAAAGGCCAACCACAGAGGAAATCCGAGAATCAATAAAAATATTCCAACTATCGAGGCGATCAGCATGTTACTGCCCTCTCTTGTCGCGCAAAATATACATTAAATTGAATATGTATCCTAAAGCCGTTAAGCCAAGTCCGACTGGAACCGATAGATAGCCAATCCAAATAGGCAGATACCCACTTTCGCTTGTCTGTCCCTGTTCAAAGGCTACGGTAACAAATCTTATACTGACGGAAGAGAGATACACACACAGTGTGGCACAGACGATCGTGATCGCTATGGCGACTAGACGTTGAATCGAGGGTGTCAATGACCGATAGAATACGTCAACCGAGATATGCGCTGTTCGTCTCGACAGAACCGCTGCACTAAGAAAAACGTACCATGTAAGTAAATAATAGAGAGTGATCTCATCGATCCAAGGTGCGAGTATATGAAACGCTTCACGGAGAAGCACCGAGGCGGAAATCGTTATCAGCATCCCGCTGAAAGCGATACTCGCCACCACCCCAAGAAATTGAAAAAGAGAGCGATCGAAAGCATCAAGAATGGCAAGAGGTTCCTTTCGATTTATGATTGTCGATTCTGATAACGCATGATCGTTAGGAGGCTCGGCTCTCCTCGAGTTATGTGCCATATGCATCGTCCTCTATCAAGAAGCAGAACCGGTGATAGTGGAGGCCGTGCGGGTTCTTCCGCGGAATTTGTCTGGAATCCGAGGACCGCGCCGCGATCTTGACGGCTACGATACTGCGCTGGCGGGGTTGCTCTTCAGGCTTCTGTCGGCCTTGAGCGACGAAGCCTTCTTTGCGCGTCAGCGTGACGTACACCAAGCGCGCGAGCTTATGCGCGATGGTCCTATTAGCTCGTCGCTTGTCGATGTGCGTGTGCCAGCGGCGGTAGAACGCTCCGAGCACCGTATCGCCCCACGATAGGTGGCTGGCGGCCAGGCAAGGCGCTTGTCGGGCGCAATCGGCCGAACACTTGGTGCACGCCGACGGCGCCTGACCCCCGCTGATCCTGGTCGACGGACATAACCCAAGCCATGAGCAGAAACGCTTGACGTTGGTGAACCGGCACAAGCGCGTGCCGATCTCGCTGAAGATCTTCGTCACCAAGTCGATACCCAACTCGTTGATGCACATCAGATCCATCCTCGCGTCGTTTGCCAGTGTCTTGCGCGTATCAAACTCGGGGCGCACTTTTGCGCCTGGGTGCGGCTGCTTGTCCGATTCGAGTTGCTCCGCGGCACACTCGTTGAGCAAGGGCTGCGGCTTCTCGTCACACGCGAACAGGTGTCAAGCGATGCCCTTGTAGCTCCCTAGGAGGCTGTCGGAGTCGGCGAATCTGACCACTCTACGGTGGCATGAACCCGATGCAAACTCGACAAACTCATCGAATAACGACCCAAAGCGCGCATTTTGGCGATCATAATCTGATCGAATCGGAAGCTCCGACAGACTCCTAGTACGTGCCCCAGCACCAACAGGTGCTCCTCGCGCCAGTTCCCCGTGAGCGCGCACGATCACGTCGTTCCTCGCTCAGATCCGCCGATGGCGGTGGTGCGCGAGGGCCTGCGGGGCGCGCTCGGCTGCAATGACGGCGCGCCTGCCGGTCCAGTCGCGGATCGCCCCGGTGAGCTGCATGGTCATCTGCACTGGCGCCTCTTGCATGCGCTGCACTCAACTGGCCCGCTGCACGAGCCATCCTCCGTGGTCGCGCGCGACCCGCGCGAAGGGTGGACGCCTCGACCAAGGGCCCAAACGCTGCCCGCTTCAGACTGTGGCTCATCAGCTTTTCAGCCATCGGCACTTCTGAAGGTCGCCCTTGCGCCCCGGCATTTACTTGACCTCCCGGGCATCGATCTGCACCCTTCGGCCCCACGGCTCTCGAGGACCTGGTAGACAGGAATCCGGTGCACTCCGGTACACTCCAGCGCCACCACCTCCACCCCGCACGCGAGCAACCCATCGGCCAGCACGCCCGAGTCCGCGTGATCGTCGCTCCGACCTCGCTCACCAGTGTCTCCGTTGCGTGTGTCGGCACCGGCACCAAATGGCTCGATACGCGGATACCGATCGCCGCTACGTTCGGAAACACCTCCTCGTCGCGTCGCTTGGGTAGCACTAGGGCCTCCTCCACCATCGTTGATGAACGGCGACGCCATACAGATCGCCGAAAGCGATTAAGTCGCACAAACTAATGTTCCGTTCCGTACGTACCTTCAATTATTCTGGTGCGACGAACCGGTATTCTCATAGCGGAGATACCGATGGGCAAACGAGCCAAGGAACTGATTGTGAGCGCCGAGCAGCGCGCGCAGCTCGAGTCGATCGCCCGCTCGCAAAGCTTGCCGGCGGCGCTGGCGCGTCGGGCGCAGATGATTCTGCGCATGGCCGAGGGCGAGCCCAACAGCGTGGTCGCCGCGCACCTCGGGGTGAGCCGCCCGACGGTGACGTTCTGGCGCACGCGGTTTCGCGAGCGCGGTATCGAGGGGCTGCACAACGAGCTCAAGCCGGGGCGACCGCGCAATACGAGCGACGAGCAGATCGCGCAGTTGATCAACACGGCGCTGCAGTCTCGACCCGAAGGCGCAACGCACTGGTCGCGCCGTCTGCTGGCCGAACACACCGGCATGAGCAGCACCACGGTACACCGCTACATGTCGATGTTCGGGCTGCAACCGCACCGCTCGCGCAGCTTCAAACTGTCCAACGATGCGTTCTTCATCGAGAAGGTGCGCGACATCGTCGGGCTGTACCTGAACCCGCCCGAGCATGCGCTGGTGCTGTGCGTGGACGAGAAGAGCCAGGTGCAGGCACTCGAGCGCACGCAGCCCGTCTTGCCCATGGGCCTGGGCTACGTCGAAGGCGTCACCCACGACTACGTTCGCCACGGCACGACCACGTTGTTTGCAGCGCTCGATATCGCCAACGGAACGGTGCTTGCGCAATGCAAGCCTCGCCATCGCCATCAGGAGTTCCTCGAGTTCTTGCGGCATATCGATCGCGAGGTTCCCGAAGAGCTCCAGGTTCATCTGGTCTGCGCCAACTACGCTACCCATCGGCATACCCGAACCCTGGCCTGGCTGGCCAGGCATCCGCGCTTTCATCTGCACTTCACGCCCACCTACAGCTCGTGGCTGAATCAAGTCGAACGCTGGTTCGCATTGATCACGCACCGCGCAATCCGGCGCGGTTCGTTCACTTCCGTTATCGATCTCAAGCGCAAGATCGTCGAGTTCGTCGATCACTACAACCAGCATCCCAAGCCGTTTCGCTGGACCGCCACCGCCGATTCGATTCTTAAGAAGCTTGCGAGAATTGGTAAAGCTATTTTAGGAACGCGATACTAGATGCGTCTCACACATCTAATCGGTGCCAACTGCAAATACGAGGTTATGCATCGCAACGGACTAGCAAAGAGACATTGCTCAACGCTGCCCGCTCGCGCCAGTGAAGTATCGGTCACGTCTGCGTTACAATTCGCTTCGTCGCGTAACGCACGGATGCATAGCTTGTTCCGGCGCATCGCACGGCAGAGTCCGACTCCCTCAACGCGCCTGATCGGACTTCTTTGAGGCAACGGCCCCCAAACTCGCGCTGCTCAGACTCACTTCCCCAATCCGTTCCTTCAATCTTACGCTCTCATCCTGTAACTGCGTGAATGGGCGCGCTCGGTCAGGTTGTCGTCCGCTGAGGCTCTTTTTCCACTTTTATAAGGGATCCTCTCCGAGATAGCCGGTTGATACATAATTTCCCACCAATATACCCAACTTCACGCGCGGACACCGCCGACACCGCCGCCTCGATTAGCACGACCGTAAATCCGCTCTTCCACACGACAAGCCTCTCTCGCTTATAAGCGAGTAATTTTCCGGAACACCCGAATTTGGTACTGGTCAGATTTTCGGACGTACCTCATAGGCACGAGCTACGATGTCGCAAACTTCACTGCGTACGCTTATGGCGGATTATCCACCCAAAATCGCATGCCCCGAACGCCGCCTGGATCTGAGCCTTGACCCGTCAAATGCAGGTAGCGCCGCCCAGGAATGCGCTTGCCAACACCTCTGAGGCTGATTTGAACCACGATATAACGATCTCTAATCTTGTCCTCGGAAAGCATCGTGTCCACTCGTAGCGTTAACAAACTCAGTCACATCGCCAAAGTGTCAACGACGGAAGACTCCTTGAACGGTTCGCACCACCGAGGCGGACCGTTAAGCCATAGGACTTCCGATTTCTAACTTCCAATCAAGCCACTTTTTTGCTGGCTTACCCGATGATCGTTGGTCGAAATCCTGTTCGGCGCCAAGGGTCACGCAGCGATTTGCGTCAACGCACCAACTCTTTCACGTCTTGCTGCAAGAGCCGAAAAAGTGGACCCTTAACAGGATCGGCTATGACACCCTTCCAGACACCACCTTCATTGAGCTTCTGCATCTTGGCTAGGTCATCTCTCGCAAGCTTGACCACTGTTACACGAGGGTCACTTTCCAGACTCCTAAGTGCCGCAGTCTCCGTTTTTATGTATTCAGCCGGACCGATCCGTTCGAGTTCATTACCGGCTTCATCAACCGATTTCTTCAGATTATCTGGAAGGCTCAGGTACCAGTCACGCCCCACAAGTATGAACTGGATAAGAGTCGAGTGCATCGTCAATGCAACATTTGGAGCCGCCTCCTGTAATCTCAAATTTACTGTGACGTCGGGTGGCAATTCAAATCCGTCAATCACGCCCTGTTGGACGGCAGTGTAAACCTCAGGAAGCGACATACCGGTGCTCAGTGCCCCCCAGTCGGTTACAGCCAGGCTGTGCTCTTTGCCTGGTATCGCACGAAGCTTCTTTCCTTTGATTTTTTCTAGACTGTCAATTTTGGTCCGAGTGAAAATAAGATTAGGACTTAAGCCGAAGAGGGAGACGATATGGAACCCCTTTTCCGCAGCGAGCTTCTTGATCTCGGCTGCCGCTTTTCCATGCATCGCCAGCGTCGCGTTCTCGATCTTTTTTTCTAACGAATCGCCAGGGAAGAGCCAAGGTGTCGAAAAAACCCCCGCCTGTGGCACGAAGTTTCCAAGATTACCTATGGGATTGATATTTCCTTGGACCGATCCCATTTGTACAGCACGCAATACCTCTAAGTTCGATCCGAGCGCACCAGCCGAGTACAGCTTACCATCGATCCGACCGCCTGATTTCTCGTTGACTAGGTCAATGAATTTCTGAGCTAGACGCTCCTGAGTATCGTTTGAAGTGATGTTTGCAAACCTCATTGGATAGACCTTCTGAGCGTCTTCCGCATGAACGCTTGATAATGCCAGTACACCTAAGAAAACGAAGACGAAAAGTCGGTCAGAAGCCAATTTGCTTTTACACATAATTTCTCTCCTCCTTCATCGTTTGTCACAACCTGTCGCACAATTAAAATACCTACGCACTCTGGCGCAACTAAGCGATATCCTCATGACGGAGATACCGATGGGCAGACCAGACAAGGAACTGCTTGTGAGCGACCGCGCAGCTCGAGTCGATCGCTCGCAAAGCTTCCCGGCGGCGCTGGTGCGGCGGGTGCAGATGATTTGGGGCATGGCCGAGGGTGAACCCAACAGCGTGGTCGCCACGCACTTTGGGGTGAGCCGCCCGAGGGTGACGTTCTGGCGCACGCGGTTTCGCGAGCGCGGCATCGAGGGGCTGCACAACGAACTCACGTTGGGACGGCCGCGCCATACGAGCAGATTGCAGCTGCACCGCTCGCGCCGCTTCAAACTGTCCAATGATCGTCTCTTTATCGAGAAAGTGTTCAACATCGTCGGGTTGTACCTGAACCCGCCCGAACACGCGCTCGTGTTGAGCGTAAATGGAAAAAGTCAGGCCCCGGCGCTCGAGAACTCCAAACCAATTCTCGCGGTGGTACCGGATCCCACTTAGTTGTGCACCCCCAGCCAAATGCACCAATGCGCCAGGACGCTGTATGCAGCGCGTGGCGCCGTCGCTGGCGGTATGATCGTTGCGTGGCATCGACACCATGACGCAGCCGAACCCCAATCATTTGAGCGTACTATTCTAGTCAACGCACTGGCTGATCGCGTGATTGCTGACTATGGCACGCGACCGAGGAAATACCGGCGGTGCGCGGCTGGTTTGATCACCGCCCGCGTCTTAGCGTTCATTTCATCTCCAACTCAGCGTCCTAGCTGAACCAAGTCGAGCACTGGCGTGTCACGCTCCTCGACAAATACAGCCCTTGTAGCGCGTATCGTTCGTTCTCAGCAGTATATCGAACAGACCGTCAGCGATTGCCTCCGCGCACATAATGTACCGCCCCTAGGTTGGGTGCCTGAACCAGGACCGCAGATGAAGTCTTACAAAGTATCGAACGATTCCTGATGCCAATTTCTAACTCACGACACTAGAGTTCGAGCGCGAGACGGAATGCCTGTGAGACGCTCTCGATAGCGTGCATCGCCTCTTCTGGATTACCAATCAACTCGATTTTTGGGGCGACCTTAGCTGCCAACAGCTCATCATACACACTGGTATTCGGTTGCAATCCGGTAGCTAAGAAGACCGTCTCGGCCGGGATCAGTACCTCCTCGTTTCGCTGTTCCACTATGACGCCTTCGGTTGTGATCTTTTTAGCAACTGAGTTGGTAAGCATCTGGACGCCAGCAATGGATGCCTCCTTATTCAGAACCCAACGTGTCGACCCACCGACCGAGCCACCCAAGCGCCGTTGTCGGCTGACGAGTGTGACGTGATGGCCCCGGCGCTCGATGATTTCACGATCGTTGTCGGCAAAGGCTGCGTAATTGTCTAGGAATTCGAATACTTCCGAATCAAGTTGCCAACGCCGCGCGAGAAACGATGCGATCTCGATTCCGATTCCTCCACCGCCAATGACAACCACGCGATCACCGATCGGCACATGTCCTTCGAGCGCGACCGTTGCCGGGTATACATGCGACAGATCCGAGCCAGGCAGTGTTGAGTCCACTGGATCACTACCCGACGAGACGGCGACGAAATCTGGAGACATCGAACGGAGTAACTCCGGCGTGGCCTCGGTCCCAATACGGAATTCGACGCCGACCTTCTTGCACTGTCCCACAAGCCATTCGAGAAAAGTGAAGAGTTGTTCCCGGCCCCGTGGTGCAGAAGCATGCTGCCACATTCCTCCCAGATGCGACTTGCGCTCGAAAAGCGTAACCTGATGTCCACGTTTGGCGCTCGTCAATGCAAACTGCAGGCCACTAACGCCGCCGCCGACGACAATGACACGACGTTTGGAATGGGTCCTCGGGATCGGGTGAACCTCGGAAATGGCGCCCACACGCGGATTGACTAAGCAACGCACCGGCTTATTGTGGATAACGGTGATATCTAGGCACTCGTTGCATGCGATGCAGTATCGGATATCGGCGAAATCACCACGCCGAGCCTTAAGCGGCCATTCAGCGTCGGCGAGCGACTGCCGGCCTAGGCTGATCATGTCTGCCCAATTGAGTCGCAGAAGACGCTCTGCCTCGAGCGGATGATTGTTGCGGTTCGATGCGGCTACCGCGGCGGATTTCACAACACGCTTGATTTCTCGAGCGAGGTACGCGTACGCACCTCGTGGAACGTTTGGCGTGAGTTGCGGAACGGATGTCGCGTGTCCACCGCCAGTCACGTTGAAGAAGCAGACGCCCGCTCTTTCCAGTTCAATTGCGTTAAACTGTGCCCCTTCGATACCGTAGCCACCCGCTAGGAACTCGCTACCGTGGAGCCGATAAAAAACGGGGAAATCTTCGCCTAGCGCCTTCTTGATGCTCCGCACCGTCTCTAGGGAGAAGCGGATGCGGTTCTCGGGACTCCCTCCCCACTTGTCAGTGCGGTCATTAAACACGCGTGAGGCGAACAGGCTATGTGCGCTTCCACCGACGCCAAGTATGTCGATCGCCATGAAACCGGCCTGCGCCGCACGTACCGCAGTGGCCGCAACAGCTTGAATCATCTCTTCGATTTCTTCGGCTGGAAGTTCCGCTAGACTCGGGCGGCTTGTTGACTTCTCGCGGTGAAGGCGATTTACATGAAACAATCGTCGAACGCCAATCTGCGCATAAGGAACCGTTCCTTCGGCCTTCAGTAGTCTGACAAGTTGTGCGTAACGCTCTACATGCAGATCGTTCTCAAGGAATAACTCGTGCGGGCTACCTGCATGGTCGACAAAATAAGCATCGATGACGCCGACACCGAGCAGACCAAACCCGCCCTTGGCACGCGCCACGTAAAAGTCGATCCCCTCATCAGCGATTCCTTCTTGCATCGAACCGAGATTAGTGTGCATCGGTGGCATCGTCAGCCGGTTCGGCACGCGAAGTCCACCGATGGTAATGGGCTCGAAAAGCAGTGGCGTCAGCATGCTCACTCCGAATTCATTGCGATTCGCAATTGTCGCGTTTCGCAATGATAGATCGGCTACAATTTAGTGTCAATGATGCCGCCACCTGATTAGCGAGAAACCTCAGCAGCCCGCAGCATGCGCTCGGACGACGGCGGGGCGTTCACGAGGGCGTTGAGCAGACGAGTCAGGAGGATCTTCATGTCGAAGCGGCGATTGAATCGATACTGGAACTCGGCGAGGTAACGGTGGGCGTACTTGGCAAAGTCGAAGGCGTGGTAGGTGCCGCTGATGGCCGTCTTCAGATTGCCCAGCAGCGTGTTGACCGCCCGGAACTGCGGCAGCTTCACGCTGGCCTTGCCGCCGCCGGTGACGATGCGCTCGTGCCCAGCGCCGACGAGAGTGGTCGCACGGAAGCACCACAGCCCGTCGGAGACGACGGTGGCCGAGGTGGCGAGGTGGCTCGCGGCGAACACGGCGACCTCCTCCTCGGTATGCGATTGCTGGCGCAGGCAGGCCACGACCGGACGGCCGCTCGGGGTGGTCTGTACCGCCGCCACGATCGGCACCTTGTTCTCCGAGCCCCGGCCGGTCTTGCCACCCGAGCGTTCGCCGCCGAGGTAGGCGTCGTCCATCTCCACGCGCCCGTCGAGCTCGCGGCGATCCTCCCGCAAGCGCATCGCCTCCATGATCTTGTGCTTGACCAGCCAGGCGCTGCGGTAGCTCGCCCCGAGCTGGCGCATGAGTTCCAGCGCCGAGACGTTGTTCTTGGCCTGGGTGAGCAGCTGCATCGCCAGGAACCACCGCGTCAGCGGCAGCTTGCTGGCTTCGAAGATCGTGCCACTGATCAGACTGCACTGGCGGCCGCAGACACCACACTGCCAGTAGCGCAGCCCGCCACGCTCGAAGCTCGTGCGCGCCGCACCGCCGCAGGCCGGGCAGACGAACCCTTCCGGCCAACGCGCGGCTTGCACCGCCGCCCGGCACTTCGCTTCGGTTCCGAATCGTTCGTAGAACTCCGGCATCGACAGCCCTGCTTGGAACTGCACTCGGTTCATCTTCATGGCGCACCTCTACGGTCGGTGCGTCCATCTTCGACCCTCTCAGGCTCAGCAGATGAGCCTGCTGAGGTTTCTCGCTAATCAGGTGCCGCCATGAACCGTCTCGAGACAATGCACCACGACCTCATAGGGAAACCTCCAGATCTGTTGACGACCCTCGAGCAACGGTTCACTTATCGGTTCGCAATGACCGCTAGCTGGATGGGCTCGGCTTTGGCTCCGTCGCATGAGCGCTTTGGGTTGTCGGTTGCAATGTGGCGCGTGCTTGCTGTGATCGGTCGTTATGAGCCTCTATCGGCGAGAGAACTGGCGAATAGAACATCGTTGGATCCCTTTCGAGTGACGAGGATACTCACGATACTTTGCGATAAAGGGTTCGTGAGCCGCCGGACAGATCGGACAGATCGGCGCAAGATCAGTCTGCGACTTACGCGGGTAGGTCGTGCGACGCACGACGAGATCGCGAAGAAGCTGTCCGAGATGGAGCGATTGGTGCTTGACGCCCTAAGTGTTGAAGAGCAGAAGACGTTATTTCAACTGCTCGATAAATTAGATGCGAGTATCAACACGCGTCTGCAAAAATGTCGAAGGGAGAATGACTGATACTACTACGTGTGGGGGTATCCAAATTTTTATATGTGAGGCATACCTACAGCTCGTGGCTCAATCAAGTCGAACGCTGGTTCGCACTGATCACACACCGCGCAATCCGGCGCGGTTCGTTCACTTCCGTTATCGATCTCAAGCGCAAGATCGTCGAGTTCGTCGATCACTACAACCAGCATCCCAAGCCGTTTCGCTGGACCACCGCCGCCGATTCGATTCTTCGGAAGCTTGCGAGAATTAGTGAGGTTATTTCAGGAACGCGACACTAGTGGACTGTAACGCTTGAAGCGGGAGTAATCCGATGTGCTGTATCGAAGTACTTCCACTTCACCGGCTTCGCCTGCTTGTTGTACTGACGGATGTATCGCATGAGCTTTCTCTTCAGGTCAGGCACCGAGGTGAACACGCCGCGGGCGATCACGTCGCGTTCGATCTTGGCGAACCACAACTCGACCTGGTTCAGCCACGACGAGTACGTCGGGGTGAAGTGCAGATGAACGCTGGGATGCGCGGCCAGGAATTCGTCGACCCGCTTGGTCTTGTGCGCCGAGAGGTTGTCGGCGATGACGTGGATCTCTTTGCCGCGCGGCTGGTTGGCTACCAGGTCGGTCAGGAAGGCAACGAACTCGGCCGAGGTGTGGCGGCTGGCGGTCTTGCCCAAGACCTCACCGGTCTTCGTGTTGAAGGCGGCGTACAAGGACAGGGTGCCGTGGCGAAAGTACTCGAAACCATGGCGCTCGGCGCGTCCCGGCGACAGCGGCAGCACCGGGTCCTTGCGGTCGAGCGCCTGAATCGCCGTCTTCTCATCGACACAGAACACCGCCGCATGCTGCGGTGGGTTCAGGTACAGCCCGATCACGTCGGCGGCCTTGGTCTCGAAGTCCGGATCGTTCGAAGCGATGTAGCCCTCGAGCCGGTGCGGCTTCAGGCCGTGCTTGGCCCAGATGCGCGTCACCGTCATGTGCGAGATATCGCCGCCCAGTTCGGCGGCCAGCTTGCGCGAGGACCAGTGCGTCGAGCCATCGGCCGGCTTGCGCTTGGTGGTCCACGCCAGTACGCGCGCTTCGAGTCGCTCGCTCACCTTGTAACGTTCGCGCCCGGCGTGGCGGGCAAACAGCCCCGCCAGGCGCTCGGCCTCGAAACGCGTGCTCCAGCGACTGATGTAGCTGTCGCCGCAGTCGAGCTTCGGGCGGATCTCGGCCCAGGTGAGGCCATCGGCAAGAAGCAGCACAAGGCGGGCGCGTCGCGCCGAATCGGCCCGACCGTTCCTTGCGCTGGTTTGTCGCTGCAGTTCCACGCGTTCGCTCTTGGTCAGTTTCATCACGCCCTCCGCAGACATGATGATACTAACGATTTAACCGTTACAGTTCACTAGGAGTCTGTCGGAGTATCGGCCACCGCGATGAGGTGGTGGCCGGCTAAGATCGAGCCTTCAGCGTAGCGCATAGGGTAGGTGCTGCGATGAGCAGATTTGTTCAGATCGATCGGGACACGGCG
>Ga0226835_1001133_pt1 | contig 16750 bp, 15 predicted proteins | sample LAC_MetaG_1_FD_163627 | JGI IMG/M metagenome (GOLD analysis project Ga0226835, IMG submission 163627) | Anaerobic ammonium oxidizing microbial communities from anammox membrane bioreactor (MBR) in UC Berkley, California, United States -... | ecosystem: Engineered > Bioreactor > Anaerobic >...
TTTCGTTTCGCGCGCGCTAACGGTTTCCGCCGCGGCGGCGCTTGCGTTTTCCAAAGCGGATTCTGTGGACACGGCTTGCGCGTCTGTGGGAACATCGGGCGTGGGGGCAGCGTCTATCGTCGGGGCAGCGGTTTGCGTTGACGGCGCATCGGACGATTCAATATCCTTGACGGCATAAAGCACCAGGGCGAGATACAAGCACAACGGCGCGACGATAAAAATTAAAAATGAATTGTCCACGCGTCGTATTATAAAGCAAAAAGGAATTTCAAAAAATTGATTGCCGATTTTCGCATCGGACATTACACCGATTTGGAAAATATCACGGGCTGCACGGTAGCGCTGGCGCCGCCGCAGGGCGCGGTGGGCGGCGTGGATGTGCGCGGCGCGGCGCCGGGAACGCGCGAAACGGAATTGCTCGGCACGGGCCGTTTGATTGAACGCGTCAATGCCGTCGTTTTATCCGGCGGCAGCGCGTTCGGTCTCGATGCGGCATCGGGCGTGGTGGAATATCTGGAGGACCAAGGCATCGGGTATGATGTCGGCATTGCGCGGATTCCGATCGTGTCGGCGGCGGTGCTCTTTGATTTGGCGATGGGCAATCCCAATGTGCGCCCGACGGCGGCGAATGGCTATCAAGCCTGTCTCGCCGCGCGCAACGATACAATCGCGCAAGGCAGCGTCGGCGCAGGCACGGGCGCGTCGGTCGGCAAATTGTTGGACATGGAAAACGCGAGCAAAGGCGGCATCGGTTACAGTGAGCGCGCGCTGCAAAATGGTATCACGGTGGCGGCATTGGTGGCGGTGAATGCGTTGGGCGATGTCGTTGACCCGACGAATGGTCAAATCGTCGCCGGCGCGCGCAACGCGCAGGGCGGCTGGGCGGACAGCGGCGCGTTGTTGTTCACCGACAACCGCGCGCGCGATTTTTTATTGCAAAATACGACGATTGGCATCGTATTGACCAACGCGGTCTTGACTGTGGAGCAAGCCAATAATATGGCGAGCATGGCGCATGACGGCATTGCGCGCGCGACGCGTCCGTCGCACACTTTGTTTGACGGCGACGCGTTATTTGTCATGGCGTCGGGGACGCGCGGCGGCGGCGATTTGACGACTTTGGGCCATGCGGCGGCGGAATGTGTGGCGGACGCGATTGTGAACGGCGTAAAAATGGCGCGCAGTTTGGGCGGCATCAAGGCGTGGAGCGAGCCATGAGCCATTTGTTGATGTTTGATATTGGCAATCAACATATTAATCTGGGCGTGTTTGAGCGCGCGACGCTGCGCGCGGCGTGGCGCATTTCTACGCGTGTGGAAGGGACGCCCGACGAGTACGCGGTCTTGATGCGCACGCTTTTGCGACAGACGAATGGCGCATACACCTTTACAGGCGGCGCGCTGGCATCGTCGGTGCCGCCAATGATTCCGACTTTTTTAGAATTGTGTCGCGCGCAATTTGGTTGGATGCCGCTGGTGGTGGGCCCCGGCATCAAGACCGGCATTAAAATTCGGACAGATAATCCGCGCGAGGTTGGCGCGGACCGCGTGGCGAACGCGTTGGCGGCAAAAACTTTGCACGGCGCGCCCGCCATCGTGATTGATTTTTCGCCGATTACGATTTTTGACGCGGTGAACGCGCAGGGCGAATATGTGGGTTCTGCCATCGCGCCCGGGTTGAATGTGAGCGCAGAGGCGTTATTTCGTTCCGCCGCGCAATTGCTGCGCGTCGAACTTGCGCCGCCCGACCCGCCGAATCCGATTGGCAAAAACACAATCAACGCAGTGCGTTCGGGTTTGATTTATGGTTATATCAGCATGGTCGAAGGCATGATTGCGCGGTTCAAACAAATGTTGGGCGCAGACGCGCGCGTGATTGCGACGGGCGAACAGATTTCGCTCGTGCTGCGCGAATCGCGTTTAGCCGATATTACGGATGAACAACTTACGCTGCGCGGTCTGCAATTGATTTATGATTTGAACAACCCAAAACGGAGACAGGGAGGTTGAATGGTTCGCGCAAAAATTTTATTGGGCGTCGGCTTGACGCTGTTGGCAATTTTACTGGCGGCGTTCGCGTTGCCCGTTGGCGCCGCACAGACCGCGCCAGACGAAAATGGATTACGCGTCAGTCCTTTGAACCGCGCCGCCGCGCAGAGTTGCGGCGCGCCGACGATTCAGTACGCGTACGCAAATCCCGCGACGACGTATCCGGGCCAGGTCACGACGCTTTATTGGGGCAGCGTCTTGGGCGCGCAAGCGGCATATTTGCAATATCCGGATGGCCACCGCGTCGGCATCGGCACGCCGGGTTCGCAGCAGGTGAATCCGTACCAGACTAGTACGTATTATGTGATTGGCGTCTGCGGTTCGTTTCAAACGCAAATGCCGATTACGGTCAATGTGCAAGGGGGCCCAACTTGCAGCGGCTCGCCGCAACTCAATGGCTTTAGCGCGAGCCCGTCGGTCATTGCGGCAGGCCAGGGTTCGACCTTATCGTGGGGCCAAGTCAACAATGCCGATTCCGTTCAATTGAGTTCGCAAACCAATGGCGGCAGCGGCGTGCCGACGCCGGGCAGCATGGTCGTCTATCCCAAACAAACGACGACGTATTATTTAACCGCGTGGTGTCAAGGCAGTTCCGTCCAAGCGCAGGTCACGATTACGGTCAACAACGCGCCGCCCACGCCCACGCCGCCGCCTGCGAATTCAAATCAAATTCGGAGCATCCAAACCGAAAAACTTGCCAAAGGCGAGCTCAAGGTGACGGTCAATTATTATTGGAATGGCGAAGATTCGCCGGCGACGATTCAGAGCGTGGCGTACAACAGCAGCAATCAACCGGTGACGAATGTCGGCAGTACCGCCATTATCGCCGGCTATGTGAAATATGTGATTCAGAATTTAATCTCTGTCGGCGGACAGGGCGCCATGACCAAAGTAACGTCGTGCATGGTCGGCAAGTCCGGCACCGATTTAACGTGCTTGAGCGTGCCGGTACAATAAAAAAATTAAAACTGGTCGGGATTTTTCCGACCAGTTTTTTTTGTACGCAACGCCAAAAAAATTCGACAAGGGGCATACAATGTATTATCATCTGGCACATTCGATATAAGGGATGGGTTGGGCTGCTTGGCGCCTGAACTCACTGCCCGAGCAAAGGAGTTTTATGTTACGGTCGGTTAGGCGGTTTGCCAAAACGCGCGCGGCGCTCTTGGGCGTTTTCGCGCTTTTCTTTTTTGTAACGCCGTTTGCTTTGCCGCGTACGGTTTCCAGCGCGCCGCGCGTTAGCGGTCAAGCAGAAATGGCGCGCGCGCGGCCAAACGGCGCAAGCGTAGATTGCAATATCTGGTGGGCGGAAGTGTTGCACGATACGTTCGACTCGAATTATCGTTCCCTTGTTGGCCCAACCACGCCCAACAACACCGTGAAACTGCGCTTGCGCGTCGCGCAAGGCGATTTGAACAGCGCGCGCGTGCGCGTTTGGGATGACCGCGCCAATACAGAAACGTATTATGCCATGTCCTGGGATGGCGGTTTTGACAACGACCCCGTTACCTACGATTGGTGGTACGCCGACATCGCGGTTGGCGCGCAGCCGACGATTCTGTATTATTTTTTTGAATTGAACGATGACCCCGACAACAATTCTGGAAATGGAATTTGCGACCAAGATTTTTATACCGACGACAATGTAAAGTTTTACGGCGGCGGCATGGGCGCGATGAGCGACAATTATAACGATGGCTTGTCCTTTCAAATCACCGTCTATGATTCCGCGTTCAGCGTTCCGACTTGGATGCAGCAAGGCATCGTCTATCAAATTTTTCCCGACCGTTTCCGCGACGGCGACGCGAGCAACAATCCCGCTGCGGGTCGCTTTTTTTACAACGAAGGCAGCGGCACAATTTTTCGCTCCAATACGAGCGCGTGGAATACAAAAATTTGCGACCCGCGCAATCTCGTCGCGCCGACTTGTTCCGGCTCGTACAGCAACAATTTTTACGGCGGTGACCTCAAAGGCATCAAGGACAAAATTGACCAAGGGTATTTCGACAATCTCGGCGTGAGTGTGTTGTACCTCAATCCGATTTTTCGTTCGCCGTCCAATCACAAGTACGACACGGCTGATTATTTGACCATTGACCCCGATTTTGGCACGCTCGCCGATTGGAACAATCTCGTCGCGGCGGCGAACGCGCACAACATCAAAATCATTTTGGATGGCGTGTTCAATCACGTTTCATCCGACAGCACGTACTTTGACCGCTATGCGCGCTACAACGCGGCGGGCGCGCTCACAAGCCCGAATGGCATGGGAACGAATGACGCCAGCGGCGCGTGTGAAGCAACGACTTCGCCGTACCGCAATTGGTTTTATTTTTCCGATGCGAATACGATTTATAATCCGGGCCTCGACGCTCCGAATATCACAGTCTATTGCGCGCCGCCCAACACTTATACGCCGCCCAATAATGGCGGCACGGCGACATACGAAGCTTGGTATGGTTATTCCTCATTGCCCAAACTTCAAGCCAATACCGCTGCCGTCCGCAATTTGATTTGGAATAATGGCTTGGCGTCCGTCGGGCCCTATTGGACCAATCAAGGCGCGTCGGGTTGGCGTTTCGATGTGGGCGCGGATGTGGATTCCGGTTTGACGAATGACGCGAGCAATGATTATTGGGAAGGTTTCCGCAGCGCGGTGCGCGCATACAATCTGCAAGCGCTGACGCTCGGCGAAGAATGGGGCGACGCGTCCGCGTGGCTGCTCGGCAATGAGTGGGACAGCGTAATGAATTATCGTTTTCGCTCGGCGGTTTTGGCGTGGCTCTTTACCGGATGTGTGACGGGCGAAGGATGCAGCGGCGGGACCGTGTACGAAGAAAACGACAGCAACAGCGGCAGTTCGAGCGGCGCGATTTCTGCCATTTTGCCTTCGCAATTCAATGCGCGTTTGCGTTCGATTCAAGAAGATTATCCGCCAATGGCGTTCAACGCGATGATGAATCTCGAAGGTTCGCACGACACCCAGCGCATTCGGTTTCTTTTGAAAAAAATCAACAACAACGATGACGCGGCGGCGGTGCAGCGCATGAAAGAATGGTGGTTATTTGCGTTCACGTACGCCGGCGCGCCGACGCTGTATTACGGCGACGAAATCGGTTTGTCGCAAGATGGCGTGTGGGACGGTGCGCGCACGCAAGACGACCCGTACAATCGCGCGCCGTTTCCATGGGACGATACGCCGGGCGATTTGACGGCGGACACGTCCAATCTCTTGGCGTTTGCGCGCAAGATGGCGTCGCTGCGTTTGGCGTATCCCGTTTTGCAGGACGGCGATATACAGCACGGCATTGTCATTGACGATGCGAATAAATTGTACGGTTTTGCGCGCACGAACGGTTCGCAGACCGCGTTGATTGTGTTGAATCGCGACGTGAATAACGCGCACAGCGTAACGTTAAATAATTTGAACGCGGCGCCATACAATTTGGCGGACGGAACGATATTGTACGACGCAATAGAGGGCGGTACGTACACCGTCACTGGCGGCAGCGTTACCGCGTCGGTCAATGCGGCTTGGGGCATCGTTTTGGTGCAGCCGAACGGCGTGCAAACGCCGTCCGTTCCCGCGCAATTTGTTGTGACGACGAACGGCGCGCAGAATAAAATCACATGGAATAGCGTGACGACGGATACGGGCGGCGGACGCGAATTGGCAAACACGTACACGGTGCATCGCAGTCTAACGCAAAGTTTTACGCCTGACGCGGGCAATCTCCTAGCGACCATTGCGCCGCCGAATTTTGGTTCGCTGAACGGACGCGTGAGCTATACCGATACAAATCCGTTAGCGCCCGCCGAAAATTCGCTCGCGACCAATTATTACGCCGTGTGCGCGCACAACGCGGGAGGCGGCGCAAGCTGTACGGCGCCTTCCGCGCCGACGGCGTCAACGTTACTTGCTTTTACCGCGCGCGCGCAGCAAAACCAGGCGCTTTTGAAATGGCAGACCGGTACGGAAACGAATGTGTTGGGTTTTAATGTTTGGCGTCGTCAAGGCAAGCAGGGCGCGTGGACGCAGCGGAACGCGCAACTTGTTCCCGCGCAGACGCCGGGCCAAGTGCAAGGACACACGTATTCGTACACGGACGCGGCGGACGCGGGAATCTATTTTTATCGTCTCGAAAGCGTGATAGTCAACGACGCGCCGATTTATTCCGAAAGCAAGCGCGTGCGCGTCGCCGCAACCTGTCCCGCGCACCCCACCATTGTCGCGCCGACGCAAGCGGCAGAGCTGGCAACGCGACGCGTGGCATTGGATTGGCAGGATGATGCGTGCGCGACGACATGGAAGGTGAGCGTGCGCGAAGGGAACGCGCGCGGGGCGGTCATATTCAAACGGACGGATTTGACCGCATCGCATGTAACGACGTCGAAACTGCAAGCGGGAAAAACGTATGTCTGGCGGGTGACGGCGTGCGGCGCAAGCGGCTGCGCGCGGTCAACGTGGCAAACGTTTCATGTCGCGGCGCGAGCCGAATAAGCATTTGCGTCAATGCAAGACCCGAAGGATCAAGCAATCCTTCGGGTCTCGTTTTGCAAGCGTCGGAAAATGGGTCTAGTTCTTTAACATTATGAAATGGCGGAATAAGAACGCGTAGAAAGGCGTTCTCTAACGCCGCTTGGAAAATGTGGATCAGGCAATTTCATGTTGGACGAGAACTAGCTCGTCGTCCACAGGCGAATCAATTGTAACGCGCCCAATACCATAAAGAGCCAACCGGTGTACAACGCGGTGTACAAGAGCGCGTATCCGATGCTCGGCCCAAGTTGGCCGCGCGTTTGCGGCGCCTTGTCCAAGACGAGTTTGAGCGCGCGATAAAACATCCAATACAACGCGAGCAAGATCCACGGCAAGGCGATGGCAAACAGTTGAACGAGGAGCCAAAACAGCAGCATCAAAAGCAGCGAAATGGCAATCCATACGACGATTGAAACCAGACAGCCGACCAGATCATTTCCCGCATCGCCTAGATCGGGAATATCCAAATTTATGTCGGGTACATTTATCATTGGCAGCCCGACGAGACCGGGGTCAACGGTACCCAGGTCGAGCGCTTCCGGCGCCGTTTTGGTCGGTTGTTCCAACTGCGCGCCAACATACAAGCCGATGGCTAGAAACACAAATAATCCCGCCGCAATAATGCCCAGCGCGATGGTGAGCTCAGTTACAAACGAACGCGTGCTGAAATAAAACACCAATAGCGTCGTGATAATGACGACGGGAATCGAAATCCACACCAGCGCGCGGACAGACCAGAGCGGGGACCGGGTGTTCTGTTTGGTTTTCAAGTGTGTTTTATTGTTTAAACGCCTTGATCAACGCCTTCCATTTTTCCGTATCTTGGTCCGGTTCAAAAGGCGTATAGAGCGTGATGCGGTCGAGCAAACCCGTGTATCGCGCTTTGATGGCGTCTGTAAGTTTGTCGGGCGTCGCCACGACGCAAAACTCTTCCAGCATCTCGTCCGTAATTTTGCTCGCCATCTCTGCCCACTCTTTGCGCGCCGCCATCATCGAAAGCTCTTCGCCGACCGCGCTCCAGCCATGCGTTTCCAACACCGCGCGATAACTTGGCGTGGACGCGTAAAACGAAATCTGCGCGCGCACCATCTCTTTTTCCGCGTCGTCCGTCGCCACAAATACCGCCGACGAGACTTGTAGGTCGGCGCGCTGCCGCTGCGTTTTTTGCATCCCGATAGCGATATTCGGCAGCGTCACCTCGCGCAAGTATTTTGCGGAATGGAACGGATGCACGTGAAAGCCCTGACACAATTCGCCCGCGAGTTGGCACAATTTTTCATTTACGCCCGCGATATAAATGGGAATGTGCGGATGTTCAATCGGCCCGGGATTAAAGAACGGCGTCATGAGCGTAATTTTGTAAAACTCGCCGCGAAAATTGATGCGTCCGTCGCCCTGCCACGCATCCCATACCGCGCGCATCGCCAAAATCATTTCGCGCAATTTCGCCGTCGGATGTTCCCACGTCATGCCAAAGCGGCGTTCAATGTGCGGCTTGACCTGCGTGCCGAGTCCCAAAATAAATCTGCCTTTTGACGCGGCTTGCAAATCCCATGCGATATGCGCCAACACGGTCGGACTGCGCGGGAACGCCACGGCAATCGCCGTGCCTAACTCGATTTCTTTGGTATGTTCCGCCGCGAGCGCGAGCGGCAAAAAGGGGTCGTGCTGTGTTTCGCTCGTCCACAAGCAATCAAAGCCCAACGCCTCGACGCTGCGCGCCAGCGCGGGCATTTCGCCGAGATTCGGGACAAGCGTTGCGGCATCTATTTTCATTTGATTCGGTATCCCTCCGCTTCATTATTAAACACCCACGCCACCACTTCGCCGATGTGAATTTCGTCAAACATGTACGCTTCGGTCGTCACGGCGGCGGAACCGCGCCCGCGCAATCCTTTGCGCGTGCGTTCCATTTCTTCAAAGCGTTCGCGCCACACGACAAAATTTTCGGGGCGCAAATCCACCCATCCCTTTTTTGCCCACGCGTCCACATTTTCAGCCGTCAACGGCACGCGATTTGTATCGGCGCGTTCGGGAATGCGAATTTGGGGCCCGCGCCAAAGCGTCAAACCGTCCGGCGCGAGAATGGGCAAGCCGACCGATACAATCAACTCTTTGATGTCGGGATGTTTTTTGAGCCAAGCGAATAACGCTTCGGCGATTTTTTTCGGACGCTGATTCAACACGCGTTCGAGCGTGTGATAGCGTTCGCGCAACAGATATGCTTCAAACAACAATTTTGAAAGTTCCGGCGGGCCCAATTGACCCAGCGCCACCGACGGGATTTTGGTTTCCTCTTCCAAGCGCGCCAAATCCGTCAGCGCCGCGCGGCGCAGATTGCCCGCGCGATAACTTGGATTCAATACCGTACTGTCGAGCGCGGACAATACTTCTTTGCCCGTATTGACGCCCAGAATTTCCAAAACGACTTTGGACGCGATTTCTTCCGGCGTAATAAATTCCATCTGATTCATCGCCGTAATCGCTTCGAATTCGCCTTTGGCGAACGCGCCATTTTCGCCCGTGTCAATAATGACGACTTGGAGTTTGCCGCGCTCTTGAAATTCTTCCGGCGCGGCGTGTAGAATTAATTCGCCGTTCAGTTTCTGCAATTTCGGCGCGTACCGCGTCACCGGTTTGCCGCGTTCTTGAATCGCGCGCATACTGATATCCGCATAGCCAATCATCGCCGCCGGTTTGATTTCTTTGACAATGGGGGCTTCGGGCGTGCGCGCCATCAAAAACATCAAGCCGGTGTGCGCGAAACCGACCGCCGTTTTGGACATGAGTTTCGCGCTCGGTTTATCTTCGCCGTGCGTGTAGGGAATGTTCAGCCCCATGCCGCCCGTGCCGGTCGTGCCGATTTTCAAATACAACCGCGTGCCGACTTCAGCCATCGCGCGCAAAATCAAAACCACGTGGCGCACCAATTGCGGCACCGCCTGCGAAATCAATAACGTCTCGAACGCATTCTGCGCGGGTTTGCGTAAATCGCCCAGCGCCTCAAGATGCGCGTTCAATTGCGCCAGCGTATGTTCTACTTGTTCGCGCGAATACGCTTCTTGGACCGCCACATGGCTCTCGCTGCCTTGCGGCAGAGTGAGGGGAACGGTCATTTGGCGCACCGTGCGCGTCAACGCGTCCAATTCGCCAAACAGCGCGTCCAGCTTTTGTTTTGCAATCACCGACGCCGCGTAGGCGTCTTGGTAACTGATGGCGGTGGCGGTGTTGATGCTGTCCACAATCACATTCGGCTTGTACTCGCGAATGACTTGGGTGAGCCGCGCGCGTTCGTATGCCGCATCCAAATTGCCGAATAGATCGTCATACAATGCGGCGCGGCGCGCGGACGAATCGAGCAACTCGCGGCGGCGCAGCTGCGAAAATTCCGAACGCACGAAACCGTCGCCCCATACGCCGACCCAATCCACCTCTCCAAATTCCTTGTTCAATTGTGTCAGCGCTTCGCGGACTTCTTTTTGATAGAGCGAAGCAATGACCACGCGCGGCGGTTGAATTTCGCGGGCGATGGCGCGCGCCACTTGCAGCCCCACCAAACCCGCGCCGCCGAGTAAAAGAAAAGTTTTGTCTGCCATACTGCTCCATTGCAGTGATTTGCCCAACGCGCTTGGCAATGCGTTCATCGCGCTCGCGTCACGCATAGTTCTTGAACAAGATCAAGTTGCGGGGTCCGAGACCTTTCGGATTTCTCGGAATCGCTTTGCGATTCCACAAACCGCGAAAGGTCTTGAACAGGCGTCCCCGCAATTTCATCAAGTCAGAATAGTAGGATGAACGAATTGTAGCATAGCTCATTCACATCTCGAACAATTTCAAGCGCGCGTCCGCGTCGATGCCGAACGCGCGCGCGTTGGCAAAATATTCAAATTGGAATTGGGTGGACGCGCCCGCCGATACGCCCGGGATGGGGACCAACCGCGCGGTCAAGGGTTTATTCAATTTCACCGCGAGCGCGGCGAGGTCGAGCAGCAATGCGCCGAGCGCGCGTTCGTCCGTATCGCCCGCCAGCGGAATCGTATCCAGGCCCGTGCCGCATACGGTCGAATACAACAGCAGCGAATCGAGCGAAAATAAATTTTCGTACGAACGCCGCGCCATGGTCCAATCTTCGAGCAGCGGCAGCATCAAAGAGCTAAAACCCGCGCGCGTAAATTTTGCGCGCCGCAAGGCATCCGTCACAAACGACGCGGCGAACAAGGTGCCGCGGGCGCCAAAGCGCGCGCCCGTCAAACGTTCGAGCGCGGTGGCTAGACTCGTGTTTTCGTTTGGATACGGCGCCATCGAAAAATCCACGCCGGCATAACGCACGCCGCTTTGCGCTTGCAAGTGCGCGCCCCACGCGTCCAGCCGCGCCGCGTGCGTTTCAACGGCGCTCACGAAACGCGTTTGCGCGTCGCGCAAGGTCGGCGCATCGGTGAACGCGTCCACCGCCACATCCGCCGCTTCCAACGCGAACGCAAAGCGCGGCGCCTCCGCGCCCGCGTAGGCGGTTGGAAAGTAGGGGATGCCCGACGGCACATTGGCGGACGCGGCGAAACGAAAATTGTACAAACCATCGTCAGACGCGTGCGCGAGCGTATGGATGGCGTGCGCCGCCGCGCGCAGCGCGTCGAAATGAATCCCCTCCGCTTGGCTTGCAATCGCGAGCGAAACAAACAGCGTCTCGGCGTTTGTCACCAACGCGGGCGCGTCCGCATACACCTGCGGCGACGCGAGGAGCAGCGCGCCGTAATCGAAACCGCGTTCGCGGTACGCCGTCTCGAACGCGCGGCTAAATTCCAGCGCGGAGCGCGCGCGCAAAATTTGATGCAGCGGCTGCGCGGCGATGCGCGTCGTTTGCAAGCCAAATTCCGTGTGCGAGGCGTCGGCGCGCGCGACGCGAACCAATTCCGCCGCGCGGTCCAGCGCGGGCGTTTTCAAGGATTCGTCGGCGTGAATAAAGACCGTAATGGAACGCAGTTTCATTTTTGTAGCGAGGGCAAAAAAAGACCGAGCGCGGTATCTCGCTCGGTCCACAATCCGCATTTTTTACTTTTCAATGTTGGGTTGGCCCGAACAAGGCATCGAGAATATCATCCCAAATCGTGCGTTGGGGAGGCGGCGCGATAATGACGGGCGGCGGCGCGACGGGCGGCGGCGGTGTCGCGGCGGGGATAAAAACCGTTTCGTCCGCGCGGGTGTAATGCAGCCGGGCGCGCGCCTGTTTCTCGAGCCATTCATCGTCCGTAACATCCTGTTTTAACGCCGTCAGCCGGGTGTTGGCTTGCTCCGCTTGCGCCAATTGGCGGTCGGCGGCTTGGAGGGCTTGGACCATTTGCACCGTTTCCACGATGCGCCGACCAAAATCCCACGCAAAAATCAGCGCGACGGCGATAGCGATAATGATGACGAATTGAGACAAGCCCAGCGTTCTGGTCATAAACCCAGTCCCTTGCGCGCGCGATAGGCAGCGAGACGCGCCATAGTGTCCTTGCGCGCATCTTACACCATGCGCGCGCGCCTGTCAATCATTTTTGCCGCGAATTTTTCCAAAAAATACTTGACGCTAAAATGGAATTAGAGTATCATTCTCTCCACGACGTAAAGACGCATTGCTCTCGATACACTAAAAGTTATCTCATATCCCTTACGGAGGTAGGGTCATGGCGTATACAATTGCTGAACCTTGTATTGGCACCAAAGACACTGCGTGCGTAAATGTTTGTCCGGTAGATTGCATCCATTTGCGCAAAGACGAAGATAATTTCCAGACGACTTTCGCGCTTTATATTGATCCCGACACGTGCATTGATTGCGGCGCCTGTGTACCGGAATGTCCGGTCTCGGCGATTTTCCCCAATGACGATGTGCCGGAACAGTGGAGCGAATACATTCAAAAGAATGCCGACTGGTATGTGATGAGCCGCGAAGACTTTGACGCCAAATGGGCGGCCCAAGAAGCTGCGGTGTACAAAGCCAGAATGGAATCGGGCGAACTCAAAGAAGAAGGCACGGTCGTAGGTTTCGACCCGGCGCAATACGGTTTGTAGGCGCTTGATGCGCAAGCTTTTGAAACTTGGCGCGCGCGGACGGACGCATTGGTTTGTCGTCACGAGCGCGCCGGATAGAATGTTTAATACAATATAGCTCGCTCCTTTCATTGCCCTAAAATAGGACGCGCCCCAAGCGCGTCCTGTTTTTTTGAATGTGCGCGCAACGCGCCAGGGCGCTCGTTCTAACCGACAGATGCCGAAAGAATATTCAACGTATCTCTTTGATGTCGGCGGCACGCTGATTAAATTCGACGAACGCCGCCGCGCGGTCTTGTACGCCGAACGCGCCGCGCGCGTGGGCTGCGGCGTTTCCCAAGCCCGCGCGGCGCGCGTGCTGCAAGAATTGGATTACGAATTGCCGGAACGTCAGCGCGGCGCTCCGCTTTCGCTGTGGTCCGCCGCGGCGCAGCGCGCGTTTTGGTTGGATTTCTGGGCGGAAGGTTTTCGGCGGCTTGGCGTCGCCGAGACGGACGCCATAACTTTTGCGAATGAATTGCTCGACGCGGCGAATGGCGGGGATTTACAAACGGTTTTCGACGACGTGACGCCCGCGCTCGACGCGCTGCGCGCGCGCGGCAAACAGCTCGGCATCATTTCCAATTTTTCGCCCAACTGCCAAACGCTCTTGGGCGAATTGGGGCTGGCGCACTATTTCGATTTCTTTATCGTGTCGGGCATTCTCGGCATTGAAAAACCGGACCCGCGTATTTTTCACGCGGCGGTCGTCGCCGCCGGCAAAACGATTCAGGAAATGATATACATTGGGGACAGCGTACATCACGATATTGAGGGCGCGCGCAGCGCAGGCATGGACGCGCTTTTGATTGACCGCGCGCAGCGTTATGTGGACGGCGCGCTGCCGCGTCTCGGCGATTTGCGCGAGTTGTCGGCAATCTGATTTCAAGTAAAATGCGCTTTACTCTGCTCACTCGATAGGTTAGGGATTCATGGCTAAACCTTCACGCGCTGCGCAAGCTAAACAAGCGGAAGCGAAAAAGCAAAGACAATATCTCATCATCGGCGGCGGCATTGCCGCCGCGCTGTTATTGGGCATTGGCATTTTGTATCCCATGCTCCAGTCGCGTCAACCGACCAGCGTCGGGAGCGCCATGTGCGAACCGCTTCAGGTCATGGCGGATGAGGGACGCGGCCATCTCGAACCGGGCGACCCGACGCCGGTGTACAAAAGCATTCCGCCCACTTCCGGCACGCACAATCCGCTTTCGTATCCCGCCGGCATTTATGACAAGAACGCGAATATCACCGAACTGGTTCACAGTTTAGAACACGGTTATATTATTTTGTACTATAACAACATTCCCCAAGACCAGCTTGACCAATTGGTGCGGATTCAACAAGCGGACCCGTACAAAGTGAGCGTCGTAGAATATCCAAACATGCCGCAAAAAATCGCGCTCGCCGCGTGGGGCAATCTGCAAAACTGCGAAGGCGTCAACGAACAGGTGATTCGTTCTTTTGTCGCGCAATTCCGCGACCATGGCCCTGAAGCCGCGCCGTAAGATTGTATCTGACATACTTTTGACGGCATGAAAAAACGCGCGCCCACGCGGGCGCGCGTTGCTTTATGGTTTGGCGCAGAGCTTGCGCGACGTCATAATTGTTTTACCGCGCTCAAAAGGACGCGAGACACGACGGCACTTGGCTGCCGGTCATGATGCCGCGAATGCCCAAGCCCATGATAAAAAACGAAACGACCGCGTAAATCATCGCTTCGCGCCGCGTCATGGCGCCTTTGGTGTAAATGTACGTCATCACCCACATCAACATCACCACAATCCCGTACAAAAAATGCAGGACATCGGGGGGCCAATAACCCGTTATGACTAGAATGAGTCCGACCAACGCTTGCCCGATGACCAACAGCTCGCCCACCACCAACGCGCCGCGATAATTATTGGATACGCCCGTCCCGCGCAAAAACGCAATGACGCCCCACACGCCCAACATCAACGCGAAAAAAATGACCGATAAACCGATGCGACAATGAATATCTGGTAACGACATACGCACCTCAAGTAAAAAGTTGAATTTTGTATTTGTAGTATAATCGCGTCTGCCCGCTTGGACGAATACGCGGTTGGCGTATATCCAAACCGATACTACTTTGAAATATTCGAAATCTGTCCTCCGCCCCGCCGCTTTGATTTTATGCTCGCTGGTTATTCTCGTTGCGGTGATTCAGTTTGCGCCTGCAGTCCAAGCGCCTGCCGCCAAGGTGGGCGCGCTGACGACGCGCGTTGCCGCGATTACGGCGGCGCCGCCGCCCACCGCGCCCGCGACGGCGACGGCGGTTGAAACGCTTGCCCAAAATAACGCCACGCTAATTTTTAGCGCGGAACGCGGCGGACGTTGGGAGTTGTATGCCGCGTCCGCCAACGCCATTTCCGATTCCGCGCAATGGAAACAATTGACGCGCAATCTGGATTCCGCGCGCAATCCCGCGTTGTCGCCCGACGGCGCGCGCGTCGCCTTTCAAGCGCGTCACGAGGGTAATTGGGAAATTTATATTCTCGATTTGACGGATGGCGCGGTCGCGCGCGTGACAAGGGGACTCGCCTATGATGGCGCGCCCACGTGGTCGCCCGACGGCAAACAAATCGCCTTTGAATCGTATCGCGCCAACAAAATGGATATTTGGCGCATGGACGCCGACGGCGCCAATTTGAAAAATCTCACTGCCGACAGCGCGGCGTACAATTTCGCGCCCGCGTGGTCGCCCGATGGCAAGACGATTGTGTACACCAGTTGGGAGACTGGCAACAAACAATTGTTTGCCATGACGCCCGAGGGCGCGGCGCGCACGAATCTTTCCAACAATCGTTTTCACGACGAACAGCCCGCGTTCGCGCCCGACGGCAAACAAATCGCGTTTGTCTCGAATCGCGAAGGATGCGCGGAATCGGTGATTGCTACGCTGGAAGAACCCGCGCTGCAAGGCGGCGTGGCAAGCGGCAATTGTCAACGCCGCGATATTTTCGTTGCCGCGTGGGACGGCGTGAAAATCGCCGCGCCGCGCCAAGTCACATTTCTCGGACGCGATGTGAAACCGGCGTGGGCGCCCGACGGCAAACAAATTGCTTTTATTGCCGCGCGCCCCGCGCAGCAGCCCTTGTATCTCGCCGCGCTGGACGATTCGCCCGCGCGCAGTTTGAGCGACGCGACGGCGTGGTTCGATTCCGCCGCGTGGGCGGCGCGCGCGCCCGCGTTCGGTTTTGCGCCGACGACCGAGCCGCCGTTGTTTATTGAAAAACCGATTCCGTCGAATCCCGCCGAGGGCAGCAAATACGATTTCGTCGGCATGAAAGAGGTGTATCTCGCGCCGTCTTGGGGAATTTTGTCCAGTACGGTTTCGGAATCGTTTCGCGCGCTGCGGCAGCGCGTCAAAGCGGAAAGCGGGATTGATTTTCTCGATACGCTTTCCGACATGACGCGCTTGATTAGTTCGCGCTGCGACAATACGTGCGATGATTTATCGTGGCACAAATCGGGGCGCGCGGTGGATACGCTGCTTTCCAAAGTAGTGGGGGACCAAGAAAAATTATTGCTCGTGCGCCAAGATGTGGGCGCCGAAGTGTATTGGCAAGTATATTTGCGCGCGGCGAAACAGGACGGTTCGATGGGCGCGCCATTGACCGAAGCGCCGTGGGATTTGTCGTATCGCGCGCGCGCCACGCTCGCGCCGGGTTTGGGCGGCGTCGAAGCGCCAATCGCCAAGGGGTATTGGGTGAATTTTACGGAACTCGCGCGCATTTATGGTTGGGCGCGCATTTCATCGCATGACGATTTGGATTTTGATTGGCGCAATAATCGAGAAGCCATCGAGTTTTGGCATTTTCAAAAAGAGGATGGCTTGAACTGGTGGCAAGCGATGCAGGAGACGTATCCGCCCGCCACGTTGGCGAAAACGTTTGAATGGGGCAACATCGTCAACGCGTGGACAAAAGAGCCGTCGCGCGTGTATTTAAAAGATGTGCCCCCGCCGCCGAGCGCGTGGAAATGGTTTGCGCTGACGCCAGAACGGTAACCGTCTTTTTTCTCCTCGCTCGCCCGAACCGCTCACCCAAAAATCGGGCGCACACCCCTCTGCC
>Ga0226835_1001134_pt1 | contig 16739 bp, 10 predicted proteins | sample LAC_MetaG_1_FD_163627 | JGI IMG/M metagenome (GOLD analysis project Ga0226835, IMG submission 163627) | Anaerobic ammonium oxidizing microbial communities from anammox membrane bioreactor (MBR) in UC Berkley, California, United States -... | ecosystem: Engineered > Bioreactor > Anaerobic >...
ACTGCTGGCAAGCGATGCAGCATCAATGCGTTGACATTCCCTTGCCATGACGGTTTTAACCTCAGGCCCTGAAATTCACACAACTATCGGGAATTCATCTCGCGCGGGTCGTATGCCGCGTTTTGTGGAAAATCCGCAGTTTGAAAACTGCTAGCAAACGATTCAGCGTCAATGCGTTGACATTCCCTTGCCATGACGGTTTTAACCTCAGGCCCTGAAATTCACACAACTATCGGGAATTCATCTCGCGCGGGTCGTATGCCGCGTTTTGTGTGAAATCCGCAGTTTGAAAACCGCTGGCAAACGATGCAGCATCAATGCGTTGACATTCCCTTGCCATGACGGTTTTAACCTCAGGCCCTGAAATTCACACAACTATCGGGAATTCATCTCGCGCGCACTATGGCGCAAGCGCTGGACAGTTGGGGAATATGGCGGTTTCAAACCCCTATCGGGAATTCATCTCGCGCGCACACGGGCATGGTCTGCACTCCGTCGCAACAACCCACACGTTTCAAACCCCTATCGGGAATTCATCTCGCGCGCACGGTGCACAAGCTTCTGTGCAGACGGATGGTTTGGCAAGTTTCAAACCCCTATCGGGAATTCATCTCGCGCGCACGTGATGAACATTCTCATTGGCGTGGCGCGTTTGAGGTTTCAAACCCCTATCGGGAATTCATCTCGCGCGCACGTAAGCGTCACTTCGGGCTTTCACCTGTAAAAAGATAAGTTTCAAACCCCTATCGGGAATTCATCTCGCGCGCACAGCCGCAGAGAGCATGTCCTATCGTCTAGCAATAACGTTTCAAACCCCTATCGGGAATTCATCTCGCGCGCACGGCAAGTATTTCGAGTAGCGCCCGTGCTTGAACGAGTTTCAAACCCCTATCGGGAATTCATCTCGCGCGCACATAACTATATTGTCCCATTTGCGGCACTGCGGTTCACGTTTCAAACCCCTATCGGGAATTCATCTCGCGCGCACCTCTTGTTTCTACTTGAACAACCAAGTTAAATACGGTTTCAAACCCCTATCGGGAATTCATCTCGCGCGCACGGTGGCGGTGAGTTGAAGATTGGGGACGCGTTGACGTGTTTCAAACCCCTATCGGGAATTCATCTCGCGCGCACAGCCGGTGCAACCGGATGAGTGCGATGTATATGAAGTTTCAAACCCCTATCGGGAATTCATCTCGCGCGCACAAAGCCGTTAATTTGGCGAGAACGTACAGTTTCAATGTTTCAAACCCCTATCGGGAATTCATCTCGCGCGCACATGAAACGCGGCGAATACAAATTCATTGATCGGGACGGTTTCAAACCCCTATCGGGAATTCATCTCGCGCGCACTCACACTCGACCCGCGACACAACAAATTCCCTTCAAGGTTTCAAACCCCTATCGGGAATTCATCTCGCGCGCACTGTCAGCGCCGCGTCACTACCACTTCCATCTGGCGGTTTCAAACCCCTATCGGGAATTCATCTCGCGCGCACCGTACCTACGCTCAAGCGCAGAATCCCGCAACGCCGTGTTTCAAACCCCTATCGGGAATTCATCTCGCGCGCACAAGGCGGACTCTGGATATAGTATCCGAATCTATCCGCGTTTCAAACCCCTATCGGGAATTCATCTCGCGCGCACATCACCATCCTCATCGGATGACGATTGAATAAAGTAAGTTTCAAACCCCTATCGGGAATTCATCTCGCGCGCACGCAATTATGCCGTCGTAAAGGACGCGGGCAAAGGAGTTGGTTTCAAACCCCTATCGGGAATTCATCTCGCGCGCACCCAAGGCACGATTGTCGCCTACATGGGTGGAGGCAAAGTTTCAAACCCCTATCGGGAATTCATCTCGCGCGCACCGTATTGGACGATAAGAACGAACCGACAGAAGATATTGTTTCAAACCCCTATCGGGAATTCATCTCGCGCGCACTTGAATTACAGCGCGGGGGAAGTATGGAGGCAAATGCTGTTTCAAACCCCTATCGGGAATTCATCTCGCGCGCACCCAACGCAATGGCGGAGCAGGATGCCGTTCGCGACTCGTTTCAAACCCCTATCGGGAATTCATCTCGCGCGCACCCGTCATTATTAACCGTTAGTAAACCATTAGATAAGTTTCAAACCCCTATCGGGAATTCATCTCGCGCGCACAATAACGGTGGTAACGGCAATGGCAAAGGAACGCAACGTTTCAAACCCCTATCGGGAATTCATCTCGCGCGCACGGGGCGCCTCTGCCAACAGCTGGCCCACTGAAAAGTGGTTTCAAACCCCTATCGGGAATTCATCTCGCGCGCACACATAATACCGTGCTCCCCTTGTCCGGCTGGTCCGCATGTTTCAAACCCCTATCGGGAATTCATCTCGCGCGCACGGTACCGAAGACAACTTCGTGTACCAGCGCGGGGCCCCGTTTCAAACCCCTATCGGGAATTCATCTCGCGCGCACGGTCGGCCGCTCAATGCAGCGGTGGGCGGGGGTACCAGTTTCAAACCCCTATCGGGAATTCATCTCGCGCGCACGTGGCCGAACAGCTTGGTCTACCGTATCACCACTATGTTTCAAACCCCTATCGGGAATTCATCTCGCGCGCACGCACACCCACCTCACGCCCTACACGGATGCTGAGGGTTTCAAACCCCTATCGGGAATTCATCTCGCGCGCACTCCTCTTCGGAGGAGGTGGAGTTGTTGGCGGAATTCGTTTCAAACCCCTATCGGGAATTCATCTCGCGCGCACGGGCGATTTTCCTTCTCATAGTCTGCGTGGGTCTTAGTTTCAAACCCCTATCGGGAATTCATCTCGCGCGCACACCTCCGTCACTTTTCCGCTTGCGCGGCTGTAGTGAGTTTCAAACCCCTATCGGGAATTCATCTCGCGCGCACGGGTAACTAATCGGTCGAGATAACTCCTCCGTTTGGTGTTTCAAACCCCTATCGGGAATTCATCTCGCGCGCACCCGCAGGTGGCGCTATCACCCCCACCAATCCGGTTAGTTTCAAACCCCTATCGGGAATTCATCTCGCGCGCACGACAGATTTCGCTGCAGCGTTGGTCTGGGGGCTATTGGTTTCAAACCCCTATCGGGAATTCATCTCGCGCGCACCCACACGCTGGAAGAACGACCAACTGCCGGTCACTCGTTTCAAACCCCTATCGGGAATTCATCTCGCGCGCACACCGCCATTAATCTTTTTCCGCCCGCCCCACCTCCTCTAGCAATCCGACCCAATTTCGTATCATTCGCCCCACCTATCCCTCTTCTCAATCTGATTTCCACCATCTTTGCCCCACTCCTCAACCTCATCCGTAAACCTCTTGGAGGGACGGTGAAAACCCTGCCCGTTGTAATCATTTCAAACCTGTGCCAAGCTGGCATTATCATAACACGCGCGCAATCGAAAATCAATATCCTTTTGTGTAAAATCCGCAGTTTGAAAACTGCTGGCAAGCGATGCAGCAGCAATGCGTTGACATTCCCTTGCCATGACGGTTTTAACCTCAGGACGCGAAATTTATACATTACGCAGAAAAAGAAATGCAGCGTCCGATGCAGAGCATCGTGAGAAACCCGAAAGCTCTAGCAGTCCGAAACATTATCTAAAAGGCTATAGACAGGGTGAAGCGACCGGGCAGCGCGCCGCGTCGCGTGCCAGCGCCATTTTTGGGCGGCTATGCGATTTCGATGGATGGCGTGTACACATGCGTATGATTATTCCATTCGTACAATTGCAGCGGACCGATGGCATTTGCAAGGCGTCCCAGCCAACATGCCAAACCCCACGGAATCGCGGTCAGGAGGTGCGCGCGTTCGTAATTGGTCTGCGCGCGCTGCGCGATGAGCAGTTCGCGAAGTTGTTGCGCGATATCTGCCGCCTCGGTCGCGTTGAGAAAGGACCCCAAGGGCTTGGCACGCGGACGGACACGGATCCGTCGTTGCGTCGGACGCGGCAGCTGCATGACGAGTTGATTGGCTTGCATGTTCAAGTCCAATGTGAGCGATACCTCTAGCGTTATTTCGCGCGCGACCAGCAATACTATTTCGGGTTCCACCTGCAAGCCGAATGGTTCGCCTGCAGGCACATCCGCATCCCACCGGACGCCTTGTTGATTCACCGACAAAGGAAACCGCGTTTGTTTGTCAAACATATTGCCGATGAGATAGCCGAGCGTCAGGTGCGCGGAGGGGTCAAAGTAGAGTCGCGGCAAACCGATTTCCGCCGCCAGCGCGTTGCGCAAATCCAACAACGCGTCGTGCATCTCGAGCCAAGCATTCGGTTGGGCGGTGAATTCGTCCACAAACAGTGGATTGAAATCCAAAAGCAGCTGGCGCGTCTCGTCGCGCGGCAGTTCCACTTTTTTGCTTTGCACGCCGATTTTAATTTCGGCGGGCTTGGATTCGCCGATGCGGCGCAGGACCGTTTGCAAAGCGCGCTGCGCGATGCGGCGCAAGAATGCGGCGTCGCTTTCCTCTGGCGCGCGCGCGACGCCGTTGAATTGAGCAATCTCCCAACCGGTCAATTCGCGCACGCGTTCATTCACGGCGCGCACGTTGCCGTCAACGAAAATAGGAATGATTTCAAAACGCGCGTCGCGTTCATAGCGCTGCCGCGCCCACAACAATTCACGGTGCATAACGAATGGGCTGGCGAGAGCATTTTCCGTGAGCCACAGCAATATGCCGTGCGCGTCCGAGCCGAGGGCGCGCGCGATTTCGGTTTCGGTGCGCGTTCCGACGAGCAAATCATTCAAATCGCGCCAAACGAAAATGCCGCGCTGCTTTAATTGCGCTTGCAGCGCGTCAATGCGCGCGGCATCGAGATGGCTGTAACTGATAAAAAGCATGATGCGCGCGTTCCTACTTGGCTTTATAGCCGGTCGTAATCATGCTGACCAGCACATCGTTCAACAGGCGGCCGCGCAAGTTGACGACGATGGCGTTTCGCTCCGCGCTGATTTTTTCCATCAAGGGCTTGTCAATGAAACCTTCGCTTTGCGGCGCGTACACAATCAACGCGGTCGAGTTGTCTTTCATTTTTAGGATTTCGTCAATTTCGTTGGCGAATGCTTTCCAATGCACGAGGAACATATCGTAAGCTTGCGCCCTTTTTAGGGCGGACTTGGTAATTTGGATAACATTCTTGTCCTGAAACAAGCCCGATTCTACGAGCAGTGACCGCAACTCTCCGAATTCTTGGTCGGCAAACACGGCAATTTTGCGGCGCGACAACCCCAAGCCCAACCGCCACCACACGCGCAAGATCCCCTTTAAAAATAGATAAACGGTGAAAGCGGCGCCGCACAGAACGAAAAGTGTTGAAAGATTGCCGATCAAGCTAATTGCATTGTCAAGTGTTTGCATGAATATTATTCCCTATGCTTGGCAGAAATGGATTCATCTCTTTTAGTATGCAGTCTTTAGTATTCAGTATTCAGTACTCGGATAAAATCCGCAGTTTGAAAACTGCTGGCAAACGATGTGGCATCAATGCGTTGGAAAATCCGCAGTTTGAAAACTGCTGGCAAACGATGCAGCGTCAATGCGTTGACATTCCCTTGCCATGACGGTTTTAACCTCAGGCCCCGAAATTTACACAACTTGCGGTGAATCGCCCACCCTCTTTACCTGCTACCTGTCTCCCATTCTACCGCGCCGTGGCGCGTCTTAAACCCCTTTCGGGAATCGCCCCTCTCTCTACGCGCGTTCACAAGCCGCCCGCGCGGTGGGGACAAAGTCTTAAACCCCTTTCGGGAATCACCCCTCTCTCTACGCCAATAGCAGCGACTGTTAACAGCCGCTAACGCTAATGTCTTAAACCCCTTTCGGGAATCACCCCTCTCTCTACCTGACCGCTTTCCCAACACTTTGCCCACGTGGCTGAACGTCTTAAACCCCTTTCGGGAATCACCCCTCTCTCTACTACGGGCTCGACGCGAGCGGACAAGTGATGGCAAAGTAGGTCTTAAACCCCTTTCGGGAATCACCCCTCTCTCTACGCTCGTCGTAATCGCGCTCGTTCTTGTGTGGAATTACGTCTTAAACCCCTTTCGGGAATCGCCCCTCTCTCTACTGCATGCACTTTCCCCGCAGCCGGTAACACCGATGCAGTCTTAAACCCCTTTCGGGAATCGCCCCTCTCTCTACTGTATGCCCGGCGTTTGCCGCAAGCATCCAGCGCGTGTCTTAAACCCCTTTCGGGAATCGCCCCTCTCTCTACCAGGCAGAAGCGATTTTCGCCAATGCACAGGGTACTACGTCTTAAACCCCTTTCGGGAATCGCCCCTCTCTCTACATGTCCGCGGTGTGACCTCAGAGTGTGCATAAAACAGTCTTAAACCCCTTTCGGGAATCGCCCCTCTCTCTACCTCGTCGAGGCGCCGTGGGGCGCCTCTGCCAACAGCGTCTTAAACCCCTTTCGGGAATCGCCCCTCTCTCTACGCACAATCACCGTTACGGTGACAGACGGCTTTTACAGGTCTTAAACCCCTTTCGGGAATCGCCCCTCTCTCTACACCGCCATTAATCTTTTTCCGCATCCCCCACTTTTACATCTGGTTCCACCTGAAAACGAAACATCTTCTCCACTCAACCTCCTAATGTGCCATGAACTTGTGTCCAATAACCCATTGCCATTTTCACCTGCAAACCTCTTGGACGGACGGTGAAAAACCTATCCGTTGTAATAATTTCCAATCACCCCGCGCGCGTATCAAAACACCTCACCGCGTCCTTCGATTCGCCACCCGCCGCGTCTGTCCCATCCCCTGCGTCGTCTTGCGTCCCGTCCCGCAAAACGTCGCGTACTCTGCCAACACATTCAGCCAATGCACCTTGTCCGCGTCCCCCCATCCATTTTTTTGAACGCAATACGTCACGCCTCCGACGCAGCCGATATGCTTGTATTCTCGATACACCTGTTCCGCCGAATGGATTTCAAAAAACGCCAGCGCAACATTTTGCGTCACCCAATCCAACAACGCCTCTGCCGGTTCCAACACCCAACCCGAAAATTCATTCCACCGTTTCAAATAACTTTCGAATACGCGGCGTGGTTCCGGCAGCGCATAATCCATCCCGTTCACATGAAAACTCGTCGGCGACAAAAACTCGAGCGCAATCTCCAAATCGTGCCGCGCGTTATCCTTGAGCTCCGCATAACTCGTATGCCACACGCGCGGCGCCTCTGCCACGCGCAAAATTTCTTGCCCCACGCGCACGGAATAGCCCCCGCGCGGCATCTCGCGCAGCGCATGTTCGATGCCGTCCGAAACAAACGCGCCATATTCGTCTTCCAACAGCGTCGCCCGAAAAACATATTCCCCTTCACGCAGCCGTACCAACGGCGACACGGTGAACGGTTTCAATTTGACCGCGCGGTCATGTACAAACTCAACAATGCGTTTATCCGCCGCGTCGAGCCAATGATACACCATCGCATTCAACGCGCGCGGCGTCTCCCCGCCCCCCTTATCGGCGCGCCATTCTTGACGCGTCAACGGAATTTCTAAAAGGTATGGCATGAATCATCCGCGCGGCGCGCACACCACCATCGCGCTATCATCCTCATCAAACCCCAAAATTTTCACCGCAATCGTTTCACCCCGCACAAACGCTCGCCCGCGCCGATTTTCCGGGTCAATGATGCCATACCGTTTCTCGACATCCTGGTTCGGCAGCGCCAAGTATACATACCCCTCTTTCTCGTCATCCACCGTCGCCGTCAATTCCGCCCCTTGGCGATAGGCGATGGATTGCGCTGTTTTTTTTTCTGGCTCGGACATGAACGCGGTCACATCCGGCAAAACGGGACGCTCTCGAAATTCATTCCGTTCCGCGGCGCTCAAATTGGGGAAAATCTGCGGGTCAAAGCGAATTGTCATGTAACGCGTATTCGGACGTTTCTCTTCTTGCAAATACATCGTTCCGGGAATCAAGTCTCCAGCCGCAAACCCCGGGAACTCGATCATCTTGAGCAGCATAGCAATCCGCGGCATCTCGGACAAATGCGCAAGTGGGCGATTCGGCTGAAGTTCTTGCAACATAAATTCTTCAAAGCGCGCTCGATACGCGTTCAATTCCCCATCCTTCTCGCCCGTCACCCAATCATTCTCTGCAAACAGCGTGCTATAGCGCGCGACACGCTCAGTCAAATGCAGCGTCGCCTCCAACTTTACCGCGCCCATGCCGAACGGTTTGCCCATGCCGAGTGAATGACAATACGTTTTTCCTTCTTCACCCACAGGATGCAGCGCCCAACACAGCGCGCCCAATTCCTCATCACTCAGATTTTCAAAATAGACGCGGAATTTGAATTCGACGCCGTCGCGCACCGGGCGGAATTGCGTGTGCTGCGTGCTTTCAGGTTTGACCTTTCCGTCGCGCAGCCATTGTTCGTCTTTTTCCTTCAAATCATCAAAAGTCCGTTTGCCCTGATGCCAATACAGTTTGTTTCCTCGAATGTTGGTGGCGTGTGGCGGTGGACTTGTATAATGATCCAATTTGCTTTTCAAGTCCGGCTCTTGTTGCGTGAGATACATTTGAAAAGCTGTAGGTTTGGGCGTCGCCAAAATTTTTGGCACGATTGGGTCGCTTGTAGGCGGGACTAACCAAAATTCGTCATCGCTCAAGTTCTCATTCACCAATGTTGCTTGAGTCACACTTATACGTGATGCGAATGCGCGCTGTGGGTCTCCTTGGGGTGCTATCTCCTTGATGACCTTTCGTCTTACCATATCTTCCAGTTCCGAAAATGTACGAACGTATCCAAGCATTGCTTCAGCAAAATCAATATACTCGGGACACTTGAGCTCGTCGGGAACCAAGTCGTTTGGTGTAATTGCGCGCTTCTCTCGTGCAGCATACGCCGAAATGCGAAAATTCGGTGTATGCCCAAAATGGATGACTTCCTTTCCGTTTGGAACATAGAAAATCACCTGTCCTAATGCCAGAGAGCCATGCTGTGCATCAAATGGTGGGTTTTGCGCTTGAAATGGTGTCAACGAATCCTCGTAATCAAGCACGGCTTGAGCATTGAGGTTGAGCAACATTCCTTTGGAATTTTCCTCAAGCACAATTGCATATTTGTTGCGCGGCGATGGCGTTTCGTCGCCCGTTTCCCGCATGTTGCCAGAGGCAACCAACACCCCACGATGAGATAGTTTTTTAGTGTCGGGTGAAATTGCCGTAATTGTTGTATACGAAACTTTCTTACCCTGCTTGTCCGTTCCTTGCCTCCGCTCGAAATCAAAGCTGATCGGAAGGTATTGCGGGCGAAAGTTGTCCTCATTGAAACGAATGAATCCATCAAGGGGATGGTGCTCAAAAAATGAATCCTTCAGTGAAAGATACGGTTTTCGCTCGCCCGACCATCCAATGTCTTGCGGTGACTTGGCTGGTCTAATTTTCCAGACGTCTCCATCTTTGTGCAGGTATCCAACTCGCACGTTCGCGCCGAATTTCCCTAGAATGTCCTTGTAAGGCGTGCTCAATGGGTCATGCTGTGGCGCGGCAACAGCACGAAAGTAAATCTTGTGCTTGTCCGTCACTCTCATCATTTTCCCGTGACTCACAATTTCCAACAGCGCGCGCAGCATCCCGCGCAAACTGCTCCCCGGAATTACAGGCACTTGTTTGGCGCGCGTATAAAAAAAGTCCGGCGTATTTTTGGCGAGCGCGCGAAAATCGTCTTTCGGTTCATCCCCGCGTTCCTGTTTTGCAAATTGCTCCAAGGTCAACGCCGCGCGCACATACAGCGGCGAACGCGTCGTCAACGTCACGTCGAAGTATCCCGTGTGTTTGTATTTTCCATCCGCATACGTGTTGTGCGGCGGCAAATCGTTCGGGGAGGACACTGCCGTCACCACCACTTCGGGCAGCGGAACAAAATTATACGGCGCGGATGCGATGCGCTTTGTATCTTTGATTTCCACCTGCTTTTGCGGTGCGGGTTCAATTCGTATCGTCATTTTGTCACCTCCACACTCACCAACCGACTCGCCGCCACGCGAGCGAAATCCTCGTCCGCCAAATAATGCCGCACCATCAATCGCAACGGCCGTTTGGATTCATCCTCCACCGTTACCACACGTTTTGGTACCGCATGGCGCATCCCTTGCGCGCCGTCCGTCATCAACGTAAAATCATTATCCAATTTTTGCGCGTCCGTCCCCCACAAAATCTGCGGCTCGTCAAACGCGTCTTGAAATTTTGCAAGCGGTTCTATAGCCGATGCGGGCGCGCCCTTGTCATAAATCACGCGCGCGTGAAACTGATTGTCGCCGTCGCGCCACAAAAACAATTCCGCGTCCGCGCCGAAAATGCGCGCCTGCCACAACGTCTCCTTGCGGAGTTTGGCGCGGCCCCAACCCTTTATCAGATCGGCATATTTTGGATCCTTGGACGCCTCGAATGACGTAATCAAATTTCCTGCGGTATCGAACTTGCCCCAAATCACCCCGTCTTCGGCGTGCGCCAACAAAAATTCAGCGCGGATATTCCCAACGCGATTCGTGTTTTCCAACCACGCGTGTACGTCGCCCAAATCATTCTCGGCAATGTTTTTCCCGATTTCGCGCGCTATCGCCGGATGCGGTTCAATCACGCGTGTGTATTTGCAAACGTTCATGCCTTCACCTCCGCCGCCCAATCGTTCAGCGTCTTGGCGTGTGCCGGTAAATGCAAACCCTCTTTATCCTCTGTGATACTCCACGTCTCCGTATTCCCATCGCGCTTTTTATGTTTCAGCGTCGCGTGGATTCCTCGCAATCGCCCGCGCCCTACGCTGCTCTCGCCGCCGAGAGGCAAATCGCCCGTCCACAAATCCTTGAGCAATAAAAGCAGCAGTCCCTTTTCCGCATCACTTGGATTCTGCGCAACCAATTTCATACGCAGCGTGGTTGCGCCGTCGCCAAACGCGGGCTGCTGATTAAACAACGCCGTTTCCAACGCGCCGCCCGTAAAACGGTCAATGCTCACGCGATTTTGCACCAAATTCGTCACCGCGTTCTCGAGCGCTTGCTCGCTCACGCGCAGACGACTGGCTTTTGCTTTAACCTCTTCGCCATTTTTACGGCACTTTTCGATTTCCTCCATATCGCTTCCAAAAAGTCCATCCACCAAATCCATTACGGCATTATCGGCATTACCCGGCTTGAGCGTCCGCACAATTTTTTCCGCCCGCGCCCGCAGCGCGCCCGCCAAACTCGTTCCCGATAAAATTGGCATCTCCTGCCCACTCGCTTGCCGCGCGCGCAAATACACCATGTCCGGTCCCGTATCATCCTTGCCGCCCTGCGAACGAATCAAGAGCGAACCGTCCAGCCAAAACGTCGCGTCAATTTCAAAACATTCGCGTTTGTCCGCAATACCTGTTTTGTCCGCAATGTTCAACGCCTCCCAAATGTTCGCGCGCGCCGTCGTCGTCAAATCCTCCGCGCCCGTTTCAATCCACGCGCGCAAATCCGCTAGCTTGGCTAAATCGTATTCGCGCGCGCGCCATTCCTTTACGCTGACCGCGCCCAAACCGCGCCGCTTGCGCATCCCAAACGCAATCTCGCCATTCTGCAATCCATCCAACGCCGTCGCCAACGCGCGCTGGAGCGCATCCCCATCGTCCCCCTCACAAATCAACAACTCAAAACGCAGCGGAAATCTTGTTCCCGCCTGCCACACCTGCGCGTCATACAATTTTCCATGTTCAGCAGTGCGGCTCACGCGGTTAATGCGAACGCCTTCGCGCAACTCGACGCCATAATTTTCGCCGCGCGCGTCGTCAACAATCAAGGGACTCTGCGCGCCATCTTCTTTTTCTTTCATCCCGCCAAAAAGCAAAACGCTCGCGCGTCCATCTTGCTCTTGTTCGCCATACCCTTGCTCGCGTTCGCGCAGATAACTGCGTAACGCGCCCGCCAACGTCGCGCCCGTGAGCAGCGGCGTCTTGCCATCCCGCGCGTCGGTGAGCAGCGGCATGTCCGTCAAATCCGTACTGTCGCCATTTCCAAAATGCGTCGGCGTTTGCAGCCAGAGGTCGCCTTGAACGACAAGGCGCTTGATAATCTTGCGCGAAGCGTCGCCATGCCAAAGTGGAGCTGTCATCTCAAACCTCCTTGTCGCGTTTCACCTTGAGCGCGCGCCGCAGCGCCGCATCCAAAAATTTCAAAGCGTATTCCGCTTCGAGTTCCGGCGTCAAACTCGGCGTTTCCTGCCCCAACGACGGCACGCCTTTCAGATTGAACACCTCCTTGAGCCGCGTCTCCTTGGCGTCCAATGCCATCACCTCTTGAATCCAATCCGCCAAACGCACGCCGCCTACGCGCGCGCGCGTGAATTGTTTCTTGGACGTACTGCGCGCCATCACATTCGCCATATAACTCTTGACGCGCTCGCGCGGCGTTTTTTTGTCCGTCTCTACATTTGCCTTTTCACTTTCGGGAAACATCAACTCATCCTGAATGAGATTTCGCAAACGCGAGAGCTGCGCGCGGCTGATGGGCTTTAAGGCCTGACTGTCCATCTTGAGCGCGTACACGCCCTCCACCACATTTTCATCCAAGCGCCGCCGCGTCAGCCGTTCCACAATTTCCCGCGCCACCTGCTTGCTTGCCTCATCTGGCGATACTGCGGAATCGGGCGGCTCGAATTCCCATTTTTGCGTTTTCAAATTTTCCACCGGCTGATACCGCGCCACGCGTCCGAATCCTTCCGCGCGCCGTTCGCCAATGCCTTGCGTTTCCAAAGCCGTAAAATCAATCTCGCCCGGCGGCATCGCAAACTCAAACACGCTCCCCATCTCGATCGCCAGCATTTGCGGCAGCGGCAAACCCCACGTCCGATTGAATCCGCCGACATAGCGCGTCCGCATAAATGCGTTCGTTTCGCCCAACGCGCTCTCGTCCACGCCCAACCGTTTCGCAATCGTCGCGCGCACAACCTTCGGGTCCGACGTATATTGCCCGCACGCATCGCGCAGCAGCACGTCGCTCATACATATCACGCGCAATTTTTCAGAATTTGTTTTTGGCGTAGACTCGGTTTGCGCTTTCGTTTTTTCTTTGTCATCGTTTTTTTGAATCTCGATTTGCGCGCGTCCGTATGCGCCCGTCCGCGAACCGCCCAACGAAATCTCACCTTTCAGCAATTTCTCAAGTTCACCTGCGTCTTCGTCTTTATCACATTCAATCGTCGCTTCAAATTCCTGCTGCGGCGCGAGCGCCTCGTAACGAAAAATCGCGCCGTCATTACGTTTGGGCCGTCCGGGAATACGCGGGCGTTGAATATGAATCGTCAACTGGCGTTCCGGTTGAATCAGGGTCGCCCCACCGTCCGTTTTTACCTCGAACGGCGCCGCATAACCATTCCATTGTTTTGCGAGGTCGAGCGCGTGAATCGCCGCGTCAGTCACGTCCCTGTCTTGACGTTTGACGTGGTGCCACGTTTTTGGCGTTGGTCCGCCAAGCGCGTCATGGACAACCGGATACCCATTCAAAAAGCGCGTCTTGCCGTTAAAGAAAAGTTGCCGCGTCGCGTCCGTCGCCGGGTCGAACGCGTTCGTCGCGCGATACTTGTGAATCAATGCGCCGCGCAGCACACTACCGGGAATGTACGGAAACGACACGCCGCTGTTCGGGTCGCCTTCCAGCGCGGTAAAGAGCCCCGCTTCCAACAACGTGATGCGATAGACAATGGTTTTCATTGCGCGCCTCCCAACGACGCCATAAATTGTTCCCAATAGGTTTGCGTCACATCCGCATCATCATGCCACAAGCGCGCGTACAAGCGCCCGCGCCCGCGGTTACGCCCAATGCCGCCGCGCCGCACCGCCAACACGCACGCGCTCAACCATTGCAAATGTTTATCCTTGACCTCGCCCGTGAATGTCAACGGCGCGGTCAATTTTGTCTCGCGCAGCAGCGCGCGCATCGAACGCAGACTCCCTTCTTCCGGCGCGCCTTCCGATTCAATCGCCGTTTGGCGGCGTATCGTCGTCAAAGATTCCAACATGTCGGTTGGGCTTGATGTTTTTTGCTGTACCGCATCCCGCACCATTTCGACCAGCGGCTGCGGAAACGTCGCATTCCCCACACGCAATAATCCCGCGTCGCTTTCCGCGCTGCCCCCGCCGCCAAACAATTCGCGCGCGGTGTTTAACAACTCGGCATGTTGCGGATTTGCCTTTAACGCAAACAACAAATTCGCGCCTTCTTCGACGAGCAAACCTTTCAACGCGCGCCCGCGCAAATACGGCAGCCCGGTCAGCGGGTCGTGTTCCACTTCTTCATCCACCAACCCCGCCACGCCGTCGCCGCGTCCGAACGTCGCATCGCTTTTCAGCGTCAATTGGATTTTGTAGGTCATGGTCATTTCTCCAACGGCACGTACCAATCCGCCAATTCGAGCGCGTCAAAATAGACCGCGCGCGCGTCGCTCTTTGAAAACTCCACCCACCCGGTCTCCCGGATTTTCTGTTGCTGCGGATGTTCCGCGAATCCATCGGGCAACAATTCGGCTTGGTCCTCTTTACGCAGATACAAATTGCGAAAGCGTGTGACTGCTGTTCCGCCCTGCCGCAGCGCGTCGCGCAGCGCCTTTGCTTTGTTCCGCCGCGTCATCCAATCTTTGCCTTGAAAATCGCGCGTGAATTGTTCCGTCGCTTGCCATGTTTGCAAGGGCGGTGTGTTTTGGATCGTCAGCGACACGGGCCGCAGGTGCAGCCAGCCATTGCGCGTCTTGTATTCGCGCGTCCGAATCTCATCCAAGTCGCCTGCCAGCCCGCTCAACGCGAAATGCCAATCCATGCACGCGGATTGCTCTGCAAGCGTCGCGCGATATCCTTTGGCAGATTGACACAATTCATCCGCCAACGCGTACCCGCGCGCAAACGGATAATGCGTCTTGATAACCGCAATCCCCGCGCACGCCGTCGCGCCCAAATCTTTATTCGCCGCTTGGAATAGTTGCAAGTATTCCGCCGCCAGAGCCAAACCCAAACGCCCATCGCACACAAACGTCACGTCATCGCCGCCAAACACAATCGGGCGAAATGGCAGCCACCAGTTGTCATTCTTTTTATTGCGTTGAAATTTGATTTCAGCAACCAGCGCCCCATCCCGCTTATATGTGATGCAATGCCGCTTCCCATCAATCTGACTTGATAAACGCGTCAGTAACGCTTGCAGCGCCGCGCGGCTATTTTGCTTTACATCCTGAGATAGTTTCCGCACCACAGAAATGTATTCGCGATTTTTTTCTGGGTCTATATGTTTATTTCCTATCACGCTGAAACGTTCGCTCATACTGTCGCCATCCGCATGAACAATTGCGATGTGACTGAAATCGCCCTCGCTGCGTCCCATGTGGTCAAGATCGTAGGGAAATTCATGATTCTTTGGAATATATTTCCCGAATACATTTGCCAGCGTCGTGTTCGCAGCATCCACCGCGTTCAATTTCGCGCAAATCTCGGCGGACGCAGGATAACCGCTGTCATCCTCAATCGGTTTCGCCCATTCCACCGCCGGCAATCCTGTGCCTTGACACGGCACCGTCACACCCACACCGAGCAGCGGCGCGGTTTGCAAGCGTTTTCGTTTTTGCTCCCCCAAACTTTCGAACGCGTCGCGCATGGTTTGGACCAGAGAGCGCTGCCATTCAAGGGGGCGGCAATCAATCAACAACTGCAAGCCCGGCGCATCCGTCAAAACTCGGCGCGACAATCCCCGCACAAACTTTTTCGCATCGGATTCCTCACGTATCAGCGCGACAAAATTACCGCCACCCGCGTAAATGACTTCGGCTGCTAATTGTGGGTTGGTTTCAATGCGCTCGGTATTGAATGGGCTGTCTGCGAGAGGATTGTACGTGCCTTCCGATTTCAAGTTATTCGGTTTCGGAATATGTTTCTTTGCCCAATCCTCCGTCGCCTGCGCGACCAAATAGGATGCGCCCAGATTTTCGCGCAAACGGTTGCTGCCAAAAATGTAGGGTTGAATTTGCATGGTATCTACAACAATCAGGTACATTGCGCCTCCTCGCTTTGTGCGAAACAGTCCGCTCCGAATAAAAAACACGCGTTCTCAACCGCTGCGCTCGCGGTGAAAACGCGCGCTAAAAATTTGCCCGCCTCGCCCAACCAAAAATTCAATTGCCAAGCCAGTTGCGTTTCAGTACGCATAGGAAATCAAATCCTAATTTTTGCGCTCCCGCTTAAACAGACGCAATGCTTACTAGTACTACTTTTAGTTTGAACGAATTAGCTCAAGCTGGGGGTATAAAGAAACATCAACGGCTGCCCCAAGCGCCCAGCGATCCCCTGCCAGAATTGGCAAAGTTTCTTGCGGCAGTTGGTGCGACGCTCGTTTCAAACCCCTATCGGGAATTCATCTCGCGCGGGTCGTATGCCGCGTTTTGTGTGAAATCCACAGTTTGAAAACTGCTGGCAAACGATGCAGCGTCAATGCGTTGACATTCCCTTGCCATGACGGTTTTAACCTCAGGCCCTGAAATTCACACAACTATCGGGAATTCATCTCGCGCGGGTCGTATGCCGCGTTTTGTGTGAAATCCGCAGTTTGAAAACTGCTGGCAAGCGATGCAGCAGCAATGCGTTGACATTCCCTTGCCATGACGGTTTTAACCTCAGGCCCTGAAATTCACACAACTATCGGGAATTCATCTCGCGCGGGTCGTATGCCGCGTTTTGTGGAAAATCCGCAGTTTGAAAACTG
>Ga0226835_1001135_pt1 | contig 16718 bp, 15 predicted proteins | sample LAC_MetaG_1_FD_163627 | JGI IMG/M metagenome (GOLD analysis project Ga0226835, IMG submission 163627) | Anaerobic ammonium oxidizing microbial communities from anammox membrane bioreactor (MBR) in UC Berkley, California, United States -... | ecosystem: Engineered > Bioreactor > Anaerobic >...
AACTATGGATTATACGGCATCCCTGCCGCATAATCCTCCGTGCAGGCGGTATATACGGCATCCTGCGGCATAATTCCTTTTATATGTCATTCCACAAGGGCAACCCGTTTCCGGGTTGCCCTCTTTTTTTCATCGCGCGTGATTCTAAAAATGCGTCGGTTCGCGTTTTACGAATTGCCCGCGCCCAATCGTTCCCACAAATTTGCCGTCTTGCGCCGCAACCTCACCGCGCACCGTGACAACGCTGGGGCGTCCTTTGATTTCCCAACCCTCGAACGCGCTGTAATCAATGTTGATATACTGCGTTTTCGCCGAAATCGTGCCGCGATAATTTGGGTCATACACCACCAAGTCCGCGTCACTGCCGAGCGCAATCGTGCCTTTGCGCGGGAACATACCAAACAACTTTGCCGCTTGCGTGCTGGCGGCGTCCACGAACGTATTCAAATCTAGTTTGCCTGTGACGACGCCGTGCGTGTACAACAAATTCACGCGGTCTTCGAGCGACGGAATCCCGTTCGGAATTTTTGTAAAATCGCCGCGCCCCATTTCCTTTTGCCCGACGAAATCGAACGGCGCGTGGTCTGTGGCGACGGTGGCGACCCAGCGATTGCGTAGCGCGTTCCAAAACACATCCTGATTTTCCTTCATCGGCAGCGGCGGCGACATGATAAATTTCGCGCCTTCGAAATTTGGCAAATGCGCGTAACTGTCGTCCAACACAAGATATTGAATCAACGTCTCCATCTTGAGATTGACGCCGCGCGCGGCAGCCGCCATCCCCGTTTCAAACGCTTCCTTGCAGCTCGTATGCACCACATAGACGTGCGTGCCGTGCGCTTCGGCAAAGGTGGCGAGATGATGCACACCTTCGGCTTGAGTGCGCGGCGGACGGCTCCAGTAATGCCATTCGGGCCCCGTTTTGCCTTCGCCCAATAATTTTTTCTGCATCTCAAAAACGAGTTCCGCGTTTTCACAGTGCGCCGTCACAATGACGCCGAGCCGTTTTGCCAACGCCATCGTTTGGTACAACTCTTCGTCGGAAATGTTGAACGCCCCTTTGTACGCCAAAAAGATTTTGAAACTCGCAACGCCCTGTTTCACGATTTCTTCCAACTGCGGCACAGTGTCCTTGTCCAAGCGCGTGACGGCTTGATGAAATGTGAAATCGCACGCGCTCTTGCCGTCGGCTTTGCCCTTCCACAATTCAAAGCCGTCGCGCCATGGTTCCTCGCTGGTGGCTTGGCAAATCATTTCGATGAGCGTGGTCGTGCCGCCGACGAGCGCGGCTTTGCTCGCCGTTTCGTACGTGTCTTTGGCGTACGTGCCCATGAATGGCAGATACACGTGAACGTGTGGGTCAATGAAACCGGGGAAAACATATTTGCCCGTCGCGTCGATTACCGTCGCGTTGGGCGGCGCCTCCAAATTTTTGCCGATGCGCGAAATTTGTTCGCCTTCGCAATAAATGTCCGCCGTGTAATTTTCGCTGGCGGTGACGATATTGCCGTTCTTTATTAAAAGTGACATGAAACTCCTCCCTGAGTTACGCTTGACGATACCTAAATTATATATCAGTCCGATTGAATTTCGATGTAAAGCGGATGCGGGCCACCCACATTCACCGGAAATTGCGTCTCGACATCAAAGGGACATGCCGATACGACCGCGATGCAATCCATCAACGCTTCAAAAATCGCAAAAGCGCCGGGCGGCGAAGAATTTGGATGCGTGATGATATGCCCCTGCGCGTCCGCGCGCGTGCTGGAAAATAAATTCAAGGGCTGCGGAATTTCGGTTATGGTAATGCCGCGCGCGGCCATGGCCTGGCTTAGATTTTCCGCGCAGGACGCATGATGCCCCGCGACGCCGAGCAATTGATAACGCGCCGGGTCGCACGCCGCGAGCAGCATTTCATGTTGTTCGTTCGCGCCATCCTCGATAAATTGCAGAATCGGACGCCGCAGTGACGTGAGAAAAATCTGCCCTTGACGGGGATACAAATGGCGCGTACCGCTGACGAGCGTGTGGCGCGCGGAAAGATATTCGCGCGGGTCATGCGCGTTGAACGCGAAAAAATCCGCGACTTGGCTGCCGTGCGGCGAAATAATTTTGATTTTATTGCCGACGCGCAAAGTAAAACTGGCGCCCGTGCGCGCCGGAATTTCAAACGATTGAGTTGTCATAGCGATTTTGTTGCGCTTTGATTTTCCCCTTTCTGCAATCTCGTTTGTCAAAATGCGGACAAATTATAAATTTGTCCTACGGTTCTCTTTCATACACGAGTCGGCAAATTGTATCTATTCCGCCATTCCTTCATCCAACCATTGTTTGAATTTCGCGATATTTTCGTCGCTCCACGCGCCATCTTGGGGCATGGTCTTTTCGGCGAGACGTTCGTAAATCAGCGCCGCATTCATACGCACGTCGCTCAATTGCGATAAATCAAAACCATAGGGCGTCATGCACGCAATATCTTGATCTCGAAAAAGGGGGCGAATGTCGTGGGCAAAGGAAAGCGCCATTTTGTTTGCCTCGTTTATTGCGGAGTTTGAATGGATTGGATCATTGCGTCGAGCGCGTTCAGATTGGGCGTGAACGCGTCGGGCGGCAGCGCGTTCAATTGGTCGCTCGTCGTTTTGAGATACGCTTCAAATTGTTTGGCGAACGCGTCGTAATCTTGAATGTTCGCCTCTTGATACGAATTCGGCAGTTGGTCGGTTCGCAAGGGCCAGAACGCGGTGACGTAATACTTGGCGTCGGCGGTCAAACCCTGAAACGTGTAAAACAGTCCGTCGTTGGCGATGGGCGCAACGTCTTGGGCATAATACGTCACCAAGCGCACGCCCTGCCCGTTTTTGAAATCCAGATATTTGATTTGCGGATGAATCATTTGCTGCGCGTTGAAAATGGGCAACACCGGCACGGGTTGGTCCGACGTCGTCGGTTTAGCGGCGAGCCAAGTTTGGAGCGCCGTAACTTGCTGCGCCACCAGCGGGTCGAGCGCGTTCAAATCGGCTGTGGGATAAATGCGGATGGCGGGTTGGAATGGACTCGCGTCGGCGGTGAGCGCATCTCCATTGAAACCGATGGCAAGATGCGCGGGCGCGCCGCCGCCGAGCGCGGGCGCGTTCGGATTCACCGGAACTGCCGCGATGTTGTACCCTTGCGCGGATTGCGCCAAGTCGGAACTGAAAGCTAAACGCGCGCCGCCGAACTTGAAGATTGACGTTGACGCGTTCGCGGATTGATTCGCGTTGGTCGGCGCGCCGGCTGTCGCATTGGGCGCGGGCGCGGCGGACTCGAGTTCCGGTTCCGCGCGAATACTTTGGCTCAATTGGTCGAGCAAACGCAGATTGGGCGCAAAGGCGGCGGGCGGTAGCGTGTCGAGGATCGCAACCGTTTGCGCGAGGTACGCTTCAAATTGTTCCGCCGTCGCGTCGGCGGGCAAAATTTTTTGCGCCGCTTCTACCGTGTCGGGCAGCGCGGGCGTACTGAGATTCCAATACACGGCAATATACCATGCGCCATCGAGCGTGAGCCCTTGAAACGTATAGAAAAGGTCTTGATTGGTGAGCGCGGTGGCATCTTGCCGATACGCGGTGATAAAACTGACGCCCGAACCATTGATGAAATCCAGAAAACGCGTCTGCGCGTGAAACGCTTGCGCCGCGGGCATCACAGGAAAAATTGGAATGTCTTGCTCTGGCGTCACAGTTTTATCGGCGAGAATTTTTTGCAGCGTTTGAACGTTTTGCGCGACGCTCGGGTCGAGCGCCATCAGACCGGCAACGGGATACACATACACTTGCGGCAGATGCGGATTAAAATAGTCGGGCGCGGCGGCGTGGTCAAACAAAAAACGAATGTTGACGGGCGCGCCGCCGCCGAGCGCAGGCGCATTCGGGTCCGCTGGCACAGCGGGCTGCGTGGAACCTTGCGCGGATTGGGCGAGGGAGGTGTCATAACTAAACGTCACGCCGCCGTATTCCGCTTGCTCGATGATGCCGGTCCCGATGCGGTGCAACGACAAACCGGTCGCGCCGTATTGCGCGTGATCATATTCCACAGGCACAAGTTGATTGTTTTCCAATTTCCACGAAAGGCGATTGTCTTGCGGTTGACCGTCGCGCACGGTCAAGACGACTTGCGCCAAATCATTTGTTTCGCTCCATGTTCCGCTCTCGACAATCGGCGCGCCCTTGCCGATGAATTGCGTCGTCATGAGCGCGCTGCCATCCACGCCCAAATCGAGCGCGACCACGCGCGCGAGCGCGTCCGCCGCGGGCAAGATGCCGCTGTAATTGCCGACAAAGGGCGAATCGGTGGGGACGGGCGCGCCGGGCAGCGGCGTTTGTTCCGGCGTCGGCGTCGGCGTCGTCGCGCTCAGCGCGATGTTGGTCGGTTCGGATGGAACGTACGCTTGCGCGGGCGTCGCCAATTCGCGCGTGGCGGTGACAACGCCGACCGGCGCGATGCGCGTCGGTTCTGCCGCGGCGGGCGCGCTGGTTGGCGGCGCGGCGGGTTGACTCGCGCACGCGGCGCATAGAAACAGACTGAAACTCGATAACGCCAGGATGATAAAACGCATAGCAAAACTCCTCACAATTTTCAGTGACTTGATAACGCGTTCACTTCGCTCGCCGCGCGCAAACCCGATTCAATTGCGCCTTGAATCCACGCGTGTGCGAGCGAAGCATGTTCGCCCGCGAAATGAATGCGACCCTCTGGTTGAATAATATCCGCATAGAGACGCGTTTGTTGCCCCGGTTCAAACAGCGCGAACGCGCCTTCGGCGAAGGGGTCATCGTGCCACGACCACGACGCGCCGCCTTCATACGTTTCGATGATTTGCGGATGAATCTGCGCGATATTTTCGATGGCTTGTTCCAAACGGTCGCGCGGCGGCAACGATGCCCAGCGTTCCGCGTCGTCCGCCCACGTATAACTGGCGAGCAATACGCCGCGTCCCGTTTCGCGTCCGTGTTCGGGATAATACAAATTCCGAATTGCCAAATCCGTGAGCGTGCCGCCGCCAAAGATATTTTCGTCCTCTTCCCAAAAGCGGCGGCGGCATTGAATGAAAATTTTGGTGGACGCGTCGTAATGCAATTGGCGAATCGCTTTTTGTTTCGCGCGCGTGAACGGTTTTAGAATTTCAATGTGACGCAGAACGGCAAAGGGCAGCGTACAAATCATGTACTCGGCGGTCGCGCTAAAGCGTCCCGCCGCCGTTTTGAAATGCGCGGTCACGCCCAGGTCGTCCTGATCCAGGGCGGTCACTTGGGCGCCGAGCCGCAAATTTTCTCGGAGCGCGGGATAGAACGCATAGGGCAGACGGTCCGTGCCGCCTTGGATTTGCATCAGATTGGTATAGTATTGTCCGATTTCTTCGCGCAGCAATTCGATGAACGAAAAATTCATTTCGGCTTCTTGATTTTCCAACAAGCCGAATAATTCAATCGCGCCTTCCGACCATTTGCGCGCTTCGAGAAATTCGCGCGTCGAATAGTCGTCATATTGTTGTACGATTTCATCCCATGCGCGCTCGCCCCGCGTCGAAACCAGCGTAATAAATTCTTGAATGGTTTCGCCCCACATTTTTTGCACCGTCTGGCTGCGTTCGTGGTCGTCCAATTCGTGCGCCAACAATTCGGGGCCCGCGCGATATTGCGCCGCGCGAATCTTTTTACCGTTCAAAAACAGATACGCGTTGGGATTGCCCATCGTGAACGGGTACAAGGTCAAACCGAAATGGCGGCAATAGTGCAGGGTGAGGTCGTGCGTTTGCGGAATTCGCATCGCGCCCGCTTCGGCGTGCAATCCTTCGGCGAACGGCGCGCGCAGCGTCAAGATGCGTCCGCCCAACCGATTTTGCGCCTCCAAAAGCAGCGGCGTATGCCCCGCCTTTTTCAATTCATACGCGGCGACGAGCCCCGCGATGCCCGCGCCGAGAATCAAAACTTTTTTGCGCGGCTGATTGTTTGGCGGCAAACCGTTTTTTGCAATTTCGAGCCATTGAGTCATAGGGATTCCTTGTGGCAGAGGATCATTCTTTTTTTCGCTCCCATTGTCGCTGGACGCGCTTGAAATAATCTATCCGTTCTGAAATTTTGCCGATTTCTTTGGGATAGAATTCAAGCATCGCTTCACACAATTCAAGCATCCATTTCCTGCGAGCATAACGCTCGTTAATATGAATGATGTTTGCGTTTGCAATCTGAATTTGTCCCCAACCCAACGCGCCGATGGTGAGACAATCCCATGCCAAGAATTCGATGGGAACAAAATGCGCTTGGTTTACGCGGATGTTTGGGCCCTGCGCCGTATATTTAACCATCAGCACAACGAAATAATTTTTGTCATCCGCATAAAATCGTGCGAGTCGTTCTACCGATGTTAGATTGGGCATGTTAAAGTGAGTTTCTTGGCGATGCGTTTTGACATCAACGACATAATAAAAACCATCGCGGTCAGAGAATGCCAAATCTGCCATTGCGCGCCGCGCAAATGCCGCCGAGTATTCGACGATATAGTCGCCCAACAGAGAATTCAATTTTTCCGAGAGGATATCTTGAATCGCATCTCCTACGGCGCGTGGGCTGGCCAGCGTGCGCGTCGAAAGAAAAGCGGGTTGAATGTTCAAAAGTTGAACGATTGCTTTTTCAATTTGCTTGTGTTTGTTTGCGGCAAAAATTTTGCTCTTCATTTCAATTTTGCTTGATAGGAACATCGAACAAGGGCAAGGCGCGCGGCGATTTGTTTCCGCTTGAGGTTGCTTTTTGCTTCTGGAGCGTGTTGCGCTCCCAAAATACTCCGTCCGTATAGCCCTGAATACTCTGGTCGAATTCTGCCGCCGCCAGACGTTTTTCTGCCAAACAGCAATAGCTAATTTCGCGCTCGATACCTACATATCTGCGTCCGAGTTTTTTGGCGGCGGCAGCTGTTGTCCCGGAACCCAGAAAAGGGTCCAAGACCAAATCGTTGGGTTGTGAACTGGCGAGGATAATTTTAGCGGCCAGTTTTTCCGGTTTTTGCGTTGGGTGGTCGGTATTTTCCGACATGGACCAAAAAGGAATGGTCAAATCTGTCCACAGATTCGAAGGGGCGGTAAGCCGATAATTTCCGTCTGGAGTGGCAGCCCAATCTTTGGGATTGCCTTGCGCGTCGGTGTATGGCGCCACAACGCGCCGTTTGAGTTTAACCGCTTCGGCATTGAAATAATACGCGTCTGATACGGTACAGAACCATATATCCTCATGTGAATTCTTCCAATTGGCTCTGGCGCCACGGCCCTTTTCACGTTCCCAAGTGATGCGATTGCGGACGATGAGATATTTTGCGGCGACGGATGGAATCGCCAGCGAAGTGCGCCAATCGCCACAGATATACACGGAAGCGGTAGGTTTAAGGACGCGCAATAGTTTGGGAAACCACGATTCAAACCACGTTGTGTACTCTGCCAGCGGACGTTCTTTGAAAACTGTGCCGTTAAAGGATTTGTTCAGATTGTAGGGAGGGTCAATAAAGAGTAAATCTACAAAGGAAGTGGGCAGATAATCTAGGGCCTCCAAGAGATTTTGCGCGATGATTCGATTCTCGATTTCGCGTTCGTGGACCGGACGCGTCAAAGTCAATATGTTATTGTGATAAAACTGGCGCTCTGTGTTAGAGAGTTCCATAGTGCGATTGCGCGGCGCGCGCTTTTTGGCTGTGGCTTTTTTCATAATCGTTTCCTCAGCGCAGCGTCCGTTTCCATTCTTCCGGCATACGCGCGCCGTATTGAATTTTCGTCGCGCCCAAAAAGTCGCCCAATTCTTGGATTGCGTCGCGTACGGCGTGCGCGGTTTTCACGTCGCGCGGCGCGTGCGGTTCGAGATACACGGCGTTGATTTGCAGGACGCCTTGCGCGCGGTCCATCTTGGGGTCAAGGCGTCCAATCAATTGGTCGTCGTGCAAAATCGGCAGCACGTAATAACCGTACTTGCGTTTCGCTTGCGGCACATAGATTTCGATTTTGTAATCAAAGTTCCAAAATTGCAGATTCCGCACGCGGTTACGCGCCAGATTGTCGAACGGCGAAAGTAAAACGGTGCGCCCTTGAAATTCGCCGCGTTCCAATTTTTCGAGCAATAAAAGATCGGCGGAATGGACGTACCACGTTCCTTTCCACGCGCCATCTGGCGGCGTTAGAGAATGCTTGCTACGCGCGCTGCGCGGGTTTTCTGTTTCTTGAATCTTTACGCGTTCAATTTCGCCTGCGCGTTCCAATTCGTCCAAACGCTCGCGCAAGCGCGGATAGCGGCCCTCGATATAGTGTTGAGAAATATGGCGTTCCGTGCCGACGCCCAACGCTTGCAAACTTTTTTGCGCGGCGCGCGTCACAACCTCGCGCTCGGATAATTTTTCGCGCGGCGTCCAAGCGGGCAGAACGCGTTCGGACAAATCCCAAAATTTATTCAGCCCTTCGCGGCGCGCCACCATGATTTTGCCTTGCATCCACAGAAAATCAATCATGCGTGAAACGTTGCGATCGTTCGTCCAGCCCGACGAAACCCACGATTTCGGCGCTTTGCCCATTTCGCTCAGCACGCGCGCCGAGAGGGGCCCATTGCGCTTGATTTCGCGCAGAATCGTATCGCGCAATGGTTTGTTCGCCGCAATCCATTCCGCGATGTGAACGTGCCACGGGTCATCCGTTTTCGCGTACTCGCGCATTCGCAAATGATGAATCGGATAATCTTGCGTGAGTACGTGCGACGCCGCGTGCGCCCAATATTCAAACAATTGCCTGTCGTGATAAATCAATTTGTCGAGGTCGGCGACATTGTACGGGCCCACGCGCGAAAAAACGACGAGGGTATGGCTGCGCGCGACGGTTTGCAAAGGGTCCAACTGCAAGCAGCCCAGAGATTGAATCGTCTGAAAAATTCCCTCGACGGTGGCGGGACGACGCGCCGCGTCAAGCTGTTGTTTGACGATGGCGAGACGGCGCGCGGTGGCGGCAGAAATGACGCGCACGGCTTTCATTGCGTCAAACCTGCCACATAATCCAGCGCGGCTTGGGTGTACGCGCGCCATTTGGCGCGCTGCGCGTAGGGCAGGACGAGCCATTGTTTCATGCCTTTGCCTTTGCCCGCCGGATTGAAAATGTGCGCGCCCTTGAGTTTCATGCCGTCCGCAAAAGTTTCCGCGTCGAGTTTGAACACCATGCCTTCGCCCCACCAGCACGCAAACATTTTGCCGCGCACCTTGAGACAGGGCGCGCCGAACGCGTTGGATTTTTTGATGCCCGCTTCTGGCGCGGCGAATTCTTGCGCGATGGCGTCGAACAATTTGAACGAAGGGGAAATGGGGCGTGATTCGGTCATGCGCTTATCATATCACCGCTTGCGCGTTCGCGGCAAGAGGTGTTTTCTGCCGCTTGGCTAGATGCAAGACCCCAAGCGTTTGCGAAAGCGCTTGGGGTCTCGAGTTTTCGGCGCCGCGATTTTTTGGCGGTTGACCGCAAGGTGTGTAAATTTCGCGTTCTGAGGTTGAAACCGTCATGGCAAGAGAATCTCAACGCATTGACGCTAAAGCGCTTGCCAGCCGTTTTCAAACTGCGGATTTTACACAAAACGCGGCACGCGACCGATTTTTTTGAGGCGCGGTTCTAAAAAACAAGCGCAGCGGAAACGTTCCGCTGCGCTTTACCATTGGCATGCAATCCGAACGCGCAATTATTTTTTCTTGGTCGCGCGCGGGGGCGCGGCTTTTCCGCGCGCGCGTTTGCCTTTTGTCGGTTTCGCGCGCGGCGCGGATTTTTTGCCGTTAAAATGCGGAATGATTTTGCTACCGTATGTCGCCACTTGCTTTTCTTCGTCGCCCACCATCAGATAGATATTGAATTGATGGACGCCGATGGCTTGTAATTCTTCGAGACGGCGAATTTGTTCTTTGACGTTGCCGACGACGCAATAGCGGTCGGTGATTTCGTCGGATACAAATTGCGCGTTATCGCTGCCGACTTGGGCATGATGCAAATAATCGTACCCCTTGCGGTCTTGGACATACGTATAGAGTTCGGGCGGCAATTCTTCGCGCGGATGTCGTTTCAATAAATCTACGACGTGATTCGACACGAGCGCGGGGAACCAGCGCACATGTTCGCGCGCGGTTTCCAAATCGTCCGAAACCCAGACGGGCGCGGCGGCTTGGACGCGGATTTCACGATAATCTCTGCCCGCTTCTTGCGCGCCCTGTTTTACAAATTCCAAACACCACTTGATGAGATGCGGGTCGGCGAATTGCATGATGATGCCGTCCGCATATTTGCCTGCGGCGGTCAACACTTTGGGCCCGTACCCCGCAATCCAAGTCGGCGGCACGCCCGCATCCGCCCACGGCAATTGAATTGCTTGCCCGTCGTACGTGACGGGTTTGCCGCCGGTGAGGTCGCGGAACTCTTGGACAAAGTTCATCAAATTTTCGTTAGTCGTCGGTTTCTTGCCCAGCACGCGCCGCGAAGAATCGCCGCGTCCGATGCCGAGTTCCATGCGGCCATTGGAAATTTTTTGCAGTGTGGCGAAACCGCTCGCCGTCACGGTAATATCGCGTACAATCGGATTGGTGACGAGCGTGCCGATATGCAGTTTCTTTGTGTTCCACGCCCACAATGCCATGCGCGTATAACATTCTTGCCACAGCACATGCGAATCGAACGTCCAGATGTAACCGAAACCATTCGCTTCGGCTTGTTGCGCGAGTTTGACTTCGCGCCGAACGTCGAGATCGCTTTTGAGCGTAATGCCAAAATCCAAATGTGACATCGTTGTCCTTGTTAGATGTAGCAGGTATCAGGTAGTAGGTATCAGGGAATTCCTGTTCCTTGCTACTTGCTACCTGCTACATGCTACTTACTTATTCTCCACCCTTGGTAATTTCTACGGTCTCGGGTTTGTAATTCGCTCCCGTCACGTCCACGCCGGCGGCTTTGAGCGCGTCCACCGCTTTTTGCGCGAGGTCGGTGCGATATACGCCGTCTTTGGGCGCGGCTTTGATGACGGCAAACTCTTGTGAAATGTCGGCGGTCTGTTTGTAGAGCGCGGGATCCATGATGCCGATGCCGTTCGCCGAGGGCCAGATGAGTTTGTTGATTTCATTCAACTGCCACGTCTGATGCCCTTTGCCGAGCGTGGTGCCGTATTTCAACACAATCGCTACGGCGTCGTCAAAATTGTCGCGGCAATAAATCCAACCCTTGAACGCGCCCTGCAAAAATTTCACGGCCGTTTCTTGATTCGCGGGATCTTTGATCCAATCGCCGCGCACGAAAATGCCGTCTTGGAGCATGGCGGTGCCGACGTCGTTGAAATTGATGACGTTCAAATCTTCGGGTTTGTAAAGTTCGCCCGTTTTGGGATTGACCGCTTCCAAAACCTGCGCGTATTCGTTATACGTCATGGCTTCGGCGGCGTCAATTTCGCGGTTCAACAAGAGCGACATGTCGAACGGTTGATTGACGACGGTCACGTCCGATTTGTTGTTCGGGTCAATGCCGACTTTACGCATCGCGGCGAACAATTCAAATTCGTTGCCAAAGCCCCATGTGCCGACTTTTTTGCCGCGCCAATCTTCGGGTTTGGTGATGCCGCTGTCTTTCCACGAAACTTCTAATGTGCCAGAGCGTTGGAACGGCTGCGCGACATTAACTAGGTCAGCGCCCTGTTCGATGGACGCCAAAACTTTCGGGAGCCAGGCGACGCCAAATTCCGCGCCGCCGGTGGCGACAACTTGCTGCGGCACAATTTCAACCGCGCCCGGTTTGACGGTGACATCCAAGCCCAGTTCTTTCCAGAATCCTTTATCGAGCGCGGCATAATAGCCACAGAATTGGGATTGCGGCACCCATTGCAATTGCAAAGTTACGGGCGTCATTGCGCCGCTCGGGGCAGCAGTGGGTTGGGTGGGCGCCGTCGTGGCTTGCGCGGGCGCGGCGGTGGGTGGCGCCGCTGTAGGTTGGGCGGGGGGCGGCGTGGCGCACGCGCTGGCAATGACCAACAGCGCCATCAAAGCAGACAACATGACAAACTTTTTCATTTCTCCTCCTCCGGAAAACATTTTTGATTTTTGATTTTCAATTTTTGGTTCGGGTTATGGAATACGCTGCATCACCTCCTCGTCGTAAAAGTGCGTCTGCAAAATCTCGCGCCGCCCAAATTTTTTATTGGTCCGTTTTACGCACCGAGGCGTGCCACGGAATGGCGAGCCGTTCGACGGCGACGATGATGAGATAAAAACCGATGCCGAGAAGGCAGGCAATGACAATCGCCGCCCATGAATTTTGAAAACGAAATTGCGCGGCTTCTTGCGTAATATACACGCCCAACGCGTCGCGCGTGCCGCCAAAAAATTCACCGACCACCGCGCCGATGAGCGCGAGGGTGGAACAGACTTTGAAAGCGTTGAACATGTAGGGCAGCGAATTGGGAATTCGCACCTCTTTTAACACGGTCCACTCGCTCACCGCGTACGAACGCATCAATTCCAATGCCGACGGTTCCACCAACGTCAAGCCGCGCGTCATGTTAATCATCATCGGAAAAAACGTAATCACCGCGACGATTGCCATTTTGGAAAATTGATTGGACACGCCAAACCAATTGTTCATCACAGGCGCGAACGCAATAATGGGCACCGAATTTGCCGCAATCGCGACCGGCAGCAACGTTTCGCGTGCGGTGGTCCAACGCGAGGTCGCCAGTGAAACGCCAATGCCCAAACTACAGCCGATAATAAAACCGCCCAACGCTTCGGCGCCGGTGTACAGCCCCAGATTGAGCATCTGCGTCAGACTGCCGAAAAACGCTTCGAGGATGGCGGATGGCGCGGGCAAAATAAATTGTTTGACATCCAACACGCGCACCAGCGTTTCCCACACAACGAGAACGGCGAAAAAAATAAAGATGGTGGGCAGGTAATAACGCACGCGGGCGCTCCACGCGATGCGGCTCGCTTCGTTGGACGCCGCGCGGGACGCGGTCAAAGTTTTTTGTGTAGGCGCAGTCATTTCTAAAGGATGGCGTTCGCCGCGCGCTGTGGCGCGCCGCGCAGCCGCCGTTATTTTATGCCTTCGCTCCCGCGCAGGGCTTCGCGCACTTGGGTGACCAATTCATAAAAGCGCGGCAGTTCGCGCGTTTCCATGCCGCGCGGCTGCGCCAAGTCAATCGGAATAACTTGGGTGATGCGCCCGGGCCGCGCGCTCATCACGACGACGCGCGTCGAAAGAAAGACCGCTTCGGGAATCGAGTGCGTCACAAACACAATCGTCGTTTTGGTGTGACTCCAAATGTTGAGTAGTTCGGCGTTCAGCCGTTCGCGTGTGATTTCATCCAGCGCGCCAAAGGGCTCGTCCATCAACAACAGTTGGGGATGGAACGACAGCGCGCGCGCAATCGAAACGCGCTGCTGCATCCCGCCGGAAAGTTGGTAGGGATAATGTTTTTGAAAACCGTTCAACTCGACCAGTTCGAGCATCTGATTCGCGCGCGCGGCGCGTTCCGTCGCGGACTTGCCCATGATTTCCAAAGGCAATTGCACGTTTTTTTCCACCGAACGCCAATCGAACAAGACCGGCGCTTGAAATACGATGCCGTAATCGCGGTCCAGCCGCGCTTTTTCGGCGGGCTTGCCGTTGACCAAGACGGTGCCATTCGACGGCGTAATCAAATCGCCGATGATTCGCAGCAGCGTAGATTTGCCGCAGCCCGATGGCCCGATGAGCGAAATGAATTCGCCTTGCTCGATTTCGAGCTGAATGTCTTGCAGCGCGACGGTTTGATTGGGCGCCTTGCCAAAAATTTTGTTGACGGCTTGAATCGTGACGACAGACATAGAGACGGGTTAAAAGTAAAAAGTTAAAAGCGCAAAGTTAAAAGGGAATTTGTTTCCTTTTGGCTTTGCACTTTTAACCTTCCAATTTTCGCATATTGCGCGTCATGACGCGTTCGACGAGCGTGATGGTAATGAAAAAGAGAATGCCGACGACGGCGGTGAAAATAATGACGGCCCACAATTTATGCGGCGTGATGGCATAGTATTGATTGAAATTCATAATCGCGCCGCCCAAACCTTCGCGGATGCCCGAGGGCAATTCGCCAATGATGGCGCCGACGACCGCAGTGGTCGCCGCAATTTTTAACGCGGTGAAAATATACGGCAGCGCGGAGGGATAACGCACTTTCCACAGCGTCGCCCACGTCGAAGCGGCGTACGAATTCATCAATTCAATCGCGCGCGGGTCGGGCGAACGCAAGCCGCGCAAGGTGTTGATGGTGACGGGAAAGAAACAGAGATACGCCGCCAAGAGCGCCACCGACCACCAACCGGCGCGGAGCCACACCACCACCATCGGCGCGATGGCTAGAATGGGAATGGTTTGCGACGCGACAACATACGGTACGAGCGAACGCTCCAACAAGGCGGAATGGGCGAAAACGGTGCCGAGAAAGAGACCGACCGCTGTGCCGATTAAAAAACCGGCGAGCGCGGCGGTCATGGTGACGACGGCGGCTTGAGCAAGCACATTGACCAAAGGCGGTCCGTTGCGCTGCGCGGGTTGTATCAGCGCGCCGAAAATATCCCACAGGTGCGGCATGTTCAGGTCGCTGGCGATTTTCCATTCAAACGGCGGAAACCATTCCAGATTAAACAGCGCGCCGTCGGCGGTTGAAAAACGCCACGGCGAGCCGCCGATAAATTTCACCAGTTCCCATAACGCCATCGCAATGCCAAAGACCACGAGGAAACGGAGAACGATTTTGACGCCTTCTTTGAAACGTTGGGGCTGCGGTACGGCAACGTCCGCGCCCAAGACGTCCATGACATCGTTTTCGGCATTTGTTACCAGCGCGCCGGGCAGAGTAGATTCAGACATGATTTAACGTTTGCGATGCGATGAATTGCCGCCGAACAGGGTGCCGAAAATGCCGCGCGTAATTTCTTTGCCGACCTGGCTGCCGACATCGCCAAGAATTTTGTTGAACGGGTCATTCTTGGCGCGCTGTGCGGCTTCTTTTTGCAAACGCGCTTGCTCTTTGGCTTGTTCTTTGGCGAGACGTTCCTGTTCTTTGGCAAGACGCGCGGCTTCTTTGGCGGCGGCGGCTTCCGCTTTGGCGCGTTCGGCTTCGGCTTTTTTCTGCGCCGATTCAGCTTTCTTTTGTTCCGCTTCCGCTTTTTTCTGCGCCGCTTCTTGGTCTTTTTGCAGGCGCGCTTGTTCCGCCTCCGCCGCTGCCGCGTCGGCGTCTTTTTTCAATAATTCAAACGCCGATTCGCGGTCGCTCACTTGCTCGTACGTGCCTGCTAGAATCGAGGCGTGCAGCAACGCTTGACGCTGCTCGGGCGTAATCGCGCCAATCTGCGAGCGCGGCGGCAGCACAAAGGCGCGTTCGGTGACGCCCGGCGCGCCCTTTTCATCTAAAAACGAAACGAGCGCTTCGCCGACGCCGAGCTCGGTAATGCTTGCCTGAATATCCAAATTCGGGTTCGGACGAAACGTGTCTGCCGCGACCTTGACGGCTTTTTGGTCGCGCGGCGTAAAGGCGCGCAGCGCGTGTTGAATCCGATTGCCCAGCTGTCCCAAAATTTTGTCCGGCACGTCCATCGGATTTTGCGTGACAAAATAAACGCCCACGCCTTTGGAGCGAATCAAACGCACCACTTGCTCGATTTTGTCTTGGAGCGCGTCCGGCGCGTCTTCAAACAACAAATGCGCTTCGTCGAAAAAGAAAACCAGTTTGGGTTTTTCGACATCGCCGACTTCGGGCAAATTTTCAAACAACTCGGCGAGCTGCCACAATAGCATCGTGGCATAGACCTTTGGCGCTTGGATCAGTTTGTCGGCGACGAGAATGTTGACGACGCCTTTGCCATTCCCATCGGTCTGAATCAAATCGTCGAGATTCAACGCCGGTTCGCCAAAAAATTTGTCCGCGCCCTGTTCTTCCAATTGCAGCAAGCCGCGTTGAATCGCGCCAACGCTCGCCGGCGAGATATTGCCGTATTCGGTTTTGTATTCTGCCGCATGGTCGCCCACATGCTTGACCATCGCGCGCAAATCTTTGAGGTCGAGCAACAGCAAATTCTTGTCGTCGGCGATTTTGAAAATGATGCTCAGGACGCCGCTTTGCGTATCGTTCAAATTTAGCAGACGCGCCAACAATAACGGGCCCATGTCCGAAATCGTTGTCCGAACGGGATGTCCTTTTTCGCCATACACATCCCAAAATACGACCGGGTTGCCTTGCGCCGCCCAATCGGTCAAACCGAGCTGCTCGACGCGCGCTTGCACTTTGGGGTTTTCGCCAGCCGGTTGGCTGATGCCGGATAAATCGCCTTTGACATCCGCGCAAAAGACCGGAACGCCGATGCGTGAAAAGTTTTCCGCCATCGTTTGCAGCGTTACGGTTTTGCCGGTGCCGGTCGCGCCGGCGACCAAGCCGTGACGGTTCGCCATGCGCGGCAATAAAAATAATTCGTGGTCGGATTTTGCAATATACAGCGGGTCGCTCATAACGTCGTCATTTCTCCAAATAAAGTCTGATTCTTGGTGGGGCGGCGGCGAGGCGGCGCGTGGAATAGAAACGCCTTGTATGCGATGTCAGCGATTATAAGCATACTCAAAAGGCATGTCAAAGCACGCGATATTCCAAGCGCTTGGCGAACGCGCGTAGCGAACC
>Ga0226835_1001137_pt1 | contig 16692 bp, 10 predicted proteins | sample LAC_MetaG_1_FD_163627 | JGI IMG/M metagenome (GOLD analysis project Ga0226835, IMG submission 163627) | Anaerobic ammonium oxidizing microbial communities from anammox membrane bioreactor (MBR) in UC Berkley, California, United States -... | ecosystem: Engineered > Bioreactor > Anaerobic >...
TTTTCTTCATGGTTTGCTTCCTTTGACTGAATGCTCTTTTCATGAAATTGTTTTTTGTATCTATTGTGAATTTTTCCGGTCATTTTTGCAAGTGAAAGAGCGGTCGACTTTCATCTTGCATTCAACCCATAACGATTAAAGAGGTGTCAAGCATAAAATATAATTTATTTTTTTGCCGGAAATTGAGGGGCTTTAAAACAGGAAATCTGGCACATAGTTATACCCTTGTTTTTTGAGAGGTCCTTTGCGGCCTGCCGCCAAGCTACATCAGGCACTCTGTGGCGGCTATTGCGACCCGGATCGCATTTTCCTCCCCTGCCTTAAGCGACTCTTTTGTAATCTTTCCTGTGCCTCCCCTGTTCACTACGCCTGTGATGCATCCTCCCCTGAGACCCATGGAGGCGGTGAGGGTCAGGACGGTCGATGATTCCATTTCATAGTTCAGCACATGGAGCTTTTGCCATTCTTTCGTAGCTCCCTGAAACTTTCTCAGTACATATTTTGTAAACGAATCGTATCGTTCCTCACCCGGATAAAAGGTATCGGAAGAGGCCGTTATGCCCACGTGATACCGCGTCTTTGTCTTCTTTGCCCCTTCAACGAGGGCATTGACGACCTCGTGGTGGGCAACCGCGGGATATTCAATCGGCGCATAATGGGTTGACGCCCCGTCAAGCCGCACGGAGCCGGAAGTGATTATGACATCGCCGATATCAACGCGCTCCTGAATAGCGCCGGTCGTTCCCACGCGGATGAATGTGCCGATTCCCAGTTGCGCCAGTTCGTCAATGGCTATCGATGCAGAGGGGCCACCAATCCCGGTAGAAGTGACGAGGAGTGGGGTCCTGCCGATCTCAGCCAGATAGGTGCAAAATTCCCGTTTCCAGGCCAATTTTGTATTCCCCGTTCCATAAATCCCTGAAATGGTTTCCGCAATAATTTGAGACCTGAAAGGGTCGCCGGGCAGCAAAGCAATTTTTGCGCCCTGTATCTTTTCGCTATTAAGGTCTAGATGATATACCGTATCCATTGTTCAATCCGGACGAATCAAAAAAATCTGTGCGGGGTAAACCGCCCGCACTGCGTATTTTATTTTCTGTTAATTGGAGAGAAAGGTGCAAATTTCTCAAAAAACTAGTTGGTTAAGAAAGTTGTAATCCCTGCCTGACGGACAGACAAAACACAAAGCCCGGCGCTATTATAGAAGGATTGCTCTGCCCTGTCAATGTCCTTGCAGAAGTTTTGTCTGACAAACGCGGAACCGTACGTCCAGACGGGGGAAGGGGATAGGTATTGGCCGTAAAAATGCCTCTTTGTAAGTCGCCGGGGCTATGATTCAGGCATCTCCCCTGTATCCAGCGGTATTGCGTCAAAACTGCAACGAATCAAAACACGGTTTTGTTGAACGTTTCTTAGTCAAAAAGTTCATAACCACGGGTCTTTTGAAAAAATCGTATCTTTCTCTGCAATTAACATGCAATATAAATTGTGCAAATGGTTTTAGCGTAGCGAAAAACCTGCTTTCTATAGCGTCTTTGCAATGCAAAAATCATTGGACTCACTGTCTGAACAATAACTTCTTTATAAAGGCGGCGCCGACAACCGCCCTGTATGTGCGATTAAACCCTTCCCTTTCATCGATGTCTTTTTTCGGTTGCTATTTTTCCCTTTTGTGCCATATTCTTCAATCGAACAGGAGGATCGCCTTTTCGTGGCTTTTATTCTTAAAATATCTTGATTGTATAAGAATTTTCATTTTATTTAAGCGGGTCGCCCGGCAGCCGAAGACATAGCTTGAAACCCCTGTAAATTTTATTGTTTTCCGCCTGTTTCTTCAACAAGGCATTGTCCCTTTGCAGGATTTAGGTGAACTAAATATAGATAGCGCCGGGGTCTTTCCACCCCGAAGTTTATCCCCTGGCAGAGGCCGGCCAAAAGGGGCTTCGTCGTAAGTTTAGCCGAACGATCGACGTCCCCCCCTTTTTTTTAACCAAAATGTTACTAATATTTAAATTTTATCTTCTTCTGCCGATTATACATGCCAGACCAAGAGCATCATACAACTCTTTTGTTTTCGAAAAATGGCAAACCCCGGGTAACCGGGGGACGCAAAGCCACGGGTCCTGAATATTCAGGATAGCCGGGTTGCCGAAGAAACAATAGCCCACCCCTCTGGCTTGTTTCTAGGCGCACTCATTGTCGTCCAAAGTAGCGAAAATGCCTGGCTTATCTCTTGCGGCTATTTGCTCTTGGACAAAAAATCAGAACAACTTATTTATCGGAGGTGACTTATGGGAAAGGTAGAAAAAGTTGTATTTCGGTATTTTACGGGTTTTTTTGTTGCCGGGGTTTTAAGTATTACAACATCTGGCGCTGGCTTTGGCAGCGATCGTATGGCGGGAGAACTCCTGGTTAAGCCGAAGGCTGGGGTTGTCAAGAAGGCGCTCGAGAAGATGTTTGCAGAAAATCATGTAAGCATCGTCGGAGAAATCCCGCGGATTGGAGTCAGGCATATCAAAGTGCCGGAAAAAACGATAGACCTGGTAAAAAGCGCCCTTTCGCATAATCCTGATATTGAGTATGCCGAGTTTAATTATCTGGCCGAAGAGGTTGTTATTCCAAATGATACCTACTATGCATCCGCTCAATGGCATCATCCAAAAATATCGTCACCTGCTGGATGGGATATAACCACGGGTTCGAACGGCGTCACGATTGCAATTATTGATTCCGGTGTGGATCCTTCACATCCCGATCTTTCAGCTAAACTTTTGCCCGGATATAACTTTCTCAATAATACCACCAATACCGCCGATGTCCGGGGGCATGGCACAGCAGTAGCCGGATGTGCCGCCGCATTATCGAATAATGCTATCGGGGTTGCCGGAGTTGCCTGGAATAATCCTGTCATGCCCGTGGTCGTGCTGGATTCGAACGGCTTTGCTTATTATTCAACCATAGCAAAGGGAATTATCTATGCGGCAGACCATGGAGCAAAGGTAATAAATATAAGCATTGCCGGATCGAGCAGTTCCACAACCCTCCAGAATGCGGTTGACTATGCCTGGAATAAAGGGGTTGTTGTCATTGCTGCCGCAGCAAATAATTCTACCAGCACCCCCTATTATCCTGCCGCGTGCAATAATGTTGTCGCCGTTTCCGCCACGACATCCAGCGATGCGATTGCGAGTTTTTCAAACTACGGCAATTGGATTGATGTAGCGGCTCCCGGGGTATCAATCAAGACAACAACCAACGGCGGTGGTTACGGTAGCGGAAGCGGAACGTCTTTTTCCTCGCCGATCACTGCAGGACTTGCCGCCCTTATCCTCTCTGTTAACCCCGCGCTTACCAATTCGCAGGTAGTAGCAATTATGACGGGTAATGCAGACGATCTCGGGAGTCCCGGGTTTGACATCTATTATGGATACGGGAGAATAAATGTATACAAAAGCGTTGTTGCCGCAAAAAATACCCTGCCACAACGTATTTCCACGCTTCCGGCGGTATCAATATCATCGCCTTTGTATAATACAGAGGTGAACAACACAACCGTAGTCCATGTTTCTGCTACCGATAATGCCGGGATTTCCAAAGTAGAATTATTTATTAATGGAGCTCTGTACGCAACCGGCACTACGGAGCCGTTTGACTTTTCCTGGGATACCAAGAGTTATCCTGATGGGATATATTCCCTTGAGGCGCGTGCCTATGATTCTTCGGAAAACATGGGGAAATCGGAGGATGTTGTGGTTTCCGTAAGCAATCCCGTAGATACTACGGCGCCTCTTCTTTCCATACTCTACCCCATCGATCATGCTGTGGTAAGCGGCACAACAACGGTCGGTATTTCTGTTACGGACGATATTGGCGTCTCAAAGGTTGAGTTGTATATTGAAGGAACGCGGTATGCGGAAATTACCGCTGCTCCGTTTGATTTTGTATGGGATACGACAAAATATCCTGACGGGACGTACTCTCTTGAGGCGCGCGCCTGTGATTTTTCACAAAACATGGGTGTATCAGCTCCTGTTACGATAACAATTGTGAACAACCCAAAGGACGAGATCCCTCCTGTCGTTACAATAACATCCCCGGCAAACAACCGCCATGTGGTAAACTCAAAGAAAATACGTGTAACTGCCACTGACAATGTTGCCGTTAGCAAAATTGAATTGTACCTTGACAATATGCTCGAGTCGACAGTGACAAAACAGGACACCCTTTCCTATGCATGGAAAACACGAAAAATCGGCAAAGGGGCACATAACATAACGGCAAAGGCATACGATGTAGCGGGGAATATGAGCGTTCATACAATAACGGTTCATAAGTAGCGTTTCCATGGAACGCTGCAACCTTAAGCGTGATATCGATTTTCTCTGATTTTTATGACCAGCTTTCAGCCGTCTGCATTTCAGACAATCAGCATATAATCCAAGATGGTTAAAGCGCTTCCCATGAAATTACTTGACAAATTATATCTGGTTGCTAAGATGGAATTTCTTTTGTTTTTCATTTTGCGATCATAGGTGCTTAACCTGGCACCGGTTTATCTCCTTTTAATAAAGAGAAATAAAAGGATACATAATCTATGGCTATTACAGTTGGTATAAATGGTTTTGGGAGAATCGGGAGGAATGTCTTTCGTGTAATTGCGCAGCGAAAGGGGATTGACGTTTTGGCTATTAACGATCTCGCCGACTCAAAATCGCTGGCGATATTGTTGAAGTATGATTCGGTACACGGCAGATTTAATGGAAGCATTGAGGCAAAAGAAAAGTCGTTGCTCGTAAATGGCAAGGAAGTTAAATTGCTTATGGAAAAGGACCCCACAAAGCTGCCATGGAAAACCCTTGGGGTAGACATCGTAATTGAATCAACCGGAATATTCACTTCCCGGGCAGATTGTGCTAAGCACCTGGATGCTGGCGCCAGGAAGGTGATTCTTTCAGCGCCTGCAAAAGACAAAGTTGACGCAACGATCGTTGTCGGGGTTAATACTCAGGATCTGAAACCAGAGCACAGGATCTTGTCCAATGCATCATGCACAACAAATTGTCTGGCGCCTATAGCGAAGGTAATAAACGACAATTTCGGTATCGAAAAGGGGCTCATGACCACAATTCACGCATATACGAATGACCAGCGTATCAGTGACCTTATTCATAAAGATCTCAGAAGGGCAAGGGCGGCTGCGGTAAATATTATTCCAACAACAACCGGGGCTGCCAGGGCCATTGGTGAGGTAATTCCGTCGCTGAAAGGAAAATTAGACGGTCTCGCCATGCGTGTGCCTGTTGTTAACGGTTCGGTGACAGATTTAGTTGCACTTGTTTCAAAGGATGTTACCGTAGAAAGCATTAATGCTGCCATGAAAAAGGCCGCCGGAGGAGAATTGAAGGGTGTTCTGGAATACTGTGAAGACCCTATCGTCTCTTCAGACATTATCGGGAATACCCATTCAAGCATCTTTGACTCTGCGCTCACGTATGTAATTGATAAACGTATGATAAAGGTGGTGTCCTGGTATGACAATGAATGGGGATTTTCAAATCGTATGGTAGACCTCGTAGAGTTAATCGCCCGTCAATAGGATTGATAAAAATCATCAATCAGAAGTTGCAGGGACGATGCATTTGCTATTCATGAATAAAGGGTACGTCCAAGTTTTCATGTCGGCAAAGGCATCGTCCCTATGTTATGACCTCAATCAAAACTTCGAAAGCCTAATTTTATGTATAAATTATTCATTAAAGACATCGAGGTGCGAAGAAAAAGGGTAATGGTCCGAACGGACTATAATGTGCCTTTAGACGAAGAAGGAAATATTACGGACGACACCAGGATAAGGGCAACTTTGCCAACAATTAACTATTTGTTAGATGAAGAGGCAAAGGTAATTATTGCTTCGCATCTGGGCAGGCCGGAAGGTAAAGTTACCCCCAAATACAGCCTTAAACCTGCAGCGAGGCGTCTGCAACGCTTTCTCGGCGAGAAGGTTAAGGTAATCATGGCAGAGGATTGTATCGGCCCAACGATAAAAAAACAAATCGAAGAAATGCACTACGGCGATGTGATGGTGCTCGAAAATTTAAGGTTTCATCCCGGTGAAGAAAAGAATGACCCGTCATTCGCTAAAGAGTTGGCCAGCCTGTGTGAGGTATTTATTCAGGATGCCTTTGGGAACTGCCACCGGAAGCATGCATCAATGATTGGTGTTGATGATTATGTGCCCTCAGCAGCCGGGTTTCTTCTCAAAAAAGAGATGGACTATTTTGAGAAGGCCGTTAATAACCCCATGCGGCCGGTTGTAGCGCTGTTAGGCGGCGCTAAGGTTTCTGACAAGATAAAGATCATTGAAAATCTATCCAAAAAAATGGATAAAGTTCTCATCGGGGGTGCAATGGCTTTCACTTTCCTCAAGGCCCAGGGGTTTTGCGTTGGAAAATCCTTGGTTGAGGATAGTATGCTTGATGTGGTAAAAAATCTAATGGATATTTCCAGAAAGAATGGCACCAAGCTGTATTTGCCGGTAGACTTTGTTGTTGCAGAGCATTTTAGCGGGCAGGCAGAAACAAAGGTTGTTCCCTATCAGGAAATTCCGGATAAATGGATCGCCCTCGATATTGGCCCTGCCACGACGAAGTTATTCATTGAAGCTCTCCAGGATGCAAAGACGATTGTCTGGAATGGCCCCATGGGCGCATTTGAATTTGATGCCTTCAGCCGGGGAACCTATGCCATGGTGGACGCAGTAACAAGTTCTCATGCCTCAACAATTGTAGGTGGCGGCGATACAGATATGGCATTTCATAAATCAGGAAAAACCCATGAAGTGTCATTTATTTCTACGGGCGGAGGCGCCTTTCTGAAATTATTAGAGGGAGGAGAACTCCCCGGAATTGCATCCTTATCAGACCGGAGAAAGAACCCAAGGAACTCCTCGTCTTCGTCATCCTGACTATAATCGGAGCAGGTGAAAAAAATACGACAAATGATGTAGTTTTTTTGAAAAGACGAAATCAAGGGAGCATATGCAACCAATAATTAAAATCGCTGCGTCAATTCTTGGCGCTAACCCTGTTCGACTAGAAGAGGAGATCAAAAAGGTAGAACAGTCGGGTATTGATTTAATCCATATCGACGTGATGGACGGTCATTTTGTCCCTAACATTACCATGGGTCCTTTCATTACTGAGGGGATTCGTCGCGTTGCACACGTACCTTTGGAATTTCATCTGATGATTGAATGCCCTGAACGCTATGTGAATGCTTTTGCTGCATCAGCAAGGGCTGGCGACTTGATAATCTTTCACATAGAGACGACAGATAAGCCCAAAGAGATTATTGCGTTAATTAAAAAAGCAGGATTAAGAGCTGGCGTATCGCTGAATCCTGATACACCAACCGGGACGATTGAAGACCTTTTAGGTGCCCTTGATATGGCGCTTGTTATGTCCGTAAATCCGGGCTTTGCCGGACAACAGTTCATCCCCAAGGCGTTGCCTAAGATTGCGCGGCTGCGCAGTATAGCGCCAGATGGAATGGATATCGGAGTGGATGGTGGCATAACAACAGAAACCGTTTCTCAGGCTGCCCGGCAGGGTGCAAATGTGATCGTTGCCGCCTCTGCAATTTTTAAGGCAAATGACCCTCAGGACGCAATTAAAGTTCTCAGGCAAATAGCAAAACAAGAGATGAAATAGAATGCGGTCAGAAAGAAATCGTATCGGTTTTGTATCCGTATATGAATGCTACGCTTCTTTATGAAGCAGTGCCTCAGAAAAAACAACTTGTTTTTTTATGAAAAGCTTATAAACTAATGCAATATATTTCATCGTGTCAGAGTTTCAGAAAAATAGGTGTGAGTTGACGGCGTTAACGTAATCCGATGGCATATAAAAAGAGATTTTTCGCAGTATCAGGAATGTTTCCTGATAGAGTAACCGTTCTTTCAGGATTTTAAAATACATTTATAACAGACGAGACGCTTCCTTATGGTGTTTTTCAGAAAAAAGAGGAATATGCCCGATGGTTTGTGGGTACGATGTGATGGTTGCAGCAGTATGCTATTTAAAAAAACCGTTGAAGATGGCATGTTCGTCTGTCCTGAATGCAACTATCATTTTCGAATATTCAGCAGGGACAGAGTAAAGATCTTAGTGGACGAAAACAGTTTTGAAGAAATGTGGCCAAATATGGTGCCATGCGATCCGCTAAACTTTAAAGATAGGGTAACGTATCCAGAAAGAGTCACCGAAGAACAGCAAAAATCGGGTCTGAAAGAGGCTGTAATTGTAGGAAAAGCGAAGATCAATGGCAGCGAGGTAATGATCGGAATTACTGATCCGAGCTTCATCATGGGAAGCATGGGTTCCGTTGTGGGAGAAAAAATAGCCCGTGTAACTGAAAAAGCCATGGAACTCCGGTTGCCGCTCATTCTTGTCTCAGGCTCTGGTGGTGGTGCCAGAATGCAGGAGGGGGTGTTTTCTCTTATGCAAATGGCAAAAACCAGCGCTGCAATTGCCCGGTTTCAGGGCGCTGGCGGGTTGTATATATCAATACTCACTGACCCGTCACTGGGTGGTGTTATGGCCAGCTTCGCATCCCTGGCTGATATTACAATAGCAGAACCAAAGGCATTGATCGGTTTTGCCGGTCCCAGGGTTATTCAGGAAACGATCAGGCGTGCCCTTCCGAAGGGTTTTCAGACGGCTGAATTTTTATTGGAGCACGGCTTCGTAGATATGATTGTCAATCGTCAGGACATGAAAAAAGAATTGTCCAGACTGATTGCTTATTTGCAATAATTTTAGAGAAAATACAAGGTTCCCCTGTAGCTCAATGGTAGAGTAGCCGGCTGTTAACCGGTTGGTTGTAGGTTCGAATCCTACCGGGGGAGCCAGTTTTTTATTTTCTGTAAAAATCAGTCACAGTAAAGGCCGTCCCGATAAGTCTACAGATTTTCGTTTTTACATGCAGAGGTTCATACTTACCCCTGAAGACAGCGAGCACACCCTTTTGAATTTCATTGCCAGAAAACTGTCTCTGTCAAAAAAAAAGGCAAAACAACTCCTCGACAAACGGCGCATTTTTGTAAACAAAAAGCGTACCTGGATCGCTTCCTACCGGTTACAAAAAGGAGACTCCGTAGAGATTCATACGGAAACGATAAGATCACCAGCAGTTCAAAAGAATGCCATCCTGTTTCAGGACAGCCATTATCTGGTTGTTTCAAAGCCTGCCCATATTGTAACAAATGGCCATGAAAGCCTTGAAAGCGAGCTGAGGATCTATTTTCAGGACAATCATATTCAGGCCGTCCATCGGCTGGATAAAGATACCTCCGGTGCAATTATCTTTGCCATGAATAAGGATGCCTTTGAACAAATGAAGAATTTGTTTAAAAAAAACCTTATAAAAAAAGTCTACAGGGTTATCGTAAGGGGTAGTATCAGAAAACATACCTTTTCTTTAGACACCTCAATACTGGGGCAGAGAGCTGTGACCCAAGTGAGGCTCCTGAAGAGAGGCGCCGGAATCTCTGATCTGGAAGTGATTATTGAGACCGGCAGGACACACCAGATCAGAATCCATCTTGCCTCGGCAGGGTACCCCGTAATTGGAGAGATGGAATACGATCGCAATCCAATAGAGCAGCAGCTTATGAGGCAAGTCCCACGACAAATGCTCCATGCATATCAACTGTCTTTTGTGCATCCCTATACCGGGAAGATGGTGTCAGTCACAGCGCCTCTACCCGCAGACTTCAGCCAGTATCTTAAGCTTCTGGGACTCGAAGAACCAACTCCGGCAAAAACTTAAGGAAGTAACCGGGCAAAAATTTTCCGGCAACAGTGCAGGAACACGTTTTATGCCGAATAAAATGCTGCCTGTTTGGTTGTATCCAAAGAACAAAGGTTACGAAGTTTTAAGGTTGAGTTTCGATTTAAGGGTATTATAGGTTTGCATTCCACCGGAAAGGTCTTTTACGCTAAATCCGTTTTGCAACAGAATACGCGTCGCATAATAGGCCCGCTGGCCGACCCCGCAAACTAACCAGATTTCCTTGCCCTTTGACAGATCCCCAATACGGTCGCGAAGACCTTCCAGGGGAATATTTTTGGCGCCCGGGATATGTCCTCTCTCATACTCGGCTTTACTTCGAACATCAACAATTTGTGCTTGTGTGTCTTTCAGTTCCTCCCATTTCGCCAGGGGCAGATCGCCCCGTAAATGGTTTGCGGCAATCATTCCGGCCAGATTTACGGGATCCTTTGCGGCGCCGAACTGTGGCGCATAACAGAGTTCTGATTCCTCAAGATCATAAACCGTTCCCCCCATCTGAATAACCATGGAGATTATATCGATACGTCGTGCAACTCCTGATTCACCGATTGCCTGTGCCCCTAAAACACGGCCGGTATCGGTATCAAAGATCAATTTGATATGGATTGGCTTTGCATCAGGAAAATAGCTCGCATGACTACCGGGATGCAAATATATTTTCTCATAGTTTTTAATGCCCGAGCGTTTTAATGTCTTTTCGCTTGCACCAGTGATTGCCACCGTGAGACCAAAGGCACTGCAAACCGCCGTTCCTTGCACACCACGAAAGCGTGCGGCGCGTGTTTCATTGCGGTTCCTTGCAATTATTTTATCAAGAATTGCAGCGGCAGCGATGCGCCCCTGCCGGTTTGCGGGCCCTGCCAAAGAGGCCAAATGCCATCCGCCGGCGACCACGTCTTTTACCTCCGCTACGTCTCCTACCGCCCAGATGTAAGGGTCGCTGGTTTGCATGCGATCATCTACCCGAATACCCCCATGATCGCCAAGGGATAATCCTGCATTTCTTGCCAGCGATGATTCTGGCTGCACACCCATGGCAAGGATTACCATGTCCGTGTCTATGGTATCTCCGGAAGTTGTTTTAACGGATAACCTGCCATCGAGATGAAAGGATTCCACTCCGGTTCCAAGACGCAGCGTCACGCCGTTTGCTTGCAAGTGCTTTTCCATAAAAAATGCCATCTCGGGATCAGGGGATGATAAGATTTGATCGCTTCTTTGGATAATGGTGACAGATAAGCCTCTTCTTGTCAGATTTTCTGCCATTTCCAGCCCGATAAAACCGCCACCCACGATTGCTGCAAGAGAGGCGTTTCCCACAGCACTGCGAATCTTCCGGCTATCAGGGATGGTGCGCAATACAAAGATGCCGGGAAGATTGATGCCGGGAATTTGCGGACGTACAGCATTCGCACCGGTCGATAATACCAAACCATCATAGGATTCCCGGCGCGTCTCATTCGTCCTGATATCGCGCACCTCAATCTCTTTTTTGTCACGATCGACCCGAACAACTTCAGTTTCCGTATGCACTTCGATATTGAAACGATCTTTGAAAAGCTGCGGTGTCGCCACCAGTAGCTTTTCTTCTGAAACAATAATGTTGCCAACATGGTAGGGCAGCCCGCAGTTGGCGAAGGACACGTACTGGCCACGGTCGAATATCACAATAGTGCACCGTTCGCAAAGCCTTCTGAGACGTGCCGCGCAGGTTGCCCCCGCCGCAACACCTCCAATGATGAGAATACGCCGTGAGTTTCTATTCATATGATATACCTTCCTTCATAATCCTGACCAGAACGAACTGGAAAAGATGGCAATGCAGACTTCCAGCCTGTATAGTTAAAAATCAAAGACATGCCAGATACCCTACGCTGCATGTAATATTCCTTCCTTGTTGGGAATTTATAGAAAATCCAACGGTTATTGCTTCTTGACCTTCACTGTTATATTGTTTATCAGATTTTTATGTTTAAATCGTATTACCGCATTACCCTTCTTTTCTGTGGCAGTAATGGTAAACGTTGCCTTGCCATTTTCGTCTGTGTACGCCTCTGCCGGTGAAATAGTCACATGCTTTTTACCGCTCACTATTTTAACTTTTATTATTTGGTTTACAGATGGTAATCCCTTTTTACAGGTTAAGGTTATAGTTTTTTCTCTATCCTCTCCCTGTGAAAGCTTAAGAGATTTTGATTTTACGTCAAGTTTTTTTGCTTTACAAGGAGGTGCAATATCGTGATTGTAGAATTTAGAGACAAATACATCAGCTTCTCCATTGTAGGTTATATCGTATGCCCCTACAGTAGTGGTCAGGTCTGTTGAATATGCATATCCCACAACAAAGACGCTGTCGCTTGAATCCAAGGCAATACCATAGCCGTAATCGTCATCACTTCCACCCAGAAAGGTAGATGCAAGTAGTCTCGTCAAGTTATTGTTAAACCTAGAGACACATACATCATAAGCGCCATTAAAAGTTCTATCATATGCTCCCGCAGTGGTAGGATAGTTTGATGAATTCGTGTATCCTGTAACAAAGACATTGTTGCTTGAGTCCAAGGCAATGCCAAGGCCATAATCGTCATCACTTCCACCCAGAAATGTGGATGCAAGCAAGCTTGTCAGGTCGTTATTGAGCTTTGAGACAAATACGTCGCAACCGCCATTAAAGGTTGCATCATATATTCCTGTAATGGTGGGCATATTGGATGAATACGTCCACCCTGTAACGAAGACATTGTTGCTTGAATCCAGAATAATATCATAGCCAAAATCCCAATCACTTCCACCTAGGAATGTGGACGCAAGTAAGCTTGTCAGATCGTTATCGAACTTCGAGACAAATGCGTCAAAAGTTCCATTATGGGTTTTATCATATGCCCCCGTAGTGGTGGGCAGGTCTGCCGAATACGTCCACCCTGTAACAAAAACATTATCGCTTGAGTCCAGGGTAATACCAAAGCCACCATCTTCATCACTTCCCCCCAGGAAAGTGGATGCTAGCAAGCTCGTCAGATCGTTGCTGAATTTTGAGATAAATACATCGGAATAACTACCATTGTGAATTACATTATATGCCCCTGTAGTGGTAGGTAGGTCTGTTGAATGTGTATATCCCGTCGTAAAGACACTGTCGTTTGAGTCCAAAGCGATGGCGTTACCACGATCATTATCACTTCCTCCCAAAAATGTGGTTACGAGAAGGTTTGTCAGATTATTATTGAACTTAGAGATAAATACATCAGCATCACCATTGTGGGTTATATTATAAGACTCCGCAGTTGTGGGAAAATCTGTTGATTTCGTATACCCTGTAATAAAGACGTTGCCGTTTGAGTCCAGGGCGATGGCGTTGCCACAATCATCATTGCTTCCTCCCAGGAATGTGGTTGCGAGAAGGTTTGTCAGATTATTATTGAACTTAGAGATAAATACATCGGCATCACCATTGTGGGTTATATTATAAGACTCCGCAGTTATGGGAAAATCTGTTGAATTTGTATACCCTGTAATAAAGACGTTGCTGTTTGAGTCCAGGGCAATGCTAAAGCCACAATCATCATTACTTCCACCCAGGAAAGTGGATGCAAGGAGTGGGTCAATGATGAGTTCTTTCGTGCGATCGTAAGAAGCAACGGTAAAGCCGTATTCCAGTCCCTGATTCTTGATTCCCGGCCTCATCGAAGCTGAATCCTTAACCATGTATCCGACCTCCACCTCCACCCTCTTGCCGTTGATCTCCTGATAAGCAACCGGTTTCGTGAATTTTACAAGGCCGAGCGCCGTCTCTGTCACAAGCTCGCCCTGTTCATTTACCGACAAACCCGCTACCTCTTTCTCTAAAGAGGTTTCAGCACCGCTCAGCCGGATATTTATCTGTTCAGGATTCGCCCCCGGCTTTACACAAAAGAGCTTCTCCACATTATTTCCGTACGCCTTTAACCGGATTTCTATCCCCTTATATACCTCACCCAGGGTTGCATACTCATACGTTGCAATATTGGTCTTCCACTTCGACGGGTCGTTTCCCCTGAAATAACTTACCTTCGTCTCTGACCTCTTCTCGCCGCGTATATCAAATGTTTTTCCCCCTACAAATTCTTCTTTCAGGGTGACTCCGCTTAGTTCCTGTTTGTGGTTATCTGATTGCACACCAAAAATATTGTCCGGCCCACCTTGTGCAATCTTTTGCCACCATTTGTCATGTAACTGCGATGTCCATTGTGGCTGAGAGAGCGGGGATGTCATCACTCCGGTGCTGTAAGACGGCACATGATCTTGCCCTTCGGCTCTGCTGGAGTTGGTGTGTCTTCCCTTTGCGTCTGCCTCGTACTTTGGCAGCAGATAGACGATCCCGCCTTCCTTTGTTACGCACACGGTGCCGCCGAAGGTCTTTGCATAGTATGCCACCTGCTCGTCTGTCTGGCCTTCGTTGGCAATAAACGGCATCTGCATCCTGTGCGCCTTTTGCATAAGTTCCTTATTGGTAGGTGTGACAGCTCCTGTGCCGGCATAAAGGCAGGCATAGGAGATGGATAATATTACAGCAACCATAGAAATGTTTTTAAACATCCCCTTTTCTCCTTTTCCAGAAATATCCGGAAAATAAGAAAGCCCCACTGCAAAAATGTTTGCATAAAATGCCTTCGGCAGTAAGGTTGTCTTTTTGGGTATCGTTAACCATGGCAGGGTTTCAAACTTTGCAGGGTACATAAAGGCCCTTTGCTTTGTGCCCGGCGATCATTCGGGGCTTGCCTTTATCGCGATGTATTTAATTGATTGGTTCGTAATGTTTTCAATATTAAACTCTGATTAGTATTTATGTCAAGCGAATACTCAGGGTAGCAAAAACACGTGGAGCATTAGAGGTGCGAATGGTAGGGTGGTCTTCGCGAAAAGCTGCATCGCGGACGTAGTGCGGGCCAAAAAAATAAAAAGGGGTGCCGTATTTTCCTCTGGCACCCCTTTTCTGGAAACCCTTACAACGGTCAGGCTTGTTCCTGAATAAGAACATCAGAAATGCCTTTTATCTCTAGTTTTCAATTTTTGATGCTTAAAACGGTAATATTGCATCACCCATCTAATTCGCAGCGGTAATGGTAAATGTTGCTTGGCCATTTCCATCAGTTAAAACCTGTACCGGTGAGACAGTCACGGGTTCGTTCGCAATATATAGCTTAATCGTCACTGGCTGGTTTATAGACGGGGAACCGTCTCCGCAGGTTAAAGTTACGGTAAGCTTTGTCGCTGTACAAGGCGTAGGTGTAGGACTCGGTTCGGGGCTCGGCGTTGGTGATGTTTTAGTAAGATTGTTGAACTTTGCGATAAATGCATCACAACTACCGCCATTATATGTTCCGTCATATGCCCCTGCAGTGACGGGATGATTTGTTGAATTCGTATATCCCGTTATAAAGACGTTATCGTTTGAGTCCAGGGTAATACCTTTGCCCTCGTCAAATAGATTCCCCCCCAGAAATGTGGATTCAAGCAGGTTCTTCAGGTCATTACTGAACTTTGAGACAAATGTATCGTAATAGCCATTGAAGATTTCATTATATGCCCCCGCAGTGGAGGGATAGTTTGATGAATTTGTATACCCCGTTATAAAGACGTTGTCGCTTTTGTCCAGGGCAAGGCCATAACACTCTTCATCCACATTTCCACCCAGGTATGTGGAGGCAAGTAAGCTCTTCAGGTCATTGCTGAATTTTGAGACCATTATATCAAAATCGCCTCCATTGTAAGTACTATCATATACCCCCACAGTGGTGGGCAGGTTTGGTGAATTTGTATTCACCGACACAAAGACGTTGCCGCTTGAGTCCAGGGCAATACCATGGGCTTCATCATTTTTAGTTCCTTCCAGGAATGTAGAGGCAAGTAAGTTCTTCAGGTCATTACTGAACTTCGAGACAAAGACATTACGAATATTGCGACCATTTAAGATGGTATCATATGCCCCCGCAGTGGTGGGAAAGTCTGGCGATCCAGTCCACCCTGTCACAAAAACGTTGTTGCTTTTGTCCAGGGCAATGCCGTAACACTCTTCAGAAGCATTATTTCCGCCCAGGTATGTGGAGGCAAGTAGGTTTTTCAGGTCATTACTGAACTTCGAAACAAACACATCTTCATCGCCATTATAAGTTCTGTCATATGCCCCTACAGTGGTGGGTAGATTTGTCGACTTCGTATACCCTGCCACAAAGACGTTGTTGCTTGAGTCCAGGGCAATGCCATAGCAATAAGTTTTACCATTTCCTTCCAGAAGTGTAGAAGCAAGGAGGTTTGTAAGATCGTTGCTGAACTTCGAGACAAATACATCAATATAACTTCCACCGTCGAAGGCTACGTCATATGCCCCCGCAGTGGTCGGCATATTAATTGAATACGTGAACCCTGTTACAAAGACGTTACCGTTTTTGTCCAGAGCAATACCTCTGCCTTCATCCCAATCACTTCCTCCCAGAAATGTGGATGCAAGGAGGCTTGTCAGGTTATTATTGAACTTAGATACATAGACATCATAGTAGCCATTAAAAGTTCTATCATATGCCCCTACAGTAGTGGGTAGATCACTTGAAGTCGTCCGTCCAGTCACAAAAACATTGCCGTTTGAGTCCAGGGCAATACCAAAACCCCAATCACCATTACTTCCGCCCAGGAAAGTGGATGCAAGGAGGGGGTCGATGATGAGATCCTTCGTGCGGTCGTAAGAGGCAACGGTAAAGCCGTATTCCAGTCCCTGATTCTTGATTCCCGGCCTCGTTGAAGCTGAATCCTTAACCATGTATCCGACCTCCACCTCCACCCTCTTGCCGTTGATCTCCTGATAAG
>Ga0226835_1001138_pt1 | contig 16664 bp, 18 predicted proteins | sample LAC_MetaG_1_FD_163627 | JGI IMG/M metagenome (GOLD analysis project Ga0226835, IMG submission 163627) | Anaerobic ammonium oxidizing microbial communities from anammox membrane bioreactor (MBR) in UC Berkley, California, United States -... | ecosystem: Engineered > Bioreactor > Anaerobic >...
CTAGAGTGTCCAAGGTACGGCTCAGTGCTGCCTAACACGCGGTTGCAGACGACAGCGCTACACGCAGCGCTGCGCGCTTGCGCGGCGCCTGAACCGCCCCGTTAGGCAACCCCTTATACAATTTAGCAATGTCGGGAATAATGATGATACAAACAAAAGAAGAAAAGAAATTTAATCCCATTCCGATTTATTCGCTATTCATTGCCAACGCCATTTCACTGGTTGGCAATGTCTTTACTGCCATTGCTATTCCGTGGTTTGTACTTCAAACAACGGGCAGCGCCGCGCGAACAGGTATTACGGGCTTTTTTACCATTCTGCCTGTGGTAGTTGCTGGTTTTCTAGGCGGGACGCTGATAGATAGGCTCGGATATAAGCGCACCAGCATTATTTCAGATTTGGCAAGCGGCGTGACAACCGCCATGATTCCCTTGCTCCACTTAACTATTGGGCTGGAATTCTGGCAGTTGATGGTTCTCGTATTTCTTGGAGCATTGCTTGATACGCCGGGCGGCACGGCACGCGCGGCATTGCTGCCAGAACTCGCCGAGCAGGCGGGCATGCCCATTGAAAGAGCCACTTCCCTGACCCATGTTATGTTATAGAGCGTGGTGCAAGGCTAGTCGGCGCGCCGCTGGTAGGTCTTTTAATCAGTATCATAGGTACGGAAAATGTTCTATGGCTGGATGCCGCCTCGTTCTTTATTTCTGCAGGAATTATCTGGTTTGTTATCTCCGCACAAAAGCCTGTCCAAAAGGAAAGTAAAACCACTGGATACTTTGACGAACTACGGGAAGGACTACGCTTCATCGCTCACGATAAGTTAATTCTCGCCATCGTCATCATGGTCATGCTGACAAATTTTCTAGACTCGATCTTTGGCGGCGTGGTACGTCCAGTTTATGTAAAAGAGGTCTATGGAAGCGCCATAAATTTAGGCTTGCTGATCGCCGCCAATGGAGGCGGCGCAGTCATCGGCGGATTGATTTTTGCGGCTGTTGGTCATCGCCTGCCGCGCCATACTGTCTTTGTTTGGGCTTTTGTCTTAGCAGGCATGCAACTCTGGGTATATCTCTTTTATCCCCCAATTGCAGTTTTGGTCAGCACTGGTCTGATATTCAGCATGGGAGCGGGTCCGCTCAACCCGATCATTGGCGCGGTGGAGTTTGAGCGCATACCCGAAAATATGCGCGGACGCGTCTTTGGCGCGGTCACAGCAGGTGCATGGATCGCCATGCCGCTTGGCATGTTGTTTGGCGGCTTCTTCACCGAAAAATTAGGCGTATTTCCAATGCTGATCTTTTTAGGCACAACTTATCTCATTGTTACCCTGAGTATGGCTTTTATCCCTGTTATGAAGGAGATGAATAAGAATGTGTAATATGCAAAAAAAACCGAGGTTCTTTTAGAAATAGAAAACTCTGTTTAACCACTCAAACCTTTTGGATGGAGCGTATCATCAGTTAGTTCACTTTATTTCCGGCTTTCAAATTAGTGATTGCTAAAAGTAAAGTTGTTCGTACAAATTGGGCTGGTTAAAGGTGGTGTCTTTTTTCTGCCATCGTTTTTGTCAGCGGGCAGGTTGCCTAACAAAGCATACACCCGACAAGCGGGAGTCGGCGCGGTTTACAGGCATTTTTCTGGCTTCGGGTTTTTTTCTGCTCCCAAACAGAGTCCACGCCCGCCACACGCAGGTAACGCAAACCGTTGAGCATCGCTTACCTAACCACATTTGAGCCTCCGCGTCATCAAATTGGGCAGTATGTCCAGAATTGTGTAAAATCGTAAAGTCCGGGTCATTAACAGGTAAAAAGCAGGGCAACCACCGTTTTTACCTATACTCCCAGCTATCGTCCCGCACAGTTGATTAGCCTCTAAACTTTGGCGTCCACATTTTGGGGTGACGTTTGCCGTGAAGAGGATAAAGGGTTTGATCCAGCCTTTTGTAGGTTTGTTTGGTGCGGTAGCGGTATAGGAGTAGTGTTTGAGACAGATGTTGCCGGAAACCTGGTCAAGGGGTTTTACGAAGCGGTTTTTGGTCAACGGATATTGACCTTTTTGGAGCGGATATGTATAATTTATCTATCTGATTCAAGCATATTCCGTCTATATGCCTAAGTAGTATGGGGAATGAGTATGGAACGAGGAAGCCAAAGGGGATGAGGCGGATGTCCGTATCACCATAATTAGCCTGCCAATTGTAATCAGCAGTTACGCAAGCCAAATTGTAAACCTTATGAGCAAAGGAGAGATAGTAGATGAATCAGACATCCGCAGCCCCAAGATTAGCCGTATGGGCAGCTTTGCCATTAGGTATTGCGGGCGCAATTCACATCCTCATTACACCCCAGCACTGGGCTCATGCTCCAGCACATGGACTACTCTTTGCTGTTGTCGGCATAGCCGAGATTGTGTGGAGCATTGCGACTTTACGGCGTCCATCCGCAACAATGTATCGGATAGGAATGGTAGCAGCCGGTGGGTTGATCGTCCTCTGGGTGATTACCCGTCTACTTCCCGCCCCTTTTGGTCATGGTCCTGAGACTGTCGAACCGTTTGGCGTAGTGTGTAAGTTAGCCGAAGGTTTCGGAATGATTGCACTTGGGATACTGATTCTTGGAGAGGCAACTTCCAAAGCCGGGCCACGCACAGGCTGGCGAGTCATTACAATGCTCTTGATTGGAGCGCTCATAGCAGGCTTTGTAACCTATGGGGTAGCTCGTGCAGCAGAGCCGATGTTTCCATGGCTTGGAGTAACGGTCGAGGAACATCATGACCATCAGACGACCCCTGAACCAATGCATGAACATCAGCATGAAACGACGCCAACGCAGGCCCATGAGCATCACCCCTGATTGTAGGGGGTAGCAGGCTAACACCAGCTTGCAGGCGACTCCGCTGCGCGCGCCTGATCCCAACCGTTGGGCGGCTTTATACTCTCCAAGCCGAAGCACACAACTGGGTATAGACTAAGGAACAATCTCTCGGCAAGTCCTAGAAGGAGGTCAGGATGATTGCACGTCTCTGGCAGGGACGGGTTCCCACTCCTAAGGCGCCGGCTTACCAAACATTTCTGAAGCAGCGGGCGATTCCTGATTACCGAGCTGTTCCTGGCAACCTTAGTGTCTATATCTTAGAACGTCAGGTAGGCGAGATCACCCACTTCATGACCCTGACCTTTTGGGAAGATATGCAGGCGATCCAGGGGTTTGCGGGAGAGGATGTTGAGCGAGCCAAGTATTACACCGAAGACCAAGAGTTTTTGCTGGAATACGAGCCCACGGTCGTCCATTACGAAGTAGTCGGGCACACATGATCAACTGGGATCAGCGTCTGCATGTAATCGCTTCCGTCAGGCCGCCCAACACACCTTGCAGGCGACTCCGCTACACGCTGCGCTGCGCGCCTGAGACCCCCCAATGTGCCTCACATGATGTGTAGATAAGGTTAAACCATGGGCGGGAAACAAGTCCCCGATAGCTGGAAACATGGGAGCTCTTACGAGCAATACGTAGGCCGGTGGAGTCGCCGAGTCGCCCCCGTGTTCCTGTCATGGCTGAGCATTCCAACCGGACGAAGGTGGCTGGACGTGGGATGTGGCACAGGTGCGCTGTGCGCAGCGATCGCGGATCACTGCGCGCCATCCTCGGTCGCTGGCGTCGAGCCCTCGGAAGGATTTCTCACGGCGGCAAAGGAGAATCTCGCTGGCCGAGCCATGCTTCATCAAGGCAGCGCCACGGCGATCCCGCTGGATGACGCGGCGGTTGACGTAGTGGTCTCAGGGTTGGTTCTAAATTTCATCCCGGATCAGCGCGCCGCACTCGCCGAGATGATAAGAGTGACAAGCAGCGGTGGAACCATCGGAGCGTATGTCTGGGATTATGCTGGAAAGATGGAGCTCATGCAGTATTTCTGGGAGGCAGCGGTCGAGCTCGATCCGGACGCCGCGGAGTTGGACGAAGGAATTCGTTTTCCAGTGTGCCGAGCAGAGGCGCTCGTGGCGCTATTCACCAGCGCTGGACTCCATCGCCCCGAAGCAACGGCGATCAACATATCAACATCGTTCGCAAGTTTTGAAGACTACTGGCAGCCATTTTTAGGCGGCCAGGGATCAGCCCCCGCCTACGCTATGTCGCTCGATGAAACCACAAGAGTGCGCCTGCGAGATCGTATACGAGCGCGCCTCCCCGTGCAGGCAGATGGCTCGATCTCGTTGACCGCCCGGGCTTGGGCAGTCCGCGCAGTGGTGGCAAAGTAAGCAATGCCCAACCCGTCGCTTCGCAAGGCGGCTGACGCCAGCTATTGATTACTTCCATTTCTTGAAGTCATATCAGGAGTCGTAGATGAGAAAAATCATGGTTTTAACTTTTATTTCACTGGATGGCGTTATGCAAGCGCCCGGTGGCCCAGGAGAGGATGACAGCGGCAATTTCAAGTATGGTGGATGGACGGTCCCATACTTTGATGATTCTTTAGGCGAAATTATGACTGAGCAGATGAGCCGCCCCTTTGATTTATTGTTGGGCAGAAAAACTTTTGAGATATTTGCGGCATATTGGCCACATCATGAAGATGAGGGAGCTGGCATCAACAAAGCGACAAAGTATGTTGCTTCGAATACACTTACAACCCACCAGTGGAGTAAGTCGGTCTTTTTGAGCGGTGATGTTGTACAGGAAATTAAAAGGCTCAAAGAACAAGATGCCCCTGAATTACAAGTGCATGGCAGCAGCAATCTCATTCAGACGTTGTTGGAGCATGATTTGATAGATGAATTTTGGCTCAAGATATTTCCTGTGACGCTCGGCATGGGAAAGCGCTTGTTTGATAAAGGCACGATCCCTGCTTCCTTTGAATTGATCGAAGCTCAACCTTTACCAAGTGGAGTAATGATTGCTAATTACAAACGTGCCGGAGAGGTCAAAACCGGATCATTCTGAACTCCAGTTAGGGCAATTATTTTGACAGGTGAATAGCCCCTCAACTGGTCAACACCCAAGCCGGCAAGCAGGCGACGGTGCGTGACGGCAGATGTAAGCCGTTCGCCCTGATCTTAATAATAGGCAATCCCTGCCAGAAACTCGGCTAAGGCCGCGGCGGTAGCGCGTGGCTGCTCTAACATGACCATGTGACCGGCAGAGGGGATCATCTTCAGCGTCGAGTTGGGGATGCTTTCGCTCAACGAGCGTGCAAAACGCGGCGGCGTCATCTGATCCTCCGCGCCGCAGATGATCAGGGTTGGGGCGCGGATCTGCCCAACACGCGCGATCTCATCAAAATCGTTGCAGGCGCAAAAATCGCCATACAACACACTGGGACGGGCTTCTGCCAGTCGCTTGCCCGCCAACCGCACAAAGGATGCCGGCGTCTGGGGGCTGAACGACCTCTGCACAATCAGCTCGATTGCCTTTTGCTGCATGGCAGGGTTCGAGGCGTTTTCGAGCAGATCCGCGGCCACGCGCAGTCGCGCCGATGCCCCAATCAGACCCAGCCCCAGGACGTGTTCGGGATCATCCAGCGCCAGGGTGAGGGCGATGGCGCTGCCCATCGAATGGCCGACAAACACCGCGCTGTGCAGACCCACCGCCTCTAACCAGGCGCGTACCGCCTGGCAGTAAGCCGAAATGGTCTGCAGACCGCGCCCCCCGGATTTGCCATGCCCGGGTAAATCCAACGCATAAACACGATACCCCGCAAGCCGCCGTACTTCGGAAGGCCAGAATAGATGTGTTCCGCCTGCGCCGTGGATCAAAACCACCGGCGGGCGCTGACCTTCGCTGCTGTCTGCATGTACTGAATAATAAATCTCCGCGGCGACAGGCATAGCCATTCCTTACGTGGCGCGATGGATGCGATCCGCGGCTTCTTCGGTGAGCGGGATCACCACCTGAACGCGGGTTCCTCGCCCCGGGGCCGAATCAATGCGCAATACGCCATTGACCAGCTCGGTGCGCTCGCGCAAGTTAATCATGCCCAGGCTGCCGCGACTTTCGTAAGAATTCCCCACCGAGTTGACATCAAAACCCGTCCCATCGTCTTCCACTTCCAACAGGCTCAAACCATCGCGCAACATTTTCAAGCGCACCCAAATATGCTCCGCCTGGGCGTGTTTACGGGCATTATTCACCGCTTCTTCAGCAATGTAGAACACGATGGCTTGCTTCCCAGCTTCTAATACATCAATGACGCGTGGATCGGCATGAATAATCACATTTTGATTAAACGTCTCACGCATCTTATCCGCCATTGATTCAAGCGCCGCCACCAGTCCCTGCGATTCCAGCACCAATGGCCGCAAAGTAAAGAGCATGTGGCGAATTTCTTTTGTGGTGCGGCGAGCCAGCTCCTCAATTTTGTACAGTTCCTCTGCGGCTGCCCTGGGGTCGCGCTCCATCAGGCGGCGGGCAAAGTTCACACGCATAGCAATCGCCGAGATGGATTGTGTTGGCCCATCATGCAGGTCGCGAGCCAGCTTCTTCCGGCTTTCTTCCTGTATCTCGGCCATGCGGTTTTTTTCCTGCTCCAAATCCTGATACAGACGGGCGTTTTGGATGGCAATGACCGATTGTTTGGCAATAATATCCAACACCTCGCGCCGATCGGGGGTGAAGAAATCCGCGTCGGGGTGAGCGAAGAGCAAGATGCCGTAGGCGTCCAATCCGGTGCGCAACGGCAAACAATAGGCTGAATGGCAACTTCTCAGCGACGCCAGTTGATTTAGCTCTGCGTCGCCGCTGAGATTGCGCGAAAGGCTCGGTTCGCCCTCGTCAATGGCGTGGGCGAGGAGGCCGCTCACCCCCGGCAGACAAACATCGCGATCCGACGGCAGTACATTGCGCGCCGTGGCCATGCGCAGTTCTGGGGATTTTTGGTTGACATCGTTGAACAGCAAAACTGCGCTGACCAATTTATCCACCTCCGGCGCATCCAGTTCACCAAGAGTCTCCGCCGTAAGGTCGAGCGATGTCTCCAACACTCGTTGATAGTTCAAAGAAGCGCTCAGCGCAGAGATTAAATCGAAGATCGTACGCCGTCGCTCACGGTCCTTCTTTTCCAGGCCGGCGGATAGATGTAATTTTCCTTTGCGGAACGGAGCTATCGCCCCGGAGGCCAGTTTCTGGCCGCCATAGGCGCCCATAAAACCGACCAGTGCGTACATTGGCAGAGAAATGGCAACAAAGACTCCGATCTCCACCATGGTATGTCCCGGCGAATAAAGCCAGGTCTGGATCAATGTGTTCAAGATCAGGATTGAGGCGGCTCCGATCCAGCGAAAATAAAGAGCGGCAGTCGCCAGAGGCAGTAATCCGACCCATATCAGGTTGGTATTCGAGAACCCCAGGTAAAAAATCAGATGGGCAAAAATGAAATCCCCAACCACGCAGATCTGCGGGAAAGGCGTGGAGGCGTGGTTGGCAGCTACCAAAATGGTCGCAGCTAAATTCCATAAAATGGCCGCAACAATCAGGACGACAAAATAAACATCCAGATTGTTCAGATAGGCTAACCACAGGGCCGCGCCGATCAACATTAACCAGCGAACGGTGAGGGCGATCCAATCTATCAACGACGAAGAGCCGGCAACGCGCATGACTGAATGATAACTCAAAATTTTGTGTTGAGAAGGAATTTTTCTAAATTTTTCAGGATTTCAACAGTTCTCTCAGCATGGGCAGCGCGGCGTGCAGCGCACGCGCCCGGTGGCTCAGACGATTCTTCTCATCCATAGTCAGTTCTGCCATTGTCTTCCCGAGCTGCGGGAGCAGGAAAAGCGGATCATAGCCAAAGCCATTGACGCCGCGTTCCTCGGGGAGGATTTCGCCTTCGCATACGCCCTCCGCAAAATAGACTTCAATGCTTGTCTGTGAAGGTTTCGCAATCGCCACGGTACAGCGAAAGCGCGCCGTCCACGGGCGCGGCTTACCTTGTAGCTGCTTCAGCAACACCCTGCGTCGGTCGGCGTCGGTGGCGTTTGGCCAGGGCGCAAAACGGGCAGAGTGTATTCCCGGATCTCCATCCAAAGCATCCACTTCCAGGCCAGAATCGTCCGCCAGAGCCAGAATGCCCGACGCCTGAGCAAATGCCTTTGCCTTCAGCGCCGCGTTTTCCGCATAGCTCAGGCCAGTTTCCGCCACATTCAAGTCCAAATTTAGTTGGCGCGGGGTCAGCATCTCCGCCTTCAATTCATGCAAGATCGCCTGGATTTCTCGCAGTTTCCCAGGGTTATTGGTGGCTAACAATATTCTTGACATATTCAATCTTGATTCGATCAGTTTAATGGCGCTAAGTTTCGCCGCCATGTTATAATCAGCGCATGTTTTATCCAGCTGATATTCTCCGGCTCAATGTCGGCTTCATTATTCATGAAACCGTCGGCTACAGCCGGGAATTCCCCTTCGATGTCCCTGCGATCCATCTGCCGCCCGATCTTGACCTGAACGCTTTGTTGGGCGTTGCACGGGTAACGCGCACCGCGCAAGGCTTATTGGTGCAGGTCAAGATGCAAGCAGTTGTCGGCGCAGAATGCGTCCGTTGCCTGACAGAATTCCAGCAACCTCTACAGATTGATTTTACAGACCTCTTTGCATTCACGCCAGACTCAATGACTGATTCTGGTCTGTTGTTGCCAGAAACCGGTAAAATTAACCTGGCGCCCATCGTGCGCGAAGAAATGTTGCTCGCAGTGCCGATCAGTCCCTTGTGCAAACCCGATTGTAAAGGTCTTTGTCCAATTTGTGGGGAAAATCTGAACGAAAATTTTCACAGCCATGCGGAAGAAACGATTGACTCGCGCCTGGATGAACTGACGGGCTTGCTTGATTGAACATTCCAACGGCCAGGACAGTCGCTCAACGAGCGCCATCAAGAATGAACACCGCCTTATCTCCCCACCCACACCTGGAGTGTATGCATGGCTTATTCTCGAAAAACGATTCAGAATAGCCAATTGATCAAGAAGTTATTGGATCGCGCCGAGCGTCAGGGGTGTCTGACGATCGAAGACATCGTGGAGGTCTTTCCAGCGGCAGCGCGCACCGACCAACAGATCAACCGCTTGAGCAGCGCCCTGCGATCTCTGGGAGCAGAAATCCTGGATATTGAAGGGGAAATCGAAGGTGAAGGCGAGGCGGATGCAGGTTTGGATGACGCGCCATCCCCCTTCTTGCTGGAGAACATCTCCAGCGATGACACCGTCGGTTTATATTTGAAAGAGATGGCGCTCACGCCATTGCTCAACGTGGAAGATGAGCGCAATCTGGCGATCCGGATCAGCCGCGGCCGGGAGGCAAGACGGGAATTGATGCGCTCCAATTCAAGAGATAGCGAGGCTCGCCTGGAGTTGGAGATCCTGGTGCAAGAGGGCCAGGCGGCGCGCGAGGCGCTGATCAAAGCCAATACGCGTCTGGTGGTCAGCATTGCTCGCCGCTACATGGGGCGAGGGGTGCCTTTCCTGGATTTGATCCAGGAAGGCAACCTGGGGCTGATGAAAGCAGTGGAAAAATACGAACATCAGCGCGGCTTTCGTTTCTCCACCTATGCCACCTGGTGGATCCGCCAGAGTATCGTGCGCTCAATCGCCGATCAAGGACGCACCATTCGCGTACCCGTGCACATGATTGATCGCTTGCGGCAAGTGTATAAAGCCACTCAGGAGTTGGAGCAGCAGATGGGACGCGTTCCCACTGCGCAAGAGCTGGCTGCTTACCTGAAATTTGATTACTCAAAGCTGCGCTGGCTGTTACAGGTTTCTCAGACCCCGCTTTCGCTGGAGACCCCGCTGGGCGAAGAAGACACAGAGCTTGGCGCATACGTCGAAGACGTGACGGCGCCCAGCCCGGCGCAAATTACCTATGAGAACATGTTGCGCGAGCGCGTCGAAGAAGTGCTTGCCACCCTCACCCCGCGCGAGGCGCGCATCCTGCGTTTGCGCTTCGGTCTGGGGCAGGATCGTCCCTATACGCTTGAAGAAGTGGGGCAGAAGTTCGGCCTGACACGCGAGCGAATCCGACAGATCGAAGGCAAAGCGTTGCGTCGCCTGCGTCAGCCATCGCGCGCCAGAATGTTACGCGACTTCAATTAGAGATCCATTGCACCTCGCCCTTGACAAATCCAGACCGTATCATTAAACTTCGATTAAGTGAGCCTGGAAAGGAAATTTCTGAAATGGCATCCAACACGACGTGCTATGCCCGCAATCAATATTCGATGGCCATGATGCGCAGCATGGCGATGTCTTTTCACGCGTGAGTCGGATGGCAATTTCAGAAAGTAAAATACGCAATCTTATCTTTTTGAGGAATTTCACAGGCTGTCCGACACGGGCAGCCTGTTTTGTTCGAAAGCATCATCGGAGGTTCTCATGTCTGATTACATCCTTGTAGCTGTTGCCTGGCCTTATGCGAATTCGCAAATCCACGTTGGCAATCTGACCGGCTCGTATTTGCCGGCGGACATCTTCGCTCGTTATCACCGCCTGGCGGGCAACCAGGTGGCGATGGTCTCTGGCTCCGATGCGCATGGCACGCCGGTCACCGTGCGGGCGGACGCCGAAGGCACCACCCCGCTGGAGGTCTATCAAAAATTCCATGTGGGCTTTTTGGAGCTTTTTCAAAAGCTTGGCCTGACCTACGATCTATTCACCAGCACACACACCCAGAATCATTTTAAAGTCTCTCAGGATATTTTCCTGGCGTTGCTGAAAAACAACTATCTCTATACCGAGCGCCAAAAGCAGTGGTATGCACCCACCCAGGGACGCTTCTTGCCCGACCGTTATGTGGAAGGCGAGTGTTACATCTGCGGTTATTCGAACGCCCGCGGCGACCAATGCGATAGTTGCGGCAGCCTGCTGGATGCCACTCAGCTCATCAACCCGCGCTCAAAGATTGACGGCTCTACACCCGAACTGCGAGAAACGGAGCATTTTTACCTCGACCTGGGCGCGCTGGAGCCGGCTATTGTGGAATTCCTGCGTCAACGGGAAAGCTATTTTCGTCCGAATGTTCTGCGCCAATCGCTGGGGCAGATCCAGGCGGAGGGGCTGCACGGGCGGGCGATCACACGTGACCTGGACTGGGGCATCCCGGTGCCTGTCGAAGGCTGGGATGGGAAATGCCTCTATGTGTGGTTCGAAGCGGTCATTGGCTATCTCTCGGCGACCATCGAATTGGCCCGGCTCAGCAGCCAGCCGGACGCCTGGCATAACTGGTGGTATAACCCGGACGCCCGCGCTTATTACTTCATCGGCAAAGATAACATTCCTTTCCATGCGGTGATCTGGCCTGGGCAGTTGATCGGCGCCGGGGAGTGGTTTGGCAAACTGTTTGAAAACCTGGAGGGAAAGCGGCTGACATTGCCCTATGATGTGCCTGCCAATGAATTTATGAACCTGGAAGGCAAGAAGATCTCCGGCAGCCGCAATTGGGCGGTTTGGGGCCTGGATTTTCTCAGCCGCTACGACCCGGACCCGCTGCGCTACTATCTGACCGTCAACATGCCGGAGACAAAGGATACCGATTGGGACTGGGAAGATTTCGTGCGCCGCAACAATGATGAGCTGGTCGCCACCTGGGGCAACCTGGCGAACCGCGTGTTGTCCTTTGCCTTTAAGAATTGGGAAGGCCACGTTCCTGAGCCGGGCGAACTGCGCCCTGAAGATCACCAGATATTAGAGAGCATCGAAGCCGGCTTTCAGAGCGTGGCCGAGCCGCTGGAGGCGGTGCACTTGCGCGCTGCCCTGGGTGAGGCGCTGCGGTTGGCGGCTGAGGTGAACAAATACCTGGATCAGGCTGCGCCCTGGTTTGAGATCAAGAGCGACAAATCCGCCGCCGCCAAGACCATTTACACCGCCCTGCGTGCCATCGACTCGCTAAAAGTGCTGTTTGCCCCCTTCATCCCATTTTCCAGCGAGCGGCTACATCATTACCTGGGATATGACGCGCCGCTCTTTGGCAGCCAGTTCACCGAGACGGTGGACGACGAGCTTGGCAGCCATACGGTGTTACGCTATCAGCCAGCCGCCGCAAAGAGGCAGTGGCAACCCAGTCAGTTGCCGCCTGGACAGGCGCTGCGTCAACCCGCGCCGCTGTTCAAGAAATTGGAGCCGAGCGTGGCGGCGGAAGAGCGCGCCAGGTTGGGATAAAGCGTAAATTTGACCCTCAATGGATGGAGCCATAACAAAGAGACCAGGGACTGAAATCCCTGGTCTTTTTGCCTATGAACGAGCCTGGCTTAATAAGCCGGGCTGGCTGGCATCCCCCGGCTGGCGGAAGCCGTCTTATAGGCCTGCCCATACAGGTGACCGGTGACTGTGGCTGCCCAGGCGGAGGTAAAAATGACGCCGATGATGCACAAAATAACGCCCAAGGAGGCGACAATGCTGGCTAACACGCTGCCCAGCAGGGTCAACAAAAACGCCATCGGCGCAGCGCGCACCAGGGCAAACACTTCAGAAAAGCGGAAGGCTGCGCCCATCTGACCGGTGGCGGCAAATTGACCCAGCGCCGCCGGCAGAACAAAGCCAAGCGCCAGGCTGAACAAGAAAATGACGCACCCAAAGCAAATGGATAAAAGAGCAACGATGGTGGCCATGGTATCATCGCCGCCATTCCCTTGCAATAAGAGCGGAACGGTATTGGTGCAGACGGAGAGGATTATGATGGGCAACGAATAGACCAGGCTGATCACCCAGGCCTGGAAGCCTTTGACCAGATAATCCATCAGGTTGCTCCAATCTGGCAAGGGTTCGGGGTCGTTCAAAATAACCCGCCGGACGAGTTCAACGACCCAGCCTAAGAGGAAAAAGCTACCAATGAGTGGGATTAATAAAAGCAATCCCCCAATCCCAATCTTCTTTAACCAGTCTCTGTCCTCGAAGGCAAAGGTGAATGCTTTTCCAAATTCCATGACGACCTCCTTGGGAAAAATAAATGGGGTTTAAGAGTATGCCAATTAATTCTTAATCTTATCAGGTTTTTAGCTTTTTGCAGGAAAAATTATCGCATTTTTTACGCAATCTTCAAAAGTCGGCCTCATGCGGGTCGCGCACTGGCCGTCGGCGTTTTGAGAAACCAACGTGCTCCGTCGGGCTGGAAAATCAGCTCGAAAACCCGTTCTCCCGCAGCCATCACCAGAATATGCAAGCCGGTTTCATCCTGCCAGCGGCGGCCTGTGGATAAAACGTTGTAAACCTGTTCATGCCAGATGAACTGAAGCGGATGGATCTCCCCGTTTGCCTCAAAGCGGGCGGTGACTTCAATTGGCTGCATGTAAATATTCCACCAGTTTTTGCAGCGCCTGGTCTGCCGCCTGTTCTTTGATTTTCAACCGATCGCCCGCAAAGCGGAACGACCAGGCCTGGTCGCTGTCTGGCGCGCTCAATCCAATCCAGGTGAAACCGACCGGCTTGTCAACCGTTCCACCCCCTGGGCCGGCGATGCCGCTCACCGCTACCCCCACATCCGCCGCCAACGCCAGCCGCGCACCGCGCGCCATCTCCAACACCGTCTCACGGCTGACCGCGCCATGCCGCTCCAGAGTTTCCCAGCGCACCCCCAGCAGACGCACTTTGGCTTCATAGGCGTAGGATACGATCCCGCCGACAAAGTAGGTGGAAGAACCGGGGACATTGGTGATGCGATGCCCGATCAAGCCCCCAGTACAAGACTCAGCCACTGCCAGGCGCAGCCCTTTTTGCCGCAGAAGCTCGCCGATCAAAAATTCCGGAGGTCTTTCCGTCATGAGGGTTATTATACTCGCGCCGCTTCGATCTGCTCTCCTAATGTGTCTCGGTGATCTTGCGAATGCTGCGCGGCTGGTCAGGGTCATACCCTTTGACGCGCGTCAGGTGATAGGCAAAGAGCTGCGCCGGGATGATCGCCGCCAGCGGAGATGCCCACTCTGGGATGTCTGGCGGCAGCCTTAGCGGCGATTGCGCCAATTCGAGAGCCGCCGATTGATCGGAGATCACCAACAATTCGCCGTGCAGCTCGTCGCGCAAGCGGCGCAGCATGTTCAACACATCTTCGAAAACCCGTCCGCTGTGCGCCACCGCCATCACCGGAAAGCCCCTTTCCACCATGGCGATTGGGCCATGCTGAAAATCCGCCGAGGAATAGGGTTCAGCAACCACGTAGGTCAATTCCTTTAGCTTTAAAGACCACTCGAAAGCTGTGGCGTAGTTATAACCGCGCCCAATGACCACGCAATGGCTCATATATCGGTAACGCTCGGCGATACGAGCAATGACTTCATCCAGCAGCAACGCCTGTTGCACCCAGCGCGGTGTTTGCCCCAGGGCAGCCAGGTTCTGGCGATCATCTCGCAGCGCCATGGAGAACATGGCAATCGCCATTAACTCAGCGGTGTAGGTTTTCGTCGCCGCCACTGCGGCCTCTTCCCCCGCCTGGATGTCAATGACATGATCCGCCACCTCGGCTAATGGCGAATGGACGGCGTTGGTGATCGCCAGCGTGGCGCAGCCCTGGTGGCGTCCTTCCGCCAACACCTCGACGATGTCCGGCGACTGGCCAGATTGGGAAACGCCCACTACCAGCGCGCCGCGCAGATTGGGCGGCTGACGATAGAAGGTGAACAACGAAGGGGTAGCCAACGCAACGGGCAGACCATTCATCGAACCCCACAGATAATTGGCGTAGCGTCCAGCGTTATCGGATGTGCCGCGCGCCGCCAGAAAGACGTATTGCGGCTCGATGCGCCGAATATCCTCGGCGATCCGCCGGATGGCGGCAGCTTGCTGGTTGAACAACCGATCCAGGACATCCACCTGTTCGAAGATTTCGCTCTTCAGCGTCATGACGAGTCTCCAGGGAAAAAATCCAATGCAGTTTGCCCACCAGCGATGAAGGGGGTAGGGAAACAGTACGCCACGGGCGCAATGGGTTGGGCGCCCCCGCCATCGCCGACCTGGGAATTAAGAGTTTTGGGGCGAACCATCCAGAGGTGTTACTTCTATCTGGCGCGCCAGGTCATTCTCCAGCGCCAATTCGCTATGCTCAACCTGCACCACGGTGACCGGCTCGTGCTGGATCACACGCACCCAGCGACCTGGCGCCAGCCCGTAAGCCAGTAAATGCGACAGACGTTCGGCGGGCAAACTGGATGAGAAGCCACGCAAACAGACGCGCTGACCGGCAGGTGCATCAGCAAGCGTGGAGGCGCACCGTCGCCGGTGGGCGCCCCGCCTTCTGAAAGCAAAGCCATGCTGACCAAAACGCCCACGGCCAAATCGTCTCATTGTTCTTCGCTCCTTTGCATCAGGCCAAATTTTTGGGTTTGCTGGACTTCGTTGTAAACAACCAGCGCTTTGCCAACCGCGCCAGCGTTGAACGTTCTGGATCGGTCATCTCAAAACCGCATTGCGGACAGCGAACCAACTGGCAGCCGCGCTGCAACGGGCATGACTGACACACCTCTTGCTGATCGGGGTTGAAGCGAAAGCCGCACATGCTGCAAACGACCCAACGCGTTCCTTGATCCATGCTCAAGCTCCCCATCCAAGCGCCAGGAGTAGCCGGTTCACCAAGCCGCCCGCCAAAATCGCCAGCGGGATGATGGTAGCCAACATCCCTATGGCGGTGCGCCAGCCGCGCTCTTTGCCGATCATCATCACGCTGGCAATGCAGGGAATGAAGAGTGTGATGGTCACCATCGCTGTCACGATTTGCACCGGCGTCAACAGACCCTGCGCTTCCATCACAAACAAACCCGTTGCGCCGAAGTCGCGGCGCAGAAAACCCATCACAAACGCCGCGCTGGCCTGCGGCGGCAACCCCAGCCAGCCGCTCACAATCGGTTCACCGGCGCGAATCACCCATCCCAGGAGGCTGGTTTTATCCAAAACGAACATTAAAGCCGCCCCAAACAGAAAGAGGGGCACCACCTCCTTCGCGTACCATTCCAGCCGCGCCATCGTCTTGAGCATCACGTTGGAGACTTGAGGAAAACGCAGCGGCGGTAGTTCCACCAACAACATGGTGCGTTCGCCAGGCACCAGCCTGGCCGCCAGCCAGCCCACCGCCAACAAGACCAGCGTCACAACGCCGGCCCAAATCAACACCGCCGAGAAGGAGACGCCGGCTAACAGCCCCATGACAACGCCCAGTTGAGCCGAACACGGCACCGCCAGCGCCAGCAGCAAGGTCGCCAACAGCCGTTCCCGCTTGCTCTCTAATACGCGTGTGGTTAACATGGCCATCGTCACGCAGCCCAAACCCAACACCATAGGCAGCACCGCCTTGCCATTCATCCCCAAGGCTTTGAACATGCGGTTGCTGAGCGCCGCCAGGCGGGGTAAATACCCTGAATCTTCCAATACGCCGAAAGCCAGGAAGAATGTGGTCACGATGGGAAAGATCAACGCCACAGCGTAAGTCATCCCCATCGTCCACAACCCATAGGGACCGACCACGAACTCTTGCAGCCATCGGAATGGAATAGTCATCTCCACCAGGCGCGTAACCGCCGGGTTGATTACCTGACCGAAGAACTGTTCCTCCAGCAGACCCACCAGGACGCCAGCTCCAAAGATACCTACAAACCAATACAAGCCATAAAGCACAATGGCTAAAATGACCCATCCCCAAAGCGGGTGCGTAGTCCAACGGCTGAGGCGCGCCGACCAGCCTTGATCGGATTGCCCGGCA
>Ga0226835_1001139_pt1 | contig 16631 bp, 17 predicted proteins | sample LAC_MetaG_1_FD_163627 | JGI IMG/M metagenome (GOLD analysis project Ga0226835, IMG submission 163627) | Anaerobic ammonium oxidizing microbial communities from anammox membrane bioreactor (MBR) in UC Berkley, California, United States -... | ecosystem: Engineered > Bioreactor > Anaerobic >...
CGACTTCTCTGAATACCTCGCTTTCCACCAAGCCAAAGAGCTCCAACGCAATCACCTTGCTCGCTATCACCGCTCTCCCTGTAACTAACCTGCAATTTTCTCGTTGGCTCAAAAGAGCCGCACCCATTTGTAATCAGGCTGGAACTGCCACTAAATATGGTAGTGAGACTACGGACTGGAGGGTGCCGGGACTTTCTTCGGATCTACCTGTTTCGGGTCGGCTTTCTTCAGATCATCCTTCTTCAGGGAGGTCAGCTCTTTCACGTAAAACGAGTCGATTCGAGCGTAGAAAGAATCCCCGGCGCTTTTGAGTATGTAGTAGTCGGGTTTGTCCCCGTTGAAAATCTTGTAGTCGCGGCTGCCGCCGGCGGTGAGCTTGATGCCCACCGAAAGCGCCGGGCTGTCTGGTTTTATGTAAGGCGGAGCCTCCACGCCCTCTACCGCCGAGACTTTCATGCCGGCGGCCTTGTTGAAGGCTGTAATTGCCAGGGGCTGGGCGATCTCCACAGGTTTGCCGTCCTCCACCAGCATCCATTTGTCCTTGGCCTTCTCGAGGCTGAATTGAGCGATGGTCAGGGCGCTGGCCTTGTCGGCCTCGACGCTATAGAGATCGCGATCGAGCCAGTCTTCGGCGCGCACCGAGGTGTCGAAGGGATCGATGGTGATCACATAGATGTCGCTCTTGTCCGAGAGCCGCACGTGCTGTTTGCGATAGGACGGGGAGGTGCCCAGATAGAGCTCGGCGAGGATCGTGGAGCCTTTCTTGAAAGTCACCTTCTTCTCGAAATCGGCGACGTCTACGCGAAAGCGCTGGCGCGCATCGCTGGTGGTGGCAACCGGCCAGCCTCCTTTGAAATCTTGAAAAGCGTGGATGACTTTGTCCACGGTGGTGGATGATGCGGGATAGTCGAAAAGAGACGGGATGACGAACCGATCTCCCTTCTTCGAGAGAACGAATGGTTTTTTCCCTTTCTCCTCGATGGTGATGCTATCGGCCTGGGCGAGGCTGGCGCCGACCAGCGAGGGTTCGGGACCGCCTGCGCCGGGGAGCTGGCTCCAGAAATTGACGGCCAAAACCAGAACGATCTGAACAGCCAGGATAATGCCCAGGGTAGAGGTGAGTTTTCTCAATTCTGTCCTCCGCCGCCATCGCCGAGGATGGCTCTGTAGCGAGCGCGACTCCGGACTCTCAGGTTGCGTCTCACCAGGGCGATGAGACCGAGACCGGCAAGCCCCAGAGCATAGTTCAGATATTCGAAAATCAGACGGCTCTGCTTGTCCAGGGGAAGGAGGGTGCGGCTGAATTGACCGCGGCTGCGAATGGAGAGCAGCTCCCGGTCGCCCAGGGACCAGTCCACAGTATTCTGCATGAGTTCCACCGGATTTAGATAACGAGTGCTCATTCCGGCAGATGCCAGGTCGATCATCTCATCGGACACGAAGGAATTGGAGGCAAAAAGGATGATTCTCGCCGAGTCGGCGGACTTCTCAATCACCCTTTTTTCCGGAAACTTGCCTTTGAAGTAGGACTCGAAGGTCCCTTCCAGGCAGGCTCCCAGGAGCCGTGTGCCGGTCTTGCCTGCAGGCGCTTGCGGGAAGCCCGATTCAGGATAGGCTTTCAGATCAGGCTGGATCTCCAGGCTTTCGGAGGACCAGGAGCCCGGTGAGCTCTTGAGCAGGCTATAGAGCTTGCGACCGGGAGGGGTCTTGCCTCCTTTGTCCCCTTTATATAGGACCGGAGAGGCCCAGTTCAGGGTGACCTGGCTGAGACCGGCGATGAGCCCGCTCTCCTGATCAAGACCCTGACCGCGGACATCGACGAAGTACGGATACGGGAAAATGACGGTCTCCTGAACAAGATATCCTTCGATGGAGCGCTGTATGGGAATCGGAAATGCCGCATTCTGCGAATCGAGGACCAGGGTTTGCTCGAACGTCAAGCCATGGTGCTCGAGCCAGGGCTCCAGTCCCGAGCGATGCTTGTGGCAGGCCAGCTCTTTCTCCATGTCGATGTCGAAAGGCGAGCTGGCTATGGCTACGGTGCCGCCCCTCATCAAGAACTGATCCAGGGCGAAGACTTCCGGCTCCGAGAAATTGTCCGGAGCGACCACCACCATCATGTCGATGTCGTCGTCTACATGGCCTCTCTTGAGGTCGGCGGTCTTGACGGCGAACTGCTGGGAAAGTACTTCTTTGAGGAGGGTGAAGTGCTTCCGGGAGCCGCCCATCCCGTTAATTGAGAAATCCGGCATCGAGGAATCCGGCAGGGCCAGTCCGATTGTTTTCAGGAATCCCCGGGAGAAGCGCTTGAGCGAGGCTGTGATACTGCGCTCGAGACCGGCTTTGCCGGCGCCCGACTCAAATTCCAGGGCTTCGGGCAGTGCGACTTGAATGACCTGGCCATCGCTCTCGAGGACCATATAGAACCAGAAAGTGCTGGTATCCATGAGACCCACAGCCATGGGGCGGAAGCCGTACTGCTCGGCGAGCATCCTGGTTGTCCTGCCGCCGTCGGCTTCCGGGTCGATCATCTTTACGGAGAGCTTGCCGGAAGACTTCGCTTTGAGCTCGTCCAGTATTGAGATAAGCTCTCCTTTAAGCTTGATCAGAGGCTCCGGGAGAATTTTGTCAGCCGAGATATAGCCTTTGAAGACCACCGGCTTGTTGATATTCAGGAAAACATTGCCTGCCGACTGGTAGGCAGTGAGCACTTTCTTGATAGCCGTGGTGATGTCATATTCGGGATTGCGCAGATCGACGTCGAGATTCTGCTCGCCCCGTAGCTTCACCTCGATGAGGTCGTCGAAGGCAAGGGTCTCGTACTGGTCGCCATATTTGACCAGGATGTCGAAATAAGAGTTGGCTACCGATGTCTGGTACTTGCTGAAAGTCTGGAAAGCCCGGGGTTTGATTCCATATTTTTCGCCGGCTTCTTTCTCGAGCTCGGGATTCTCGATTGGATCGACGATCTCGACTTTGACCCTGCCGCCTCCTGCCACCTCGTATTCTTTCATGATGTCTTCCAGGCGCGGCACCAGGGGGGCCAGCTTGGAATGGGTGCGGGCGGAGAAATAGCCTCTGATGAGAAGCGGCTCTTTGAGGCGGCTGAGGTACTGCCTGGTGACAGGCGAGATGGAATAGATGTGACCGGCGGTGAGATCGAGCCGGGCGAGGTTGATCTGCTGGATCCAGAAATTGCCGACCAGGAAATTGGCTATGAAAAGAGCAGTCACGAGGATCCAGTCCCGGTGATTCTTGTTACTGGCATTTCCCGACCAGCGCATTTTCTCCAGGGAAAGAACATTGAGACTGAGAAAGGTGCCGACGATGGTCAGGTAGTAATACAGATCGCGGATATCTATGACACCACGGGTGATGCTCTGGAAGCGAGCTCCTGAGCCGAGAAGGGCCAGGATCTCGCCGATACGGTTGTCGAAGAGGCTGACGATGGCATCGGAGCCTATCAGAAAGAAGAAACCGCACAAGAGAGTGGAGATGAGGAGGCTGACGATTTGATTCTCGGTCTTGCTGCTCACGAAAAGACCGATGGCTGTGTAGGCTGCCGCCAGAAAGAGAGTGGCTATATAGCCGCCTGCCACCGGACCCCAGTCCAGAGGACCGATAAGAGATACAGAGATGGGAAGCGGCAGGGTCAGGGAAACGGCGAAGGCCACCAGGGACAGGCAAGCCAGGAACTTTCCGGCCACCATTTGCAGGTTGGAGACAGGTGAGGTGAAAAGCAGCTCCACGGTCCCGGACCGTCTCTCTTCGCTCCAGATCCGCATGGTGAGAGCGGGGACTAGAAAAACCAGGAGTACCGGCATCCACTCGAACATCGGCCTGACATCGGCTATGTTCCTGGCGAAAAAGGTCTCGAGCCAGAAGAAGACGAACAGAGTGACGGCGATGAAAGCGCCGAAGAAAATGAATGCCGTGAGAGAGGAGAAGAAGCCGGCGAATTCTTTGCGTGCTATATGCTCGATGGTCCGGGAGTCAGTCATTGCCTGCCTCTCTACGACCGCCGGAGATCTCGCCGAAAACCGTCTCCAGATCTCGTCCTGACTCTTCCAGCCTGTAAAGCTTGAAACTTGCCTCGACTGTCCTTCTCGCGATCTCTGGCAGAACCGCTCCGCTCTCCAGTCCATCTTGCAGAATCAGGAGATACTGGTGGCGCCCGTCGCGTTCTTCGGTGCGGGTCATCTCGAGCCCCTCGATTTCTTTCAGGAGAGGCTCGAATTTTGCGGGCTCGGCGTCCACCGCCACGGTCAGGCTGCTTGCCGATCCGAGTTTCTCCATACTGCTGTCAAGGGCAATCTTGCCTCCGGCGACAATGATGACGCGATGGCATGTGGCCTGGACCTCCTGGAGGATATGGGTGGACACCACAACGGTGGCGGTGCTGGCCAGCTCTTTGATTAGATGGCGCATCTCCTGGATCTGGGAGGGGTCGAGACCGTTGGTGGGCTCATCGAGAATGAGGATCCTGGGCTGGCTGAGAATCGCCTGGGCCACCCCCAGGCGCTGGCGGAAGCCCCGGGACAGTGTGCTTACAGGCTTCTCGGCTACGGAGCCGAGATTGGTCCTGGCAATGGCGGTGGCTATGGCGCTTGTTTTGTCCTTGCCCGAAAGACCCTTGAGATTAGCCCGGTAATCTAAGAAGTCGAGCACATTCATATCGGTATAGAGCGGGCAGTTCTCGGGGAGATAGCCGATCCGCTCCTGGATCTCGGCGCGATTGGTCCTTATGTCCAGTCCGTCGACGGTTATCTCTCCTGACGTAGGCTCGATGAAGCCGGTGATCATCTTCATGATCGTGGTCTTGCCCGCACCGTTATGACCGAGCAGCCCGACTATCTCGGATTTGCCGATGGTGAAGGAAACATTGTCAACAGCGACAACATCACCGTAGGTTCTGCTCAGTGCTTCGGTCGTGATCATCAATAGAGTTATAGAAGCGAGCGCCCCGGGCGCCCTGGTAATTCAGGTTATTTTAACAGGATCAATATTCTTTGCGAACAATATATAAAGGTCTGTTCCGGACGTGCTGGAGGACCAGGTAGAGATACTCTCCGAGCAGACCGATACAGAGCAATTGAAAGCTGCCAATCAAGAGAATTGCCACTACCACCGGTGACCAACCAGGCATCACTCCGGGCAGGGCGATAGTGGCGATGAGCAGGAGGATGCCGAAGAACAGGGTGAGGCATCCGAGATAGATGCCCAGTCTGAGGGGGGCCCGGGAAAAGCCGGTGATGCCTGCCAGGCACAAGCCGATGAGCTTGCCCAGGGTATACTGGGGCACGCCGGCGAAACGCTCTTCCCTGTCGTATTCGACGATCGCCTGTTTGTAGCCTACCCAGGTAGCCAGCCCGCGCAGATAGCGATCCTTCTCGCGCATCGCTTTCAGATCGTTTACTACAGCGGCTGATATCAAGCGGAAATCGCCGACGTCCACCGGGATCTCGATTTCGGAGATGGAGCTCATCAAGCGGTAGAACACCTTGGCGCGAAAATCGGCAAAAGCCGAGATGCCGTGTCTCTTCCGGCGCCGGGCATGGACGATGTCATAGCCTTCCTGCCATTTGGCAACAAGGGTGGGAAAGAATTCGGGAGGATCTTGAAGATCGCCGTCGATGACGATGGCGGCGTCGCCGGTGACATGATCGAGACCGGCGGTGATGGCGGCCTGGTGCCCGAAATTACGGCTGAAATCGATGATTCTCAGACCGGGGATCTTAGCCTGCTCGGCAATGAGGATCTCCAGCGTGCGATCCCGGCTGCCGTCGTTTACGAAGATCAGCTCATGCTCGCAACCCATCTGGTCGAGCACTCCGGCGACCCGCCGTACGCATTCCGCGGCGCCGAGCTCTTCGTTGTACATCGGGATGACGATGCTTAGCTTGTAGTTGGCGGGGCTGGAGGTCATGCCTGTTGTCGATTCCCTGAAAGCTCGGTCTCAATCCCCGGGCCGAACTCTATCATACCGGTCCCGGGCGCCGTTCTGAAGCGGTGTTGTCAACATGGCATTTGCACTAAAGTATGATAAACCCCGGCTATCCTTACAATGGCTCGCTCCAAGCTCAAGACCTCAATCCTTCTAGTGGCTGGCTGTCTGCTCTTTCTGTTCAGCCAGACCATGGTGCTTTTCGAGGTGCTCCGCCCCCTGGCCGACCCGCGCTGGTATGTCACTGAAAATGTGACCGAAAAGCAGGAGCCCCGAATAACGGATTTTTTCCAGTATTACCAGGCCAGCGCCCTGGCTCGTTCCGATAAATCTTCCCGGGTCTACGATCCCGAAGTGCAACGGCAATGGGTCAACGATCTCATCACACCGCTCGCGATGGAGAAAGTCTTCTACAACCAGCAACCACCATCCTCGTACACTCTTCTCTATCCTCTCAGCTTCGCTCCTCCCAATATCGCCTATGTGCTCTGGTGTCTCCTGCAGGTCATCCTGGGACTGGCAGGGCTCTATTTCCTTTTGACCCTCGGTCCCCTGTCGGGAGGGGAGCATCCAGGGCGAAATCGGGCTATTTTTCTTGCTGCGGCGATGAGCACTTTTCCGGCCTATGCCTGTCTCTGGCATGGAAACACTACTTTTTTCCTGATCGCTTTTCTGGGCGGATATATCTACTGCTTCGAGAGGGGTCGGGACTTCCTTGCCGGAGCATTTCTCTCTCTTGCTACTTTCAAGCCCCAGTATCTTTTTGCTATGATGCTGCCGGCGGTGGCAAGAGGGCGTCTCAAGATTATGGCGAGCTTCGCAGTCACCGAGCTGGTTCTGCTCGGTCTGGCCGTACCGATTATTGGTATCGAGAATGTTCTGGGCTACCCGAGTATCGTCGGTCATGCCGAGTCCAGTGCGGGGTTCATCGGGGTAAATGCCGAGCATATGATCAGTATCCGCGGTCTTCTGGCTCAATTCGTCGACACCGGCGCTTCTCTCAAGATCACCGCTGCCATTATGTTCGCCGGTCTCATCCCTCTCTTTTTCCTCTGGTCGAGAAAGAAGGCCCACGATTACAGGCTCTGGGGTGCCACCGTCGCCCTGGCGGTTCTTCTCAGCCCGCACTCGCATACTTTCGACTTTCTCCTTCTGGCGATGCCCGCGGCGCTCACCCTCTCCTGCCTGGCTCCCGGTGAGCCTGATGGTCGAGGCCGCTCCTGGACCCTGATCGGTCTCATTTTTGTATTGTCGGTGCCCCTGAGCTGGCTCGCCAGTTTCGGGCTCGGCTACCAGAGAGCTCCGGTCCTCTTCTTTCTGCCGGTGGTGGCGGCCCTGGCCGTGCTCTACCTGATCGCGCCGGAGGGCGGGAAGCCCCGGGAAATGTCATGATTCGCCGGATTCTCCTGCTCATGATCCTGCTTGCTACAGTCATGATTCCTGCTGCCCGGGCGGCGGATCCCGATCCTGATCCCGATCCGGATCCTAAAGTAGATGCCGGTCCGGATCTGTCCCCTATATCTCTGGTGCGCAGGGGCTGGAAAGATTTCATTCGGGCACAGGATTATATGCCAATGATCTGTACCGATCGCAATAGCGTCACTCCGCACCCCAACGTCGTTCCTCTGGGCTATCTTCAATTCGAGAACGGGGTCACCCTGGACAAATTCCATCACGGAGGCGATTTCGGAGGCTCGGAAACCCTGGCCAGGCTGGGGGCATGGCGTCATGGCGAGCTGCGCATGCAGGCCCCTAACTATCTGACTTCCTTCGGAAACAGCGACGCTTTTGCAGGAGTCACCGATATCCAGCTCGGGATCAAGCAGGAACTCGATCCTCCTGCCCTTCGCAAAAAGGGGGTGGATATCGGCGTCATCGCCGGTTTTTCCGTCCCTACAGGAAGCCGGAGCCTGACCACTACCAGGGTCGATCCCTTCGTTCAGATGATTTCTTTCTACCGCTACCAGAATTGCACTCTCGGAACTTCGCATTCGATTTTCATGCCCAGTCAGTTCCAGGACGATCCGGCAGCGGGCCCGATACTCCGGCGCAATGTCACTTATCAGCCGACGGTGATTCTTTTCAAGCACATCAAAGTGGGCAAGGAGCAGGTCGAGAAGATTGATATCTGGACCGAATATGCCGGTCTCTTCTATGACCAGGGCTCTTCCCTCCAGCTCATCGATATGGGGGCGGTATATCGTCCGGTCAAGCGCCACCAGGTGGATTTTCGTTTTGGCTTCGGGCTCACCGGCGAGGCGCCCCGGGCTTTCATCGGTATGGGTTATTCCTGGCTTCCCGGCCGCGCTCTGCCGTTTTACAAGCGTCCTGTGGAATATCAATATAGACCCTAGACGTGATAGTAGAACCCGAGAAGAAAAGGCACCGGACATTCGAGTTGGATTTGTTCGCCGGTGCGGAACCCATGCAGGTCAGCCTGGGTCAGGTCGTGATCAGTTCTTCCTGGCGATTGCCACGGATCCGGCTAGCGCCATCACCAGAATGCCCGTGACGGCTCCGGCTGCCATGGTCACCAGTCCGGCGGCGAAGGCCGTCAGGTAGGAGCCGATGGCGAGGAAGGACGGGGCCAGGCCTGCGATGATCAAAAGGGTGATCATCGGCATGAAGAGGAAGGTGATGAGGAAGAGCAGGATCTTTCCGGGAATCCCTGGAATGCCCCGGAGAAGCAGATCGCGTCCACGGTTTACGACATTGCGCACGACGACGAAGACCACTGCCAGGATGGTGGCATTGCCGAAGCCGGCTTTGAGGGTCACGTCGGAGAACATCGGAAAGATGTTGTCGATGGCGAAAGCCAGGATCAGAACCTGGATAACCAGGGCGATGGCGGTGATGACGTGTTTCATGGATTCAGCTCCAGGAGATGGAGCCGCCGGTGCGGGCGGGCTTGAAATTCAGGGTCCAGCCCTGGGCCCCGAAGTCACTTCTGAGCTTCGCCTCGGCTTCGGGCTCGGGCATGCGGGTGCGCACCGGCAGGGAACTCTTGCCGGCGTCCATGGCGGCCACGATCTGGGCGGTGAAGTCCTTGATCTGGGACCGGATCAGATCCTGGCGCTCTTCTTCCTTGGCGGTCGCTTCGTTTTTCCGGAGTTCGCCTTTGGATGGGATGTGGGTCATGATGATGAGTCTCCTTGTGGATCGGTTAGTGGTTGTCTTTCTTGAAGCGCGGCAGGGTGTAGAGGCCGAGCTTCTCGATGACGATGATGAAGAGGGGCGGCAGCCCGCCTGCCAGGATGACGCTGGCGATATTTCGCCATTGCGGATCCGAAATGAAGGCGAAGGCGAGATTGACGCCGATCAGAGTGCCGGCGGCGTAGGACAGGGGTCCGCCGATATACTGCCTGACGGGCACTGGCGGGATCTTCATCAGGCGGTGGAAGACCAGCTGGTGGAAGGCATGGAAGGCAGCAGCAGCGGCCAGGCTGCCGACCAGGGACGAAAGGACGATGTCGTGGATGGCCAGATTGGCGAGGAGGCTGAGTCCGCCACCGACGGCGCCGCCTATCAGGATGAATATGCAGGCTCCGATGAGGGTAGGGATCCCGAAGATGAGGAAGACCAGAAGCTTTTTGGGCTCGGTATTCCGCAAGCCGATGACGATGCCCGCCAGCGCGATGAGCAGGCCGGCGATGATGATCAGGTTCAGGTTCATAATTCTAGAAACGCCGGTTGGAGAAGAGAAGGAGCAGAACAGCCAGCCCCGGCCAGTAGACGAGCGCCCAGCCTTTGTAGAAGGCCATTTGCCCGGAGCTCTCGATGAGAGCCGCCCAGGAGAGGGTGCCGAGAAGCGAGAGCACCGCCAGAGCGATGTTGGCGATGCGACGCAGTCCCGGTGCGATGATTCCATCGCCCCGGTTGGCGAAGGCAACTCGCCAGAGCAGGAAGATTCCGGCAAGCATTGCCAGGGCGGTGGTGATGCCGAAGTTCAGGGCCTGAGGGTCCATGAGATCGTCCTCCATGATATTGATCGAAAACGAAGCCATCGTCGATGGCTGCGGAAAATTGCTTGGAACAGACGCTCAGATAGATCCGGTTGGTTGGAAAGGCTCACAATCTCGTTTGAATAGGATCTCGAGATTGTCTCTTCTCACCATTCCGGATCAATAGCTTTTGATAGTCTCAACAGTTTTTAGCAATAAAAGAGATCGAACCGGTACAGCTTCGGCGTGCCAAACTGGCCGGCGGACCGGTCTAGGCGAGCCTGGGTGTACCATTGCAATTTAGCGCTGGCTAGCGACCTTTGCCCATGTCTTTCAGGATGCCTTCGACGACGCGCCGGCCTTCCCGGCCGACACGCTCGGTGGTGCTTCCTTTTCGTTTGCCCTGATCACCGAGAACACCGTCGAGAATTATCCGCTCGCTATTCTGGATAGCTTGCCTGGTCCGCGCCTCGATTCTATCTCTTTCTTTATCCACCGGGGTTTTATAGACATCCACTTCTTGCGGGCCCGCTCTTCCCGTTCTGAGCGCTCTGACATCGTCGATCTGTCCGTCGCCATTGCTGTCTATGATGTCGACATTGCCGTATTGCGGCTTGCTCGCCTGCACTGCCCGGAGATCATCGAGGAGGTTGGGATTATGGGATCTCTGGATCTTCCCGTAGACATCTTGACCCTGGGAAGCCGATTTCAGGATGCTGTCCGCTTCGCGCAGATTGGCGTCTCCTGATATCTCTCTCTGGCTCAGGACCCTGGTATTGGGATCGTAGACATCGGTCTTCCCGCCGGCTCTGTCGGTGCTTCGAGCGTCGTCCAGAATGCCGTCGCCATTACCGTCGATCAGGTCGACATTGCCGAAACTGGCGGTGTCGGCTTTCTGGAGGTTGCGCATATCGGTGAGGGCAGCACGCTGCTCCTGGGGAGAGAGGGCATTGTACTGGTTCGAGATGTTCCGGCCCTCCGAAGCGTCTTTCAACATCTCCCGGGCACCATTGTCACCGGTATCTCGTCTGTTTTCGCTGTTGCCACTCACAGGACATTCTCCCTAAATCCAGCTCCTTCTAAATGTTATTCCCAGGAATATGGCAAAGTCATGAAATAGCGGGGGTACACTATTAGGTAATCATGCTGAGAAAAGGCGAAGAATCAAGGGTGGGCGATATTTCGGGCGGAAAGCTCTTGCCGGGCTGGCCTTTCGTCATTCTTTGCGCTCTCTGGACCGGACTGGTCTGCTATTTCTACATTCGGGGGGAAAATGCCCTCTACTGGAGCGATTACAACTACTACCGGTATATGACCTGGTTCTTGAAAGAGCAGGCCCTGACGGGCCCATTTCTGGCGCTTCTCATGGTGCTCAAATCCACCGACCTCACTTACAATCTCCTCTTCGCGGTGCCGCTTCTGCCCTTTGCCATCATATTCGGTGACAGTCGCCTGGTTTTTATTGTCTCCAGCGCCCTGGTCTATTTCCTTCCCTGTGCGCTGCTTCTGGGCTCGGTGGCGGGAGCCAGTCTCTCCAGCCAGGCGAGCCTGCCGCGCTCTCTCGTAGCCAGCGCCGCCACCCTGGCGACCTTACTGGTGCCGGCGCTCTGGGCACCGGTATTGCGGGGGTATCCGGATTATGCGGCAGCGATCCCGGTGCTCGCCGCCCTGTTGATCTATATGCGTGATGAGAGTCTCGGGCGGCGCAAAGTGGTGCTTCTTGGAGTGCTTCTGGCGCTGGCGCCGCTTCTTCGAAGGCATTTCTTCTATCTGTCTTTCGCTCTTGCAGCAGCGCTTTTGATTCATCAGGTCTATCTCGCCCGTCAGAAGAAAATGAGCCCGGCCGCATTCCTGAAAGGTCCCTTCCTCTCCTGGTGCGGTATCGGGGTGGTCTCCGGTCTGACCCTCGCGACTCTGGGCTTTCTCTTTGTCAAGAGTATTCTCTCGAGCAATTTCATGTCTCTCTACACTTCTGCCTGTGTCTCCTTCCCGGAAGGCGCGGGCTATTTCATCACCGCTTTCGGCGCTCTTTCGATACTCCTGGCTCTTGCCGGATTCGGCTTCGCCTGGATAAGTGGCATTCTCGACCGGTCCAGGGCGGTTCTGGTAGCGGCTTTCGCCTGTCTATCCTTTATCGTATGGCCGCTGTTCGGGCGGCATATCGCCGCGCATTATGTGATCTATGCCGCACCGCTGGTGGTGCTGGGCAATGGCTTTCTCCTGGCTTCCTGTCTCGAGGTGGGACGAAAAGGCGCCAGGGTGGCGGCGAGCGCCTGCCTGACTCTTGTCTGGGGGATGAATTTCATCGTCGGCTTCCTGCCTCTCAGTCTGGCTGAGTTACTGCCTTTCCACCGGGCTCTTTTCGGCATGCTCACTGTCTGCCAGAGCGAGCCGGATCTCGCAGGCAGGCTGTTCAGCGCCTTCTATCCGCCTCTGAATCGCAAAGACATTCCCGAGATGGAGCGATTATTCAGCTTTCTGAAAAGGACCTTGAAGTCCCCGCAATCGAGCATATTCGTCGCCTCCGGCAACGATATCCTGGCGGTGGATATCCTGCGTAACTGCGAAAGGGGGATGACCGGCAACCTCGGCAGCAATTCTCTCAAGCTGGTGGAGCCGCCGATTCTCGACTCCAGAGATGCTCTGCCTCTGGAAGGGCTTCTGGCAAGCGATCTGGTGGTGGTCTGCGATCCTCTTGTCTCTATGTATAAGGACGAATCAGCTCATATTCTCCGGCTTGCCCCGGACTGCTTCAAGGAAGGTTGGCCGCTCTCGAAAGACTTCGAGAAGCTCGGTGAGACCTTCCATCTCGACGGACCTACAACGGTCAGTGTCTATCGCAGGGTTCGTCCGACCACCCCGGCAGTGGCGGTGGCTACTCTTGCCGCCATGAAGAAGCGTCTTCCCGTGAAGACCGGCGGTCAGCCTTCATGGATTTCCACTGACGAGGACTATGTCAGTCAGGGTCAGGAGGGTCGCCGGAAGCTCCGGGTCGGTACCGGAAGCGATAGCTATATCGTCGGCTGCGTTCCCAGGCTCGGGTTCGCACGCCTGACCGGCCGGATCTATGGAGGAAGAGATCTTTCGGGAACCGCCGAGATGTACAGTCCGGAAGGCAAGCTCCTGGGAAGCTTTACAGTGAACACGCATGATCGGAGATACGAAACTCGGGCGGACATAGCCGAGCCGTTCTATCCCGTTCTTAGATTCAGGGCAAGTCCCGGTGGTGCCACCATAGAGGTGGAGCCGGATTGATTGCTTGTAAGAAATGTCAACTTGACGAGCCTTACGGGGTGGATTAAAATGAAGTCAAGTGAATCCGGGTGGCATATCCGATGAATACTGCAGCAGAAATCGAGAATATGGCAATGGAGCTGCTTGCCAGTGACGATGGCAAGCGAACCTTCGTTCACTTGCTTCTCCAGGGATTGGGTCCGGAAGAGTTATCGATTCTGGCTCAGCAACTTGTGTCGCCGCTCCCGGAGGTGACCGAAAGCGATAGCAGGTTCAACAGTCGCATCGGTGTCCGCGAGTATTCGAATGACGAGCGAGTAGCCCTGGAGATCGCTTCGCTGCTGCAGTTATTCGCCCTTCGCCGGCGCATGCTTCAGGACGCCCTGTCCACCTCTCAAGTTGCTGAAATGATGGGGGTGTCCAGACAAACACCGCATGACAGGCTGAAGGCAGGGCTTCTTCTCGGGGTTCTGGACAACAGTGTTTTGAAATTTCCGGCCTGGCAGTTTGACGCCGCAGGACCGAACGGTGTGGTTCAGGGGCTTCCGGAGGTTCTTTCTACACTCAAGTGCAGCCCATTTGCAAAAATGAGTTGGCTGGCCAGTCCGAATGACGTATTCGATGGCTTGAAGCCCATCGAAGTCCTGAAGATGGGAAGAACTTCTGAAGTTCTGCATGAAGCTCAGGCTGTAGGAGTCAACTGAGACTTTGGTAGCCGTCAAGCCTCCTCCACCTGTGGTGGCACCAGAGCCTGTTTTTCACGTCCTCCCGGCAGGCGCGACTATAGTCAGGCTTTTCGATCCCGGCTCATTCGGCGCTCACGCCCTTGTCTTTCGCACGTATGGCCCGATAAGCAGATTCGACCACCAGCGAGCGCCCTATCCGACACGAGCCGACGACCCGGATAGGGGAATCGTATATGGTGCCAATTCGTTGTCATCCTGCATCGTGGAGATATTCGGAGACTCCAGGGTCGTCGAAGTCGGAACCTGGGAAGTGGCAGCATTGACTACGTCAAGGGCGCTCAATCTCCTTGATTTACGCGGATCGGGTGCCATGAGGGCTGGCACAGTGGCAGCCATTTCCAAGGAAAGTAATCGTCAGTTCAGCCAGGAGTGGTCACGATATTTCTACGATACAGCGTTCGTTTACGGCGAAGTGGACGGACTGGTCTTCCATAGTGCTCACAACGACGAAGACGCATACGCGCTTTACGAGCGTGCTTCCGACGCTCTCGATTGCGCGCCGGCGGATGTCAGACCATTACGTCATGATAGTCTCAGAGCCGCAGTAAGAGAAATAACCATTTCGAACGGTCTATTCGTACAACCTTATTAGGAGCAATCTGCGCCATTCTCGCGCGCCTGCTCTAGCTATGATGCCGGACCGCGCGTTCATCAATTGCGCTGTTTCGGTTGCCGCCGTCGTTCTGGCCTACATGCGGGGATATTCCGGATCCCGGGAATCAAGTGCTAGATTGGAAGTATCGCTGTGGATTTTTGATTGTAATATCCAAACGTATTACACTTATGTGTTACAATAATAGGTGTCTGCAATGCTCTTCGAGTGGGACCAAAGCAAGGCGGCGACGAATAAGAGGAAGCATAAGGTCAGCTTCGAGCTCGCCCAGCTGGCCATGGAGACCGACCAGACGCAGCTGAGCAGATACGACAGGACAGTCGATGATGAGGACCGCTGGCATACGCTTGCCGGCATCGAGAATGTGATTCTCATCATTTCGCATACATACAGGGAAAACGACCATGGCGAAGAAGTCATCCGGATCATCTCAGCGAGGAAAGCAACGACAGGCGAGAAGGCGGCCTACTATGAGCGCTGAGCTGGCGGCGGAGTTGAATGCCCTGGAGGCAGTAGACGAAAGAGACATAGACCTTGATGATCTACCGGAGCAACTTGATTGGTCCAATGCGGCGGTGGCGAAATTCTACAGACCAAGAAAGCAGCTGGTAAGCCTCAGGGTGGACCAGGATGTGGTTGCTTGGTTCAAGAAGTTGGCCCAGGATAATGGGCAGGGCTATCTGACCCTCATGAATAGTGCCCTCAGAGCCTATGTCGCAAGTAAGCAGCAGTCACGAAAGTCTGCCGGCAAGCGGTAGAAGGAAGGAAGATATGAGGAAACAGAGAGGAGCTGCTCGGAAGTCATGACAGAAAGGCCAGAGAGCACGAGGACGGCTATCTTACCCGGCCCTGGGAGCAGCTTTGATTCTCCGGATTGTCAGGCTTGACCGATACTGCTACGCTTTTAGCGTAGCACCTGAGAGCAGCTGGAGACGACCTGGCTGGTCAGATCAGCACGATCTCCGATCTCCCGGCACCTGTTAGCGCGGCTAGTAGGAGATAGCGCAAGCGGTGATCATCGCCCAGATGGATGATAGGGTGCCTGGTTACCACCAGCGGGACCTGCATGCGGTTACAGAAATTCATGATGTAAAGGGGGGGGGCAGCATTTGAGCCTGCTCTTATCGCAGAACCAGCCTCCTGACCCAATCTCAAAAAGACACCTGCGAGCAAGGCCAGCTCGATTGAGCGATTGCTACTTACAAACCTGGTGCCGCCTCTGCGACTTGCTGTAGTTTCTGGCGTCCTCTTGTCCCCTGTTCAATCGGAAGCCAATCACCCCGGATTCCGCATCCTCACTGATTAAATCGAGCCGACCTCAGCGCATTCATGCGCCCAGGCTTGCTCGGGTATCTGATTACAGGGGTTAGCAGAGGAATAAAAGAGAAACTTCCAACAATGGAGAAAGCAATGCGGATGAGACCATGAACCGGAAGGCGCTGTTGTGCCTCTTGCCGGCACTGTCCCTGCTTTTTCTTTCCGGCTGCGCGTCATTTACCTCGCCAGCCAGAAAGCACACCCTGGAGCCTGGCGGCTCCTACCTGGTCGATTACGACGCCACAAGACGCGGCGCCTATATCCTGCAAAAGGACTCGGGCGCACGCGTGTGCGCGGAGCCGGCGCCTGATGTGGCGCTGGAGTCAATCTCAAGAATAATCGCCGAGCTGAGACTCGCCCAGCAGAATGCCGACGGCAAGGCCCAGATCGAGCTTTCGACGAAAGTCGTGGAGCTCGCCGGCAGGTCGCAGCTTGTGCTCATTCTTCGAGAGTCGCTCTACAGGCTCTGTGAGCAGGGTATCAACGGCACCCTGTCGAGCCAGCAAGTAAATGACCTGTACAAGCAGGTGCTCGATACCATCGTCCTTCTAGCAAAGTCCGAGCTTGCCTCGGAGCAGAAGGCGATAGTGGAGGGACTTCAAGACCCGGAGATTCGCCGGGTCTTCGAGCGCGTTCTCGAGCAGATGCAATGATGCTCACGTCCATTTTGTATGCACCGCCCAGGGGCGGTTCATACCAGACCGCTTTCCGGCTGCCTGTTTCCGGGCAGGGGGAGCAACCAAACCGAAACGAAAACGGAGAAACCGTATGAAACGAAGCATAAGGCGATGGCTAGGTTTAGCTGTCGTACCAGCAGCATTGGCCTTGTTCGGAGC
>Ga0226835_1001143_pt1 | contig 16568 bp, 17 predicted proteins | sample LAC_MetaG_1_FD_163627 | JGI IMG/M metagenome (GOLD analysis project Ga0226835, IMG submission 163627) | Anaerobic ammonium oxidizing microbial communities from anammox membrane bioreactor (MBR) in UC Berkley, California, United States -... | ecosystem: Engineered > Bioreactor > Anaerobic >...
TCCTGGCAGATCCCGGACACGATGCCTAAATGGTCAATTCGTTGGGTTTCATATGTCGGTTTGGCGCTCATGCGCCAAGCTTACCCGAAATTCCCTAAAAATGCTATCTTATGGTGCGAAAGGTAGGGTCAACACTGCCGGTAAGTGAATTTCCACGGCTAATACGGCAGGTCTATGAATTTGCAGCGGTTAACTGGCGCGGATTCAACGCGCAGTCTGTACCGGCAACCCTGAACTACTCTCGTCTGATTGCCAATTTGATTGCCGAAATCGGCGCCGATAATTGGAGCCAAACGATTGACAAAATTGGACTACTGGCAGACAAAGCATGGTTCCTCTAAATCTATATCAATACCGTGATGAAGTTAAGCGCGCCTTGCTTGCCCGCAAAGGCGAGCTTGATCAGGAATGGGATCCTTTCGTCGCTTCCTGGCTGGCCTATGCGTTTGCGTGTGAGCAAGATCCACAGTTACTGCCGCTCCAGGATTTGTTTCAGCGGTTGGATGCCTGGTCCCAGGAAGAGAATGCCTGGCAATCAAAGCGTAGTATCAGTCCTTTGCTTTTCCTTGCCTGGTTACGCAAACAACAAAACCTTCCTGTGAGCGAAACATACGCAGAAAAAGCCATACAGATACTTCAAGCCTTGAATCCTGATGACAGGTTTTCGCCCTTACGCTCTCCAGACCAGGCTTTCCTAATTGCTCTTGGAGTTTCTGCCATAGAGCAAGTAGACACAAAAGAGCGTTTGAGCCATATCATCTCTGCGCAAATAAAGGGTTCCCTTGCGCGACAGGTTATGTTTGCTGCGGCGATTAAAGAGGTGAGTGGGAATCATCATCTATCCCTGTCGGAGCCTAAGGATATAACCGACCTCATCGCCGTTTTATGGTGGACAGAAAGAGAAAACCAGCCTGATAAAAGCCAGTACTGGTCACAATTCGCAAGCAGTGTGGACACCATTTTACTTTACAAAGCAGATGAGTTCGATGCAAGACATATCCTCTCAGAGTGGGAATTGGCTTTACTTTTTGAAGCACTGGTTCAAGAAACTGCCAATCCGGATCCAAACATGTTGTTTGACTACTATCCCCTACATCCAAGAATTCGGGAGATTGCCGAAAGTGATTTCAAGGGAGGACACTACTTCCACGCCGTATTTGAGGCTTGCAAGGCTTTTAACGATTTTCTGCGAGGCCATGCCTCTTCCAACTCCAACGAAGTGCAGTTGGTAAGAGAGATTTTAGGTGAGCCAGATGCAAAAGGCGAGAAATTGAAACCGCGGATCAATCTCAATCCACTAGATCAGTCATCTCCCGACTACAAATCTCAGCAAGATGAACAAAGAGGGTACAGTCATATCGGTATTGGCATTTTTATGGCCTTTCGTCATCCGAAAGGACACGAACCTAAAGATAAGCACTGGGTATGTATTGACGCCTCCGAGGCCCTTGACCAACTGGTGACAATTAGTGCAGTGATGAAACGCATTGAAAAAAGCAACCGGTTCTAAACCGTGAAACTTCCCCGGCGAAACCTTCCGCGTGCTCAAGGAGAAGGAGCTGCGCCAATTCGGCGAATACCGCACCCAGCGGCTGGTGCTGGAGGCGTGGAAGAAGTTGGTAACTACCACGAGCAAATTACCTGAAAGGTGATGTACGATGAACCCAGAATTCTCTGAACAACGCGAAATTCACGGCATTGCCCGCAACATCCGCGAACTGCTGGATGGCCAAAAATACTCAATTGACTACTACCAGCGCGAGTACAAATGGCAAACCAAACAGGTAGAAGAGTTGATTAACGATCTCGCGAATAGGTTTCTGGAAGACTACGAGGACAGTCATTCCCGCGAGGCCGTGGCAGGATATGGACATTACTTTCTTGGCTCCATCGTCATCAGCAACAAACACGGGCAAAAATTCATCATTGATGGCCAACAACGGCTCACCACTCTAACCCTGCTCCTGATTTTTCTTCATCGCCTTCAAAACAGGCGGGATGAGCAGGTAGATGTCAAAGATATGATTTTCTCCACCAGATATGGCAGGCGCTCCTTCAACCTGGATGTGCCGGAGCGTCAGCGCGTGATGGAGGCGTTGTTTAAAGGGGAAGATTTCGACCCCGCCAATCAGCCCGAATCGGTGCGCAACCTCCTCGCCCGTTACCGCGACATCGAAGCGCATTTCCCCGAAGACATCAAGGACGAGACTCTGCCCTATTTTATTGACTGGCTGACGGAAAATGTTCATTTGGTGGAGATTACCGCCTACAATGACGACGATGCTTACACCATTTTCGAAACCATGAACGACCGCGGTCTCTCGCTTTCCCCAACGGACATGCTCAAAGGCTATTTGCTGGCAAATATTACAGATGAAGAAAAACGCCTCCATGCCGCCCAAACCTGGAAACAAATCCAGCAAGAGATGGCGGAATTGGGCAATGAAGAATTGGCGGACTTCCTTAAAGCCTGGCTGCGCAGCCAATACGCCAACACTATCCGCGAACGCAAAAAACACGCCAAGCCGCAAGATTTCGATCGTTTAGGCACAGAGTTTCACCGTTGGGTGCGGGACCATCACGAAGAAATTGGACTGAATAAGAGTGAAGACTTTTACCAATTCATTGAACGCGATATGCGCTTCTACGCCCACTGGTACAAAGAATTGCGGTTTGCCGCTCATCAATACACACCGCATCTGGAAGACTTGTTCCATATCGCCCAACTGGGTTTTACTTTGCAATATGCAGTCATTCTGGCGCCGCTTCAACCCGGCGATGATGAGAAAACCGCGAAACAAAAAATCCGTATTGTTGCCGCCTACATCGAAAATCTTCTGGCGCGCCGCTTGTGGAACTGGCACAGTATTACCTATTCCACCATGCAATATGCCATGTTCCTGGTAATCAAACAGGTGCGCGGTAAATCTCCACAGGAATTGGCACAAATCCTTGTTCAACGTTTACAGGAAGAAGATGGTTTCAGCCAGAACGAACGTTTCAGCATGCACAAAATGAACCGCTATATGATTCACCGCTTATTGGCGCGCATGACGGATTTCATCGAACGCCAATCTGGCCTTCCTCCGCGCTACACCGAATACGTAGGCAATAATGGGGTGCGTTATGAAGTGGAGCATATCTGGGCTGACCATTTTGACCAGCATCGTGATGAATTCGGTCATCCCGCCGATTTTCAGGAATACCGCAACCGCATTGGCGGCTTGCTGCTCCTTCCCAAATCATTCAATGCCAGTTACAGCGACCTCCCCTTCGAGCAAAAGCGAGAACATTATCTAATGCAGAATTTACTCGCTCAATCTCTGCATCCCAAATGCTATGAGCGCAACCCTGGCTTTTCAAGATTCATCGAACGAAGCGGTTTGCCTTTCAAGCCTTATGACCACTTCAAGAAGGCCGATTTGGAAGAACGCCAGCGTCTTTCTCTCCAATTGGCTGAAAGAACGTGGAACGTTGAGCGTCTCACTGACATTCTCGTCGAATCCGGCGACATCCCGTGACCATCTTGCCTCTTGGAAAGAAGTGGCAGAGCCGATCTACCTGCAAGGCTACGTCGCCCGCGTTGCCGCCAGCACCTTCTCCGGCGAGACCTTCCGCGTGCTGAAAGAGAAGGAAATTCGTCAATTCGGCGAATACTGCACGCGCCGCCTGGTGTTGGAGGCGTGGGAGAAGTTGGTAACTACCACGAGCAAATTACCTGTGATAGTCATCGCCAAAGACCCCAATTTAGCCCAGGCGTACAACAATCCCAGCCTTTTGCTGGATGACCTGGGCCGCGCCGCCGAAGCCGAAGACGCCTACCGCCAGGCCATCGCCTTGTATGAGCAAGTCAACGACTTGCCCCACCACGCCGCCGCATACAACAATCTCGGCGTTGTGCTGGATGACCTGTGCCGCGCCGCCGAAGCCGAAGACGCCTACCGCCAGGCCATCGCCTTGTACGGGCAAGTCAACAACTTGCCCCACCACGCCGCCGCATACACCAATCTCGGCAACTTGCTGGCAGAGCAGGGCCGCGCCGCCGAAGCCGAAGACGCCTACCGCCAGGCCATCGCCTTGTACGGGCAAGTCAACGACTTGCCCCACCAGGCCGCCGCGTACAACAATCTATCCAATCTGCTTCGGACGAGCGGGCGGGCAAAAGAGGCGCTGCCCCTGCTGGAAACGTTGGCGGAGATTACCCCCGAAGATTTCGCTCCCTGGTTGGGCATGGCTTCTGTCAGGAAAGCGCTGGGCGAGTCCGCGCCGCCTGAGTTCATCGAAAAGGCGCGCCAGTTCCTGCCCGAGGACGATTTTTATAACCGCGCCTGCCTCGAAAGCGTGTGCGGCAACCTGGATTCCGCCTTCGAGTATCTCGAAAAGGCAGCGCAAACCAAGAAGTTCGATCCCCAGTGGGCGCGCCGCGACCCCGACCTGGAATGGCTGCGCGCCGACCCGCGCTTCGAAACGTTCCTGCGCCGCTTCCCTCCTGCCGCCGCGTAGCGCATGTCTTCGGACTTGCGCCATCCATCAGGTGGCCGCTAAGCGGCAACCTCCCGAAGGAATGCTCCTTCGGGACACTTTTTACCCAAAATTGTCATTATAAATTAGTACAATTATTGCATTTTTGGCGAATTTGTACTATAATATAGGTACAAATTCACCTTCCCCTGCTCGATTACGGAGGCTGCCTTGACTGCTCACGCCATGCAAGATTCACGTCCCGGTTTCGCCTGCCGTCACGTCCGCTACCTGGCTGACCTGTTTGCCGCCCGCCGCGAGGCCGAAAGCGAGAGCGACCTTCAGGTGGGTCGCCGCCTGCGCGAGTTGCGCGCCCGCCGCGGCCTCTCGCTGCGCGCCCTGGCCGAGCAAAGCGGATTGAACTACAACACCCTCAGCCTCATCGAAAACGGACGCACCTCCCCCAGCGTCAGCACCCTGCGGCAACTGGCGCGGGCGCTCGGCGCGCCGATGTCCGCCTTCTTCGAGCAGGAAGGAGACAGCCCGCAGGTCGCCTTTCAAAAGAACGGACAGCGCACCAGCGTCGAACTCGACCAAAGCCGCTTCGAGGACCTGAGCGGCGGGCTGCGCTTGAGCGGCGGTCAGCCCCTGCTGGTGACCCTGCCGCCCGGCGCAGAAAGCGGCGCCGAAGCCGTCACACACGGCGGCCAGGAACTGCTCTTTTGCCTGGAAGGGACTCTGGCTTGCCGGGTGGGCGAAACGCGCTACACCCTGGCAAGCGGCGACAGCCTGCTCTACGAGGCGCATCTGCCGCACCGCTGGCAAAACGCCGGCAGTCAAAATTGCCGTTTTCTGCTTTTGCTCTACACCGGCAGCGGGGGCGAGCCGCGCCGCGAAGCGCCGCTCCCCGCGCCCGAAGGAGAATCTCGATGACCTGTTATCGCATCCAACCGGAACGTTGCAGCGGCTGCGGTCTGTGCGCCAAAGCCTGCCCGCAGCAAGCCATTCTGATTGAAAACAAACAAGCCCGCATCCTGGCGGAGCGTTGCACCGCCTGCGGCACTTGCGAAGCGGTCTGCCGCCGCGGCGCAGTGCTGGCTGTCAGCGCGCCGCTCACACCGTTGAGCCGCCGCGAGGTCTGGCAGGCGCGCCGCCAGCTCAAGTACCGCCGCTGGTGTTTCAACCATCGGCGTTTATTGAACAGCATGGGCCTGTATTCCCCAGGAGACCGAAAATGAAACGAACCTTCGACCGTCGAATTTACACCTGGCCTGCCTTTCGCCTGGCTGTGCGGCAGGTCTTTGGGCAGATGGACGACCTGAAACGCGCCGCCCGCGGCGGACGGGTGGATAAACGCTTCGCAGAAAAACTCATGCTGGCCGTCACGCGCGTCAACGGCTGCCGCTACTGCGCCTACGGTCACACCCGCGCCGCGCTGGCGATGGGCGTGCCGCAAAGCGAACTTCAGCGCCTGCTGGCGGGCGACCTGGGCAGTTTTCCGCCGCACGAGGCGGTTGGCCTGGCCTTTGCCCAGCATTACGCCGAGAGCCAGGGGCAGGTTGACCCGGCTGCCTGGCAGCGGCTGGTGAAGACCTATGGCGAGGAAACCGCGCAGGACATTTTGCCCTACCTGCGCATGATTACCTTCGGCAACCTGTATGGCAACACCTTCGACGCCTTGCTCAGCCGTCTGGCGGGCAAACCTGCCCCCGGCAGCAGCCTGTGGAGCGAACTGGGCGTGCTGTTTGGGGTGTTCGTTCTCGTGCCGCTGGAACTGTTGCGGCGCTTGTGGAGCAAAAAGCCGCAGAAACAAACCCGGCCTGCCGCCTGAGGGCAGCAGAGCCAGGCCGTCCCAGGGTTTCTTCCGATCCACCTTGTAGAGGAAACCCTGGGGACGGTTCTTTTTCTGTCCACTATTGACATTTTGTCTATAGTGTTATATACTATAGACAAAGGAGTAATACCATACCCGCTGGACGAGGTTTTGGAGGCGGCCGCGGACGAGGAGGCGGCCGGCGCAAGATGTTCTTCCTCGAGTCGTGTCTGCTGGTGCTGCTGCACCGTGAGCCGGGCTACGGCTACAGCCTGATGGACGGCCTGAAAGAGTTTGGCTTCGACACCGCCCTGATGGACATCAGCATCCTATACCGCGCCCTGCGCGATCTCGAAATGATGGGGTTGGTGGTCAGTTCGTGGGGCGAGGAAAGCCTTGGTCCCCAGCGGCGCATGTACACCATCACCCCACAGGGCGAAGCGGCTCTGGCAGAGTGGATCGAATCCTTACGCCAGTGGCGCCGGGAAATCGAAGCCCTGGAAGCGGCGTATGAGGCTGTGAAGAAAGGCGCTTGAACGGTCAGGAAGGTGAACGATGACCATGCAAGTCAATCGAGAACTTTGCAACGGCTGCGGCGACTGCGTTTCCGTCTGTCCCTCCAACGCAATCCGTCTGGAAGATGAGCGCGCTGTGATTGATGAGACGCTTTGCACCGGTTGTCAGGTCTGCGTGGACGCCTGTACGCGGGGCGCCATCGCGGCCGTCGAGGCGCGGTCGCCGGTGGTTCAGCCGGCGGCGCTCCCCGTCCAGCGGGTGGAGGTCTTGCCGGCGCAGCCGACTCGCACCAGCGCGAAACCGACCGTGCTGACTGCCCTGGCCCTGGTCGCCAGCGAGATTCTGCCGCGCCTGGCCGAGACGCTGCTGAACGCCTGGGACAGGAAACTGGCGCAGTCGCGCACGACTGAGGTGCAAACTCCCGCCCGTCCTGCGTTTGTTCCGGCTCCCCGGCGGTCGTCAGCCGGCGGACGCGTCTGCGGTGATAACCTTGATATCAGGAAAAGCATATAACCTGCCAGAGGTGCATAATTGCAGCCACCCATGATTGAAACCCCGGTAACACGCGACCTGCAGTCGCGCGGCATTCCATTTCGGGTGTTCACACACCCAGGTCCAATCCATTCGTTGGAACAAGCTGCGCAGGAGCGCAATCAACGCCCCGAACAAATCGTGCGCAGCATTGTCTTTCGCCTTGCAGCGGGTGAGTTCATTATGGTGTTGGTCGCCGGACCAGCTCAGATCTCCTGGCCGACGTTGCGTCAATATCTGGGGGTTTCGCGCGTAACAATGGCGAGCCAAGAGGAAGTGCTTGCCTGCACCGGTTATCAGACCGGTGCCGTCTCGCCGTTTGGTCTGCCGGCGCCCATGCGCATTCTGATAGACGAAAAGGTGTTTCAGCCGGATGAAATCTCGATCGGATCTGGCGTGAGAAACACCACCATAATCTTGCGCAGCCAGGAGCTGCGCCGGGCGCTGCCGGAAGCCGAGGTAGGCTGCTTCGTGGAGTGCAATTGATATGAAAGACGGCGCGGTTCCGGGGGCAGGGGGTTGCGCCGCCGCGGGGACGGCATCCGCCGCGATATTCGGGCGCTGGTAGATGTGCAGGCGACGCTGCTCAGCGAGCGGAGGCGTTTTCCGCCCTATGGATTGGCTGGCGGCGAACCCGGCGCGCGGGGCGAGAACCTGCTGATTCGGGATGGACAAGAGATGAGATTGCCCGGCAAAGGTAGCTTTGAGATGCGCGCCGGGGATGTTCTCAGCATTCGAACGTCCGGCGGCGGGGGCTATGGCGCGCCGCCCGACAAATAGCGATGCAATTCTCGCCCGAGAAATGGATATAAGCCCAGGAAACGCCGATCAGGTGGCTGTGTTGGGCTGATCGTCTTCTAGCATGGCATATAGCATCACGCCTGCGGCTACTGCCAGGTTCAGCGAGGTGGCGCGCCCGCGCATGGGCAGTCGGACCAATTGTTCGCAGATCGCGGCTTGCTCGACGGATAACCCCTGGCGCTCGCTGCCCAAAAGCAAAATACAAGGGCGCGGGTAGCCAGCCACCTGGCGATAATCCACTGTTCCATGCGCGGATGTTCCATAGATGTGATAGCCATGGTCTGCAGCCCAGTCGGCGAACTGAGCAAAACTGGCGTGCGCAACAGGGTGCCAGAAGAGGGTTCCCATGCTGGCGCGCACCGCGCTGGGGTGATATATATCCGCGCTGCTTTCCAGCAAGATCATCCCGCTGGCGCCTACCGCGTCCACAGTGCGCAGAATTGTACCCAGGTTGCCAGGGTCTTGTGGAGAGACAAGCGCCACCCCCCACGGGAAATTCAACGGATTTAGATCGGACAATTCAAACCGTTGCGCTTCTACCAGCGCCAGGATGCCCTGCGGGTTTTCCTTATCCGCCAGCGTTTCGAACACTTCGGCGGCCACTGCGTGGCATGGCGTCCCTTTGCGGGATTGTTCATCAATCAAGGTGCGGGCGAAGTCGCTGCTCAGCAGCTCCGGCGCGTAAAAAATGGCGTTGATCTGCGCGCCGGCTTGCGCCGCTTCGCCAACAGGGCGGATGCCTTCCACAACAAATAAACCGCTCTCTTGCCGGGTCTTACGCTGGCGCAGAGAGCGGGCGAGCTTGATTTTGGGGTTATTTCGGCTGGAAATCAGCTCCATGTATTCTATTAGGGCGCATTTTTTCGCCGCGGCACCCAAGCCAACACCGTGGTGCCTTGCCCCGGCGCGGAAGTGATTTCGACATCGCCGCCCACCTTGCGGGCGCGCGCCTGCATGTTGGATAGACCGTGTCCGAGCGTCGTGTTTGCTTTGCGCGCGTCGAAGCCGCGGCCATCGTCGGAAATCTCCAGCAGGACGCGGTCACGGGTTGTCCATAAATGCACTTCGGCGTGCTGGGCGCGAGCATGGCGGGCGATATTGGCCAGCGCTTCCTGGCAGATGTGGAACAGGGTGGTGGCGTTCTGCGCCGGGAAATCCACCAGCCCATCCTCCGGCGCCATCAAAAGGGCGCGTGTGGAGCAATTGGCTTGAAACTCGTCCACCAGGCGTTGCAGACCTTGTTTGAGGTCTTCTCCGTGGAACTGACGTGGGCGCAAATCGAGGATATAAGAACGAATGTCGCGGATGGTAGCATTTAGAGCGTTGATCGACTCTTCGATCTTTTGCCGCACCAATTGGGGGTCTTCCTCAATCGCCATGCGGGCATAATCCAGCGACAGTCCGACGCCGTAAATAGACTGGATGATGCCATCGTGCAAGTCCATGCCGATGCGCTCCCGCTCTTCCAGCACAGCAATGCGGCGGGATTGGAGATTGAGGCGGGCGTTTTCAATAGTAATCCCGGCCCAGGTGCCGATGGCGGTGAGCAGGTTCAACTCGCGCTCATCCAACTGTCGGTCGCGGCGTGTGGCAGCCGCCATCACACCCACCACCTTGTTGCCGGCGTTGAGCGGGATGCAGGCGATGCAACGAAAACCCGCCTCGATCACCGCCGGGCGCAGAAAGCGCATATCTTCGCGCAAATTGTTGCTCACCAGCGGCTTGCCGGTTGCAGCCACCATGCCAACGTAACCCTGACCAATGTGAAAACGATCCAGATGCGAGAAGGCTTCGTCGAAATCGCCGCGGTGCAGCGCCAGGCGTAGATCGTTTTCGTCGTCTTCGCGCAGGAAGATTTCCCCGGCCTCAACATCCAGATAATTCATCACCAGGTTAAGGGTCTTATCCAGGATTTCTTCAACGTTCAACGAGCTTGTCAATGCCGCAGCCACGTCGTTGAGCAGCTTCAGGTCTTCGTTGCGTTGGCAAAGTTCCTGGTCGCGGGCGATGAGCCGTTCGTAGAGTCGGGCGTTGGTGATTGCTACAGCCGCGTAGGCTGCCAAGGTTTCGATCACCCGTTCATCCTGGCTGGTAAATTCGTGGTAATCGAGCTTGTCGGTCAGATAGAGTTGCCCAAGCAGGCGGTCGCCGGAAAGGATGGGTACGCCCAGGAAGGAGTGCATTTGAGGGTGACCAGGCGGGAAGCCTACGCTGCGTGGGTCTTCGCTGATCTCCGGCAGACGCACGGTCTTACGTTCTTTGCGCATGATGCCCAGCAGGCCGCGGCCGATCGGTGGATGGGCGATCTTGCGGATTTCCTCTTCGGTCATCCCGACCGGGATGAAATGTTCTAGCTCCCCGTCTTCATCCACCACGCCCAGAGCAGCGTAACGAGCGCCCGCCTGTTCGCGTGCTAACTCTACGATGCGCTCAAGCACCGTCTCCAGCGATAAATCGCTCACCAACTCCAGGCTGGCGCGATGCAAAGCTGCGAGCCGATCCTCCAATTGTTCCCGCGTTAATAACACCATCTAACTACCTCACCGTGGTCATATTTTACCATTTTTGTGATAGTTTGATAGTTTTTGCCAGCCGCAAGCGCATATAAATGCTGGGACGCGAGAATTGCATCACCTATTCTACTGCGTCTTCATCGCTGTTGCCGATTGATCGGGAGAGAATCGCCATGACCTTGAGTTCGCGCATCTCTGGTTTCTACAACTTGAGCCTGGAGGAACGGCTGGCCGAGCTGATTCGGCGCGCCGGTTTGACCGATGAGGAAGCCAGGGCGTTGAGCGGGGCGGCTGGCCTGGATGCGGCGCAGGCAGACCACATGATTGAAAATGTGATCGGTTTGCACGCTTTGCCGCTGGGCGTGGCGCTGAATTTCCAGGTGAATGGGCGCGACGTGCTGGTTCCGATGGCAATCGAAGAGCCTTCTGTGGTCGCTGGAGCGTCGTTTATGGCGAAATTGGCGCGCAGCGGGGGCGGGTTTCACGCCCACACCAGCGCGCCGGAGATGATTGCCCAGATCCAAATATTAGACGCGCCGGACTTGCCCTCGGCGCGCCTGGCGATCCTGGAGCAAAAAGCCGATTTATTAGCCGAAGCCGCCGAGATTGACCCGGTGCTTAAGAAGCTGGGCGGCGGGCCGCGCGATCTGGAGGTGCGCCTGATCTCCGAATCGCCCATTGGGCCATTTCTGGTTGTACATCTGATCTATGACGTGCGCGATGCTATGGGCGCCAATACCGCCGCCGAGCGCCTGGCTCCGCGCCTGGCTGCTTTGAGCGGTGGACGCGTACACCTGCGTATCCTGTCTAACCTGGCGGATCGGCGGCTGGCGCGCTCTCGCTGTACAATCCCGTTGCAGGAACTGGCTTTTGATGATTTTAGCGCCGAAGAAGTTCGCGATGGGATCATTGCCGCCTGGGCATTTGCCGCCGCGGACCCCTACCGCGCCGCTACGCATAACAAGGGCATTATGAACGGTGTGGATGCGGTGGTCATTGCCACCGGCAACGACTGGCGCGCGGTGGAGGCCGGCGCGCACGCTTACGCCGCCCGCAACGGACGTTACACCTCATTGAGCGCCTGGGGGCGCGACGCCCAGGGCAATTTGGTGGGCAGCCTGGAAATGCCGCTGGCGGTGGGCATTGTGGGCGGAGCGACGCGCGTGCACCCCACCGCCCGCGCTGCCTTGAAGCTGATGGGCGTTTCCAGCGCCAGCGAGCTGGCGGAGATCATCGTCTCAGTGGGGCTGGCGCAAAACCTGGCGGCGTTGCGCGCCCTGGCGACGGAAGGCATTCAGCGCGGCCACATGACGTTGCACGCTCGCCAGGTGGCTATCGCTGCCGGTGCAGAAGGGGAGTGGATTGAGCGCCTTGCCCGCCGCCTGGTGGAGGAAAAGACAGTGCGTATAGATCGTGCGGTAGAAATTTTAACTGCCTGGAGGTCGGGGGCTGAAACCTGACCCAAAATAATTGAACAATTACTATACAATTACTTGACATAAACTTCTCATTCTGCTAGAATACAGATCAACCCAATGCACAGGATTAATCGTGAAACCATGAACGATGTGAACAACAACCTATTACTGAAACCCGTCAATCCAGTCGGCATCGTGGGCTACGGCGCTTATGTGCCGCGCTACCGTCTGCCAGCCAGCGAGGTGGCGCGCGTCTGGACAAATGGACAGACGGCTTTGCCCATTAAGGAAAAATCGGTGCCGGGGTTAGATGAAGACGTGGCGACGATGTCCATTGAAGCCGCTCGCAACGCCATGAGCCGCGCCAACATTTCACCCGCCGAACTGCGCGCCGTGTGGGTTGGCTCAGAGTCGCATCCTTATGCCGTCAAGCCGACCTCCACGCTGGTGGCGGAGGCGATTGGCGCAGTGCCGAATGTGCAGGCCGCTGATTGGCAGTTTGCCTGTAAGGCGGGGACGGAGGCCATGGTGGCGGCGATTGGTTTTGTCGGTTCGGGCATGGCGCGCTACGCCATGGCAATTGGCATGGATACCGCCCAGGGCCGCCCTGGCGATGCCCTGGAATATACCGCCGGCGCCGGCGGGGCAGCGTTTGTGTTGGGCCCGGCCGATGAATCGCTGGCGATCATTGACGCGACGTACTCCTTTGTCACCGATACGCCGGATTTCTGGCGACGGGCATACGCCAAATATCCGGAACACGGTCAGCGTTTTACCGGGGAGCCGGCGTATTTCAAGCACATCATGGAAGCCGCTCAGGCATTGATGGAAGCCACTCATACCAGCGCAGCAGATTATAAGTATGCTGTCTTTCACCAGCCGAACACCAAGTTCCCCCAACGCGTGGCGTCTATGTTGGGCTTCACCAAAGAGCAGATTGCTGCCGGTTTGCTGGTTCCGGTGATCGGCAATACGTACGCTGGCGCGGCGATCATCGGACTGACCGCCATCCTGGACATCGCCGAGCCTGGCGACCGGGTGTTGATGGTCTCGTTTGGTTCCGGCGCCGGTTCGGACGCATTTGCGATCACCGTCGCCGACGCCATCCGCGAGCGGCGTGACCGCGCCCCGCGCACGCAAGATTACATCGCTCGCCGCACGCTGATAGATTACGCCACCTATGCCAGGTACCGCGGCAAGATCACGATGAAATAAGCTGAAAGCCGATTCGCCCCTTGATGGATTTGATTGTCATTGCGTAGGAGCCCAGCGACTGAAGCAATCCCCGATCGGGTGGCTTATTTCGCCGCCAGGAGGCTGCTTCAGGGCAAGGAACGCCCCTCGCAGGGATACAAAGCAAAAATGTCAAGTGGCCGGAAAGCAAAAAGAACATGGAATTTGACGTTATGCAGAGCTTGTTCCATTCATTCAGGTATAAAGGTCGAGGCAACGCATGATGAGTGAAGTTGTGATTGCAGGCATTGGTCAAACGCCAGTAGAAGAACATTGGGATAAGTCGCTGCGCGAGTTGGGGTTGATGGCGCTCGAAGCCGCCGTGCAAGATAGTGGGGGGCTGCGCCCACAGGCTTTGTATGTGGGCAATATGTTTGCCCCCCAGCTCTCCCGTCAGGCGCATTTGGGCGCGTTAATCGCCGATTTTGCCGGTTTGACGGGCATTGAGGCGGTTACCATTGAGGCAGGCGGCGCTTCAGGTGGGGCGGCATTGCGGGCGGCGTATCTGGCGGTGGCCTCCGGCGCTGTGGATGTAGCCATGGCGCTGGGCGTGGAGAAATTCTCAGACGTGATCGGCGCGGAGGTGGATGCGGCGATGGCTACCGGCGGCGACAGCGATTACGAGGCAGTGCAAGGCCTGACGCCCACCGCTCAGGCGGCGCTGTTGATGCGTCGTTATCTGTATGAGTATGACGTTCCCCGCCAAGCTTTCGCTGGCTTTCCGATAATTGCTCACGCCAACGGGGTTCATAATCCGAACGCCATGTTTCGCAAGGCGATCAGCGCCGAGGTCTATCAACAGGCCGGCGTTGTGAGCGATCCGCTCAATCTGTTCGATGTTGCGCCGCTTGCAGACGGCGCTGCGGCGGTGTTGCTGACGCGCGCCGATTTGCTGCCGCCCGCTTTCCCACACCGCCTGGCGCGCATCGCCGCTTCCAGTATGGCTACCGACACCCTGGCGCTCCACGATCGGCCGGATCCGCTGGAGTTTCGAGCAGCTCGCCTTTCGGTGGAGCGCGCCTGCGAGAAGGCGCGCATCGTCCCGGCGCAAGTGGATATCTTTGAATTGCATGACGCTTACTCGATCTACGCGGTGCTGTCGTTGGAAGCCGCCGGTTTTGCCGAGCGCGGTCAGGGTTGGAAGCTGGCGCAAAACGGCGCTGAACCAGCCGTGGTCAGCCTGCGCGGCTCGTTGCCCATCAGCGTCTTGGGTGGGTTCAAGGCGCGCGGCAACCCGGGCGGCGCGGCCGGTGTGTATCAGGCGGTGGAGGCGGCGCTGCAACTGCGCGGAGAAGCGAGGGAGAATCAGTCGCCTCATGCGCGCCGGGTGATGATCCAAAACCTGGCCGGCCCGGCCTCCAGCGCCGTCACGCATATCCTGGAGGCGTTGGACTGATGATCGCCGCGCTTTGGACAGCTATCCGGTCAGATTGATAGATCTTGATAGGCATCTTGATCTACACTAGGCTTTGTAAGTGAAGCTTTTATTGAGAAACATCATTGCTGAAGGAGTATGGACGAATGGAAATCTCACGCCATTGGCGCTTACGCAAACAACGTTATGCTCTGGTAGGTGAAGTTTGCCCGCATTGCGAGGCAAAACTCTTCCCGCCGCGCGACATCTGCCCGGAGTGTGGCCAGGAAGCCCGCACGTTATATCAATTCAGCGGTCGTGGCGAGGTGTATTCCTACACCACGGTCTATGAGCCGCCTGCCGGTTATGAAGAAAACGCCCCCTACACAGTGGCGCTGATCAAGCTGGAAGAAGGTCCCATCGTCACTGCTCAGCTCACCGACCTGGGCGACCAACCGGTGGAGATCGGCACGCCGGTGGAGATGGTCACCCGCCGTCTGCGCCAGGACGGCGACGAGCGGGGAATGATCGTTTATGGCTATAAGTTCAGGCCGGCGCTTGCACGGGTAGCCGCCTGAGGCGTATTTTTGTAGATCAAATAGCTCCCTGGCGAAGTCAATCGTCGGGGAGTTTCTTTATTGGCAAACCTTCAAAGGTACATGAAACTGACAGCCAGCATCCCCAGGATGATCCAGATAAGGAGCGGTTTTGGTGGTTTCATGTGTTATGTACGCTGCTTCCTTGCTACAATGACATAGTGATTTGACAAACTCTCCAGCGATTTGTTCAGGTCGGGCGGCGATATATGCGCCTCTGGCGACAATATTTTGACAAATTCTTCGTACTCTCGTTGCCTTTGGATGCGCCAAAGCTTGAGTAATTCTCGTTTTTCCGCTTTACGAGTGATATCCTGAGCTTCCAACACTTTGAAACGCCCATGTTCTTCTAACGCCTGCACAGCCTCATTCAGGCTGTACGTCCAGCCCCACAACCAATTATTGAGATCAATGCCATAAGGATCACCGCGCGCATCAGTGCCTCGCTCCCAGCCGTATAAATACAGCAACCCCTCCGGTTTGAGGGCGCGGTGCAAACGATAGATGGCGTGGAAGAAGTCTATTGGATCCAGGTAGAGTACAGAGGAAAAAGAGCATATCCCATCGAAGGTTTCTTCGAAGTCTATTTCGGTAGCAGCGCACTCCACAAATACCGCAGCGGGGAATTGCTCTCGGGCGCGCTGTAACATAGCGGGCGACAGGTCGTTGCCAGTCACGCGAAAACCTTTTGCCAACAGCCGGGCAATCACCGGATCGCCATGACCACAACCAACATCAAGCACCTGCCCGCCAGGAGGCAGTAGAGAGATCCAACGATCGAAAGCTCTGCGAAGACGTGGAATTTCGAAATGGTGTTCTTGATGCTCAGAGGCAAGGCTATCGTACACCTGGCGGTTCAGTTGGCGTGCGAAGGGCCAATCGCTGTTGTCGGGCGGCAGATGGGCAGGATCAGGATGTCGCCCCTGCATCACCTGATCAAGTTCCTGAACCCATTGGCGCATGAAATTTAAACCATCTTCTAACTCAACATATTCGAGGCGGATATCTACCATGCGCTCTCCAGGGTAAGAAACGCCAAAAACCGCTCCCATGTCGAGTGAGATGGTCAGGACATAGTTACAGTACTCTTTCTCCTGCCCATCTTGATCTTTAGATTTAAACCGATCTCTCTTTAGAGAAATTCGGGTCTCAGGAAGTATGTCGCCGAATCCATACGTGTCAAGTTCGCCACGGATAAAGGCTTGCAGACGAGCCTCCTCAGCAGCCAACCCTCCAAAACCGAATACGTGTATGATCGTGCGGGTATAGAACAGCGGCGCGCCTTGCACTGTATAGCGCACCTCAATCCAAACATTGAAATGAGCGTCGAAG
>Ga0226835_1001145_pt1 | contig 16549 bp, 10 predicted proteins | sample LAC_MetaG_1_FD_163627 | JGI IMG/M metagenome (GOLD analysis project Ga0226835, IMG submission 163627) | Anaerobic ammonium oxidizing microbial communities from anammox membrane bioreactor (MBR) in UC Berkley, California, United States -... | ecosystem: Engineered > Bioreactor > Anaerobic >...
GCCGGGGTGGATATTGTGGCGTGGATCGAGCGCCTGCTGAGCGATCTCGAAGACGGCAGCGACGACGATGACGACGATGAATTCGAGGAGTTCCTCTTCGCCGACATGGACTCGGCGCTGGAGCTGCTTGCCGAAGAGGACGGCGACGGGCAGCATCGCATGCCGACGCCGCTGCTGGACAAATACGGGCGCGATCTCACCGAGCAGGCGCGCCAGGGCAAGATCGGCCCGGCGATAGGTCGCGACAAAGAGATCCGCATCATCGCGCGGACCCTGACCCGCAGCAAGAAGAACAACCCGCTGCTGCTGGGCGATTCGGGCGTGGGCAAGACGGCGGTCGTCGAAGGGCTGGCCTACAACATCGCGCACGGCCTGGCGCCCAAGTTTCTGCTCAACCGGCGCATCGTCCAGATCGAGATCGGGATGCTCGTCGCCGGGACGAGCCTGCGCGGCCAGTTCGAAGAGCGCATCGTCGGGATCGTGGACGAGGTGAAGAACGCGCCGGACGTGATCCTGTTCATCGACGAGATCCACACCATCGTCGGGGCCGGCGACACGATCGATAGCAACCTGGATGCGGCGAACATCCTCAAACCGGCGCTGGCACGCGGCGAGATCACCTGCATCGGCGCCACGACGTTCGAGGAATATCGCAAGGCCATCGCCAAAGATCCGGCGCTCGACCGCCGCTTCCGCACCATCGACATCAGCGAGCAGAGCGTCAGCGAGGCGCTGGTCGTGGTCAACAACGTCTACCAGCGCTATGAGGAACACCACAAGGTCACGATTCTGCCCGAAGCGCGCGAGGCGGCGGTCTATCTCTCCGACCGCTACATGCGCGACCGGCGCCTGCCGGACAAGGCGCTCGACCTGCTGGATGAAGCCTGCGCCCGGCTGGTGATCCAGAGCAGCGCCGGAGACGGAGACGAAGACGCTGACACCCCGCGCCAGGTCACCGCGCAGACCGTGACCGAGGTGCTCAGCGAGTGGACCGGCATTCCCGTCAGCGAGCTGACGGCCAACGAGCGCCAGCGCTTCGTCCACATGGAAGACGCCCTGCGCGCCCGCGTGATCGGCCAGGATCACGCCGTCAGGCTGATCTCGGATGCGATCAAAGCCAGCCGCGCCGGGTTAGGGGATCCGCGCCGGCCGGTAGGCGTCTTCCTGTTTCTGGGGCCCAGCGGCGTCGGCAAGACCGAGCTGGCGCGGACGCTGGCGGAGTTCCTGTTCAACGACGAGAACGCCATGATCCGGCTGGATATGTCGGAGTTCCACGACGAGCACACCGTCGCCCGGCTGATCGGCGCGCCCCCCGGCTACAAGGGGATGGAACAGGGCGGGCAGCTCACCGAGGCGCTGCGGCGCAAGCCGTTCAGCGTTGTGCTGCTCGACGAAGTCGAGAAAGCCGCGCCCGAAGTGTTCGATATCTTCCTGCAGGTCTTCGACGAAGGCCGGCTGACCGACTCGCAGGGGGCGACCGCCGACGCGCGCCATTCGGTCTGGATCATGACCAGCAATATCGGCACGGGGGATGTCGGCAAGGGACTGGGGTTCGGATCGACGCCCGACCAGCTTCCCGACTACGACTTCCACCTGAAAAAGCACTTCCGGCCCGAGTTCCTCAATCGGCTGGACGAGGTGGTCGTTTTCAACGCGCTCACGCCCGAGGCGCTGCAGGGCATCCTCGATCTGCAGCTTCGCGACGTGCGGGAGCGGCTGGCGGCCCAGAAGCTGTCGCTGGTGTTGGACGACAGCGCGCGCGATCTGCTGCTCAGCGAAGGGTACGACCCGGCCAACGGGGCGCGCCCGCTGCGCCGCGCCATCGAGCGGCTGCTCACCCGCCCCTTGAGCACTGCCCTGCTTGAGGAAACCTTTGGGCCGGGCGACACGATTCGCGTGACGCGGGTGGGGGATGGGCTCGCGCTGCTGGCCGACGAAACGCGCTCGACGCATGACACGCCGGCGGGCGAGGCGGAAGGCGTGACCACGCTCGACGGCGAAGCGGACGGCACCGAACCGGCGCGCGCCGACGCGGGCAGCGTCGAATAGCCCCGGCCCGTCCCCGCCGATCCGGCGGGCCGGCAGCCTGTCGATTAACAGCCAACAACTCAAGCGGGTATCGCGCTGCGAAGTTCTTATGTCGGATCACAACCTGCCACCTGTTCCTCAAATCGGACTGCCGCCGCTGGACCTGCCCCCCGAACAGGAGCAGCATCTCTTGGCGCGCCGGCGCAAGGCCGACCAGACCGACCCGTTTGCCACCGACGCGCATGACGAGATCCGGCGCCTGGGCCGGCTGGCGCTGCGCCGGGACGTGCTGCATCCCTATGACTATTTCGCGCTGGGCGACCTGTGCGCGACGCAGTCGCTGGTCCCCGGCGAGCGCCGCGTGCGCATGTCCTATGTCGGCAAGACCCTCTACGCCTACCGGCGTGCCTATGACCTGGCAGAGAAAAACGGCAACCGGGCCGACCGGGAACTGGCGCTCGCCGCCACAGAAGGGTACGTGCGCTGGCTGGTGCGGGTGGCGCGCGCCGCGCCCAGCCGCCGCAACATCGCGGTCGCCCTGTGGGCGGTGGCCGAAGCCGAGCAGGACGGCGCCCTGGCAGATCTGCGCGACGAGGCGCAGCTTCTGGCGCTGTGGTATGTCGCCCCGCCTCAGACCGATGACCTGACCCCGGCGCCCGATGTCACGCCGCTCCCGCCCAACGACGAGGACGACGTGACTATGCTGGACCCAGAAGCGGTGGCCACGCGCGCCTTCGAAAGCCACGAAGTCCCCTCCGAGATGCTCTCGGTCGAAGACGGGGCCGAACTGAGCGAGACGCGCTCGGACAAATCGGAGATCTTCCGGCTGGAAATCGAGCCGACACAGGGCGTGCGTCTGGGCCCGGCTATTCTCCAGGCCATCACACTGCAGCGCCATCCTGAGGATGGCGAGTTCCAGTACGGCGACCGCATCGACGGACGCTACGAGGTCGCGCAGGTGCTGCGCGGCGGGATGGGGATCGTCTACCTGTGCTACGATCACGAAGAGCGCGAGCCGGTGGCGATCAAGACCTTCCAGAGCAAGTTCCTGACCAACGAGAACGCCGTCGCGCGTTTCACGCACGAGGCGCTGACCTGGATCCGCATGGAGAAACACCGCCACATCGTCCAGGCACGCCGCGTCCAGAAGTTCGAGGGCCGCCCGCACATCATCCTGGAACACGTCTCCGGGCCGGAAGGGCTGGGGCCAGACCTGAGAAGCTGGATTCGCCACAACCGCATCGACCTGCCGACCGCCATCGAGTTCGCGCTGCATATCGCCCTTGCCATGCAGCACGCCGTCACGCGGGTTCCGGGTCTGGTGCACCGCGATCTCAAGCCGGCCAACATCCTGGTGCGCCACGACGGCATCGCCAAAGTAACCGACTTTGGCTTGGTGCGCTCGCTGGACCTGGCCGATATCCCGCCGCACGACACGCTTGACAACCACTCGATCCGGCTGACGCGCGCCGGGGCGGTGGTTGGCACGGCGCCCTACCTCTCGCCGGAGCAGTGCCGCTCCGAACAGGTCGATCTGCGCGCCGATATCTACGCCTTCGGCTGCGTGCTGTATGAAATGCTGACGCGCCAGACTGTCTTCACCGCCAAAGGCTTCGAGGATTGGGTCGAGGCGCATCTCTCTCAGACGCCTGCTTTTCCCGAAACAGCAGCGCATGTGCCCGAGGCGCTGCGCGAGCTAACGCTCGCCTGTCTGGAGAAAGACCCCGCCAACCGCCCGCAGACCTGGAGCGAGCTGGTCAGCGCCCTGGCCGAGCAGTACGAGGCTGTGACTGGCGCCCCGCCCGAGATGGAGCAGAGCGGTCCGGCGCTGGAAGTGCGCGAGCTGATGGACAAGGGCTATAGCCTGACCGAGCTGGGCTACGCCGAAGAGGCCCTCATCGCCTACCGCCGCGCGCTGGAGATCGAGCCGAATTCCGCCTGGGCCTGGGCGCGCCAGGGCCGGACCCTGCGCCTGCTCAACCGCTTCGACGAGGCGCTCGCCAGCTACGACCGCGCGCTGGAACTCAACCCGCGCTTCGCCTGGGCCTGGACCGGCAAGGGGCAGGTGCTGGAGCGGCTCAACCAGATTGAGCGCGCGCTGGCCGCTCACAAGACGGCGACCGAGCTCCAGCCGGGCAACGTCTGGGCGTGGTACAACCAGGCCGAGGCGCTGCACGCCATGCGCGACTATGACGGCGCGCTGGACGTGCTGGAACACGCCCTGTCGATTGACCCCTATCACGCCGAAAGCTGGGCCAAGCGCGGCCAGGTGCTGCGCGCCATGGAACGCTATCCCGAGGCGCTCAACGCCTACAACCGCGCGCTGGAACTCAACCCGCCCTATGCCTGGGCCTGGAACGGTAAAGGGCTGGCGCTCAAGGCGATGGGCCGGCTGGACGAGGCGCTCGAAGCTTTTGAGCAGGCCGCGCGCCACCAGCCGGGCGAAGTCTGGCACTGGTACAACCAGTCCGAGATGCTGGTCGAGATGGGGCGCTATCAGCAGGCGCTGGCGCCCGCCCAGCAGGCGACGCGCGTCGCGCCCAACCACGCCTATTCGTGGGCCAAGCTGGGGCAGGTCTACCGCTATCTGGAACGCTACGACAGCGCCATCGACGCGTACGACCAGGCGCTGCGCCTCAAGCCGGACTACGCCTGGGCGATCAACGGCAAGGGGATCGTGCTGGAACGCATGGGCCGCTACGACGAGGCGCTCGACCACTATCGCCGCGCCGCCGAATATGCCCCGCACGACGTCTGGCACTGGTACAACCAGGGCAATTTGCTCGTGCTGCAGGAACGCTACGACGAGGCGATCCAGTTGCTGGAACAGGCGCTGCAGATCAACCCGGACCACGCCCGGAGCTGGGCCAGGCTGGGCAACGCGTACCGCCATATGGACCAGCCGCAGAAGGCCCTGCAATATCTGGCCCGCGCCGTCAAGCTGGAGCCGGACTATGCCTGGGCGTGGAACGAGCGCGGCGTGACGCTGGAACTGTTGGGGCGCTTCGAGGAAGCGATCGAAGCCTACGACCGCGCCGCCCAGGCCGAGCCGAGCAATCCGCTCTACTGGTACAACAAAGGCGACACGCTGGTCTACCTGAAAGCCTACGGTGAGGCGCTCACCGCCCTGCAGCGCGCCCTCGAAGCCGACCCGCGTTACATCCGCGCCTGGGCCAAACAGGGCCAGGCGCTGCGCCGGATGGGGCGCAACGAAGAGGCCCTGGCGAGCTATAGCCGCGCCGTCGAGCTGGCGCCCGACTATGCCTGGGCGTGGAACGGGCGCGGCCTGGCGCTCAGCGCCTTGGGCCGCCACGAAGAAGCGCTGGCGTGCTTCCGGCGGGCCGCCACGCTCCAGCCCGACGATGTGTGGTTCTGGTACAACCAGGCCGACGAGCTGATCCTGCTCCAGCAATACGAAGACGCGCTGGCGCCCTTGGAGCGCGCGCTGCGGCTGAACCGCGAGCATCCCGAAAGCTGGGCCAAGCGCGGCCAGGCGCTGCGCCGCCTGGGGCGCTATAAGGAAAGCGTCGCCGCCTACGATCAGGCGCTCAAGCTGGAACCGGGCTATGCCTGGGCGTGGAACGGACGCGGGCTGGCGCTCGAAGCGATGGATCGCCGCGAGGAAGCCCTGCTCAGCTACGAGCGCGCCGCTCAAGAAGACCCGACTAGCGTCTGGTACTGCATCAACCAGATCGAGCCGCTGCTGTCGCTGGGGCGCGTCGAGGACGCGCTGCACGTCACCGAGCGAGCGCTTGAACTGGAGCCGGAGAACGAATCCGCCTGGGCGCGCAAGGGCCAGATCCTGCGCCGCATGGACCGCCATGACGACGCCATCGAGGCCTATGACCAGGCGCTGGCCCTCAGCCCGGACTACGGTTGGGCGTGGAACGGTAAAGGGCTGGCGCTCAGCGCGCTGGGCCGCTACGAAGAGGCTCTGGCGTGCTTCGTGCGCGCCACCGAGATCACCCCCGACGATGTCTGGTTCTGGCACAACCGCGGCGAGGCACTGATGCAGCTCGAACGCTGGCAGGAAGCGGTCAGCATCTTCAACCGGGCGCTGGAGATCGATCCGTCACACCGCCCCTCGCGCGAGAAGCGCACCGAGGCCCGCCAGCGCCTGGGCGGCGAAGAATAGGCAGCCTGGCGCCAGGGCGAGTAGAATAGATTAGATCTGCAAATCGTCCGGAACAGCGGAGAGTTCGCAGGGATGGAACAGATCGAAGTTGCGCTGATGAGTGGGCCACAGGACGGCGCCGTTCTGACATTCGAGCGGCTGCTCGACTCGGAAGAGCCAATCGTGATCAGCATTGGCCGCCGCGAGGGGTCGGACATCTGCCTGAGTTATGACAGCCAGGTCTCGCGCGAGCACGCCACGCTGATCTACGACGGCGAGACCTTCTGGCTGGAAGACAAGCAGAGCACCAACGGGACGTACGTCGGGGACACCAAGATCACCGGGCGGGTGGAGATCCAGCCGGGCCAGCTTTTCCGCATCGGGCGCACCTGGCTGCGCGTCGAGCCTTCGACCAGCTTCGTCCCGCTCGACGAGAGCGATCTCCCGTTTTGATGCCCGCGCCACACCCGAAGCGCCGCGCGCGGGCGCTGCGCATTTTGAGCCTGCTCGCCCTGTGGGCGTCTCTGGTTGCCGTGCCGGGCGGCGGGCGCGCAGTTTTCGCCCAGACGGACATCCCGCCGCTGCCGCTCGCGACGCCCGGCGAGCATCCTCGCCTGCTGATCACGCGGGCCTATGTGGAGCGCACGCTCCGCCCGCGCGCCGCCGAAGATCACGCCACCTGGACGGCGCTGCTGGACTATGCCCGCTCCGACCACCCGGAAGCGGATTTCGAGGCGCATCCTGACGGGGCGCTGCGGGCGCTGGCGATCGCGTGGCTGGTCAGCGGCGACGACGCCTATGCCGCGCGCGCCCGGCCGCTGCTGGACGCGCTGGCCGGGGATGTGGCGGCCGATCCGGCGCTGACCGGCTCTGGGTTGAGCACAGCTTTCTTTGACCGCGTCGCTGCGCTGGCGGTAGGCTACGACTGGCTGCACGCCGCGCTCGATGACTCGTCCCGCGCCGCCCTGGAAGAGACGCTCTCGGCGGCGGCCAAGCGCCTGCGCGATCCGGAGTTCGATCCGGGCGGGCTGCTGTGGAGCAACGGCCAGCCGCGCAGCTTCACCAGCGCCAGCGCGCGCGGGCTGTGGGCGCTGACGGCGAGCGCGCTGGCCCTGCGCGGCGCCCGTCTGGAAGCCGACGGCCTGATCGCGTCTGCCCGCGCGATCTTCACCCAGACCACGCTCCCCGCCCTGGATCAGCAGACCGGCGGCGCCTGGGCCGAGGGGCCGTTTCATGGCTTCTACGCCGGGTGGGCGCTGGCCCAGACTGCGCTCGCCTGGTGGACCGCCGCCGGAGAGAACTATTTCGACGACACCCCCTGGTGGCGCGACCGGCTGGCGTACGACCTGTTCCTGTGGCAGCCGGGCAGCACGCGCCTTGGCGTGGGGGCGTCCGATAGGTGGGTGCACAGCTACCCCGCGATCATCGGCGACACCCTGCGAAGCCACCCCGCCGCGTTCTATGGCCGCGCTCAGGATGCGCTGCTGCGAACCGTCTTCGCCGGAAGCGAGCACGCCAACTGGATGGACTGGTTCCTGGCGCAGCCGCCCAACACCGTCCCCGGCTGGCTGGCGGTCGAGGAATTCCTCTGGCGCGACCCGGCGCATGGCGGTCTGCCCCCCGCGCCGCGCACCTGGATCGCGCCCTACAACGGGCACGTCTTCATGCGCTCGCGCTGGTTCGACGACGCGCTTGCGCTTGACACGGGCGCGACCTACGTCAGCTTTGTCGCGGGCGACCGCCTGGCCGCGGCGCAGTTCTACGACCAGGGCAGCTTCACGATCTATCGTGCCGGGTCCGATCTGGCCGTGCGCAGCGGCTTGACCACCGACCGCGCCGACTCCGATCACGACGCCAACTGGACGGCGCGCACCATCGCCGCCAACGCGATCCTGATCTGCGACCTGGCCGAAACCTTTGACGGTATCCGCCCGAACGCCGAGCGCGCCGTATGGCTCAACGACTGCGGCCAGCGCAGCATGGCGCCGTACCCCGCCGGGCCGGTCAACCTCGACGACCTGATCGCCAACTGGCGCCCTTACGATACTGGCTCGCTCACGCGCACCAGCGAGATCGGCGAGGCAACCTATCTGCGCGCTGACATCACCGGCGCCTACAACAGCACCTTCTACGCCACGCCGGACAACGCGCCGAAAGCCCGCCTGGTGCTTCGCGAGTTCCTCTACTGGCGGCCAGACCTGATCATCGTGGCGGATCGTATCGTGACGACCGGCGCGGACTACACACCGCTGACGGTGGTGCACTTCGAAGCGGAGCCGCAGCCGTTCGGCCTGTTCTATCGTGTCCTGGCCGGAGGGAGCGCCCTCTACCTGCAAAACCTGCTGCCCAACAGCCGGGTCACGATTGCCCGCGGCTACGAGGTCGGCGGGCAGGCCGTCAACCAGGCGTTTGGCGGTCCGGCGCGCAGCACGACCGAGGACCGGCCCTACGGTCCCTTCCGGCTGGAAGTGACACCAGGCACGGCGCAGCTCGACACGTGGTTCCTGACCGCGCTCGTCGCGCAGGCAGCGGACGCGCCTGTGCCGCCGGCAGGCACGCTCGTGCTGGGCGAGAACGTGCGCGGCGTGGCGCTGGGCACGCGCCAGGTCTTATTTGCGACAAGCGCCGGGGACGGCGCCAGTCTTGGCGCCGCAGCCTTCCCCATCGCGCCGGGGATCGAACACACGCTGGTTACCGGGCTGGAGCCGGGCGCCGCCTATCACGTTACGCTCGAAGGCAGCCAGACGCGCGTCATGACCGCCGACGCCGGCGGGGTGATCCTGCTGGCGAACGTGCTGCCGGGGCAGGTCCGCCTGGCGCGCGAATAAAGGCCGTTTCTCTCCCATGAAGAACGAAAAAACCGTGGGATGCCCACGGTTTTTGCGCTCATAGACCCGGCGGCCGCCAGGGTTGGTGTCAGACTCAAGTCGTCTGGACCCGGGCCGGCGCGTCTACCGTGGCGTGCCGCGCCGCTGTCACATGGCGGTAAACCAGCACCGCGAACACACCGAAGCCATAGGCAAAGGCGAACTCGATCCACTCGCCGTACGTGGTGAGGGTGTACTGGTAATTCGGGAAGAAAATATAGCGGAACAGCCGGTAGGCGAACATCAGGAAGAACGCTGAGGCGGCGAAAAACGGCGGGATGATTAAATACTCGCCGTCTGCCCAAAAACGCTGAATCCGCAGCCGTTGGTTGGCCACATAAGCCGCAGCGCCGATCCCCCCGCCAACGAACATCAGGAATTTGAACACGTCGAGCGATTGACCGACATTGTGCAGCGTGAACTCATCCTGCCTGTTGACCTCCCGGAGCGCGTCCGGCGTCTCGAAGCCCAGAATGCGCTGGCCCCACGAGATCTCTTCGCCCGCGCAGAAGAACATGACCGCGGCAAAGGCGAGGTAGAGCGCCGCTTCCCAGCGTCGCCGCGACTTGAAAAGCGCAAGCGCGGCCCCCAGCCCGGCCACAAACGCCACTGCAAAAAGCATGGCGGTCGCCCATTCAATCGGCCCATCTTCCCGCAAGACGGCGCGCCAGATGCGCTTGTCAAGCCGCAGAATAGGCAGGAGAACGCTCACCACCACCGGCGCCCAGAACAGCCACCGGGCGGCGTTAGGTGAGATTCCCCACTGGGCAGCCGAGCGAGACAGATAGCGGTTAATCAGCGACATGGAACGTCCCTTTCACAGACCCCGGTGGATAGTTCCTGCAGCGGGTGTTTGGGTGAGCAACACTCAAGGGCCGCAGTGATTCAAGGTATGGCTGCTAGAAAATTGGAACCGGAAAATGACCGGCAGTACACAAGTTTGGGTGATTTATTTCCATTATGGTCTATTTTAAGGGGCTAGCCTAGTGTTCGCGGCGTTTTTTATGAGTTTTTAACTTGAGATGGCGCCCCTGCTGCAAGAGGCCAGTTATCAGATGGCGGAAGGCGCCGCAGCCGGTAGGCTAGCCGCCCGGATCAAGTGTCGGGATGGGCGAGGGGCGCAGCGTGTTCGTCGGCAGCCTGACCGGCGCTTCGGCGGTGGCGGTCATAGCACGCTGGATGGCGCTCAGCGTGCGCGTGGGGCTGGGCGACGGAGTCCGCGAGGGTGTGGGGGTGGGCGTGCGCGTCGGCGTGGCGCTGGGACGCGGCGTGTTGGTCGGCGAGGGGGTATCGGTCGGCGTGGCGGTGCGCGTGGGGGTGCGCGATGGCGTCATGCTGGGCGTAGCCGTCGGGGTGGCGCTCGGCGGCGGCGTGTCAGTCGGCTGAGGTGTGTCGGTCGGTGTGCGCGTTGCGGTTGGGCGGGCCTGCTCAGTCTGCGTGGCAAACTCCGCCTGGCGCGTCGCCTCAAGGTTCAGCGACAGCGTCGCGGTTGGCGACCCAGGCGCGCCGGCAGGCGTATCGTCGCCCCGGCCGCCGCTCAACACCCCGGACAGCGCAGCGGCGCCGATAATCCCGACCAGCGCGATTCCCCCCAGCACCACCAGCGCAGGGCGGCCCCAGTTCCGGGCCATTTCGTCCGGCGCCGCCGGAGCGGGAATCTCGGTATTGGCATACAGCCAGCGCGGGATCAGCAGCGCGGGGAAGGCGTAGCGCCCGCTGGCGTCCATCCGCACCAGTCCCTTGTAGTCCAGGCTGCGCAGGGCCGAAGCGAGCTGCGTTTTGCTCACCTCGTAGCCGAGATCGTTCACCGCCATGTGGAGCGCGTCGAAAGCCACCGGCGGCCCACCGTCCTCGCCCGTCAGCCGCGCCAGCGCGGTCAGGGTCAGCCGCTCGTTCTGCGACGCGTCGCGCCACAGCGGCCGCAGGATATCGCCGGCCTGCTCCAGCGCCGCCGGATAGACCGCGATCAGATCCAGCTCCATAATCGATCCGGCATGGTGGCGCTCTTCCGAGCGGCGGAAGATCAGCCGGCAGATCGACGTCAGCAGGAAAGGGTGCCCGTCCGCCAGCGCCAGAATGCGCGGCACCAGCCCCTTGTCGAAGCTGTAGAGCGCGGCGACCGGCTCGCGCACGATGCGCTCGGCCTCTTCGGGCGCCAGCTCGGACAGGCGGAAGTGCAATGCCGGGTCGGCCAGCAGAGGGATTGTCAGCGCGCGATCTTCGTGGCTGATGTCGAGCGCGAAGACGAAGTCCAGCCGCTCGTGTCCCGCCTGGAGCGCGGCCAGATAGTCGGTGAAATCCGCAGGAAGCGTGCCTTTGTCGATGGCGTCCAGCAGCAGGTGCGCGTCGTCAAGCGCGATGACCAGGTGGCGGTGGCGCAGGGCCGATAGCGCGATGTCCAGATAGACCTCGCGGAACCAGGCGCGGCGGTCGCTCGCTTCCTCGCTGTCTGGCGGCGGCCAATCCGGCAGGCGATAGGTGCTGACCTCGGCGGCTTCCAGGGTGGCGCGAATCTCGTCCACCAGCGCCGCGAACAAGCCTTCTTCACCGCGCAGATCGACCAGATTAAGGTCGATCACACAGACGCGGTAGCTTTCGTCGATGTGACGCTGGAGCTGCCGCAACAACGCGCTTTTGCCCAGCCCGCGCCGCCCGATCAGCACCAGCGCGCGATCCAGCGGCATCCCCACCAGATGCTGGCGGAAGAAGGCGAACGCCTCCTGGCGGCCAAAGAACCAATCGGGATTTTCAACCGGCTCCAGGGGGTTGTAGGGATTGGGCACCGGAACCATGACGCTCTCCGTTTGGGCGCGCAAGGCACAGGCTCGCGCGGTTAGTGTACGCCAGCGGCCCCGTCCAGGCAAATTGCTCGGACGAGCAGCCGGGCGGCCTGGCGCGCGGTTCTATATGGTCTGCGCGTGGTCTGCCCAAGGCGCTATAATCGAAGGACAGGGAGATCGGGCCGAAATGCGTGAAACGGCTTCGTGGTTTGCCAGGCTCAATCCCGTTCCGGTGATCGCGGCCGGAACGCGCTGGCTCCAGGCGGCGCAGCCGCAGCGCCCGCTGCGCGGGCTGACGCGCTTCGCCGCGCTGCTGGATCGCTGGCTGCCGCGCTACCAGGGCGTGATCCGGCTGCCCGGCGGCGCCCGTCTGGCGGTGGACAGCCGCGAGCCGGCCCAGCGCTGGCTGCTGTTCTCCGGCAGCTATCAGCCTGCCGTCACGCACGCGCTGCGCGCTCACACGCCGCGCGCCGGTCACTGCCTGGATATTGGCGCGAACCTGGGCTATTACACGGTCATGCTGGCAAGCTGGGCCGGGCCTGAGGGGCGTGTCGTCGCCTGCGAAGCGAACCCGACCATGGCGGCGCAGACGCGGCGCAACGTCGCGCTGAATGGGTTCGCTCACGTTGAGGTGATCGAGCAGCCCGTTGACCGCCGGGCCGGACCGGTCACCTTCTACGTGTCGTCCAGCCCGGGCAAGTCGTCGCTGGTGGCCGAGCGAGCCGGGCAGGCAGTGGCGCGCCTGGCGCTGGAAGCGACCACGATCGACGCGATTGTCGCGGCGCGCGCCTGGCCCCGCCTGGATGTGATCAAGATCGACATCGAAGGCAGCGACTGCAACGCCCTGCTGGGTGCGCGCGAGTCCCTGGCGCGCTTCCGGCCCGTGATCGTGTTCGAATACAGCTTCGCCACGCCGCGCGAAATCGCTGCCGAGACATTCGATCTTTTCCGCCAGTTTGGGTATACCTGCCAGACGCTCGAACGTCGCGGGCGCCGCACCCCGTTCGACTGGCAGCTTACACCGGCCCAGGCAGGCAGCGATCATGTCGACGTGATCGCGCTGCCTGGCTAAATCGTCGACTGTGTTCAAAGGACAGGTTATGGAGAACCTCAGCGAGCAACTATCATCTCAAGAGCTTATTGCTTTAGAAGAACTTTACGGAGCGCACAACTATAAACCCCTCGATGTGGTGCTGAGCCGGGGCGAGGGTGTGTGGGTATGGGATGTCGAGGGCAACCGCTACCTCGACTGTCTGAGCGCCTACAGCGCCGTTAACCAGGGGCACGCCCACCCGCGCATCCGCGCCGCGCTGATCGAGCAGGCGGAACGCCTGCCGCTGACCAGCCGGGCCTTTCGCAACGACCAGCTCGGCCTGTTCTACCGCGATCTGTGCGAGCTGACGGGCTACGAGATGGCCCTGCCGATGAACACCGGCGCCGAAGCGGTCGAGACGGCGCTCAAGGCGGCGCGCAAGTGGGGCTACGAGGTCAAGGGCGTGCCGGACGGGCAGGCCGAGATCATCGCCTGCGCGGGCAATTTCGCCGGGCGCACCATCACCATCATCAGCTTTAGCTCCGATCCGCAGTACCGCGCCGGGTTCGGCCCCTTCACGCCCGGTTTCAAGGTGATCCCCTACGGCGACGCGGACGCGCTGGAAGCCGCGGTTACGCCCAACACGGTTGCCTTCATCGTCGAGCCGATCCAGGGCGAGGGCGGCGTGGTCGTGCCGCCCAGGGGCTACCTGCGCCGCGTGCGCGACATCTGCACCCGTCACAACGTCCTGTTCGTCGCGGACGAGATCCAGACCGGGCTGGGACGCACCGGCAAGCTGTTCGCCTGCGATCACGAAGGCGTCCGCCCGGACGTGGTGACCATCGGCAAGGCGCTGTCCGGCGGGTTCTACCCCGTCTCGGCGGTGCTGTCCAGCCGCGAGGTTCTAGGCGTCTTCCGACCCGGCGACCACGGCAGCACCTTTGGCGGCAACCCGCTGGCGGCGGCAGTGGCGCGGGCCGCGCTGCGCGCGCTGATCGACGAAGACATGATCGCCAACGCGGCGGCGATGGGCGAGTATTTCCAGGACCAGCTCGCTGAGATCAACAGCCCGCATATCAAGGAAGTGCGCGGCAAAGGGCTGATGATCGGCGTGGAGCTGAAGCCGGAAGCCGGCGGCGCGCGGCGCTTCTGCGAGGCTTTGCAGGAACACGGCATCCTCGCCAAAGAGACGCACCAGCACATCATCCGCTTCGCGCCCCCGCTGATCATCACGCGGGACGAGATCGACTGGGCGGTCGAGCGCATCCGCACCGTGCTGACCATGCCCTGAGCCGCGGCAAAAAGCAGCTACATGCAGCGAAATGCAGCAAAAAGCAGCGGGGACTATTCGTTCCTCGCTGCTCTTGCTGCTGTTGCTGTCTTTCGCTGCTCTTTGCCGCCTTTTGCGAACTATACCTCGTCGTCCCAGTCATCCTCGTCCGGCTTTTTCTTGCGCTGCCATTCGACCGGGTCTTCCAGCGTGCGGCGGGCCGCCTCGCCCAGCAGCGCCGCGAAACGCTGATAGTCGTCCACGGCAAAGGCCAGCGCTTCGTCGCCCACCTGGAAGCGCACCAGCCCTGCTTCGCCGGGCGCGTCCAGCCGCTGGACGGCCGTGATCGCCTGGATCTGCGCCAGCGGGATCGTGCGCACGACCCGGCTGCCGCTCAGCACGACGAGATGCAGGGGCGTCAGGTACAGCGCCAGCGGATCGCCCAGCGTCCAGCCGCCGAGCACGTCCTGCTCCGCCGGGCGCGCCGCCACCGGGCCGTGATGCACGTAGGGCCGCCGGCGGCGGTACGCGGCGGTATGCTCGTCCGTCGCCAGCGCCTTGAGCGCACGCACCAGCCCGCGCATCTGGGTCGGGAACAGGCGCAGCCGGATCAGGCGCCACTCGCCCTCAACTTCGGCGTGCAGCCAGATCTCATTGACGTTCGGGGTGTACTTGCGCGGGCGCCCGAACCAGCGAAGCTGTTCGCGCTGCACGATCACGGGCGCCTGCTCGTTACCGGTTACCGGATAAAGCGCCAGGCGATCGTCGCTCACCTCGACCACGAAGGGATGGCGCGCCGAGCGCGGCCCATTGATCGTTTCCGCCTGGAACCACGTCGCGCACGACGCGGCGCAGTACAGCGGGTTGCGCTCGGCCTGAAGCCGGCTCACCAACTGGCGCGCGGCGCGGTTGCGGCGATCGACGCGGATACCCGCCGCCACTCCCCACGCGCTCAGGCCCACCAATGCAGCAATCACCACACCAGACATAACACACTCACACGCTTGCTTCTGACCGCTCCATGCTTACACCGGGTATTATAGCGCACCCGGCAGCGGGCGCTCAGTCGCAGGCGGGTGAGGCTGCTTCGGCTGCGGGGGCCGGGACAGGAGCCGGGGCGCGACGCCAGTTGACCGCCACGATCCCGCCCAGGATCAGCGCCGCGCCGACCACGATCTTCCAATCGACGCGCTCGTCCAGAAACAGCCAGCCGAGCGTCACGCCAACCGGCGGCATGACATAGGTCACCAGCGTGGTGCGCGTGGCGCCCCAGGTGTCGATCAGGTGATAGAACAGGAAGTACGCGAAGACGGTGTTAAGCAGCGCCAGGGTGAGCACCGCCGCGACGGTGGTCCCGCTCAGCGACGCCAGCGCGGGCAGCGGGCGCGCCACCGCCAGCGTCGCCCCGACAACCACGAACCCGCCGATGATCAGCGAGCTTCCCGCGATGGTCAGCGGCTCGACCGCGCGTAGATAGCGCCGGATGACCACCGCCGAGATCGCGTAGCAGGCCGAAGCGATCAGCACGGCAAGCTGCCCGGCCAGCGGGTTCGCCGCGCCGGACCCGTTGCCACGGCTCGCCAGCAGCGCCACGCCGCCGAACCCCACCAACAGGCCGATCAGCTTTTGCGACGAGAAACGCTCGTCGGCCAGCGCGACGTGCGCGAAGACGAGCGTCCACAGCGGGACCGTCGCATTCAGCACGGTCGCCAGCCCGCTGTCGATCGTCTGCTCTCCCCAGGTGATCAGGGTGAAAGGAACGGCGGTGTTCATCACGCCGACGAACAGCAGCGCCAGCCGCTCCCGCCGCGCCGAAGGCAGGCGCCGCCTGGTCAGCGCCAGAAAAGCGGCCATGAAGATCGCCGCCAGCCCGATCCGCACCGAAACGAGCGGCAGCGGCCCCAGCTCGTCTACGGCCACCTTGATCAGCAGAAAAGAAGAACCCCACACCAGGCCCAACAGCCAGAAGATCGCCCAGTTTTTCATGTTGTCCTCGTCTATGCTGTGGTTGTTCGCGAGATGCTAACCAGGACGGATAACAAAGAGACGCCCTGCCACCGGCAGAGCGCCCGGATCGGTCGGGGAGGGTACGTCTATGGCGCCTGGCGTGGCGCCTCTTCGATCACCACATCGGGGAAGAACTGGTGGATCGTCCCGGCGATCCAGCCGTGCAGCGTGTTGAGCGAAAGCGGGCAGCCTTCGCACGCGCCGCCAAACTCGACCCGCGCGACTTTTCCATCGAACGACACCAGTTTTACCGACCCGCCGTGATAGTATTCGATGTAGGACGACAGGTTCTCGATCAACCGCGCCAGCCGTTCCTCAACCGGCGCATCGGCGTTCTCGCCCACACCGCCGTTTTGCAGCTCCATGCGACCATCTCCTGCTGCGGCCCGTTCCATCGCTGATTTTAGCACGCTCGTTCGGCGCGCGGCAACCGTGCCGCCCGCTAGATCG
>Ga0226835_1001146_pt1 | contig 16529 bp, 14 predicted proteins | sample LAC_MetaG_1_FD_163627 | JGI IMG/M metagenome (GOLD analysis project Ga0226835, IMG submission 163627) | Anaerobic ammonium oxidizing microbial communities from anammox membrane bioreactor (MBR) in UC Berkley, California, United States -... | ecosystem: Engineered > Bioreactor > Anaerobic >...
GCCGAGTGAAACAAGAACGAGTGCTTTTGTTCCTATCAGATACATTTCACTTAAAACTACATCAAGGTTTTTTCTTACAGTTGGCATCAATTTAAATATGTCAATAACTAACAGGGTATAATCCTGTAACTTCTTAATTTTATCTAAGAATGATTTTTGAAAACCTGTTATTGAATCAACAAAATTCATCCTGCAATCTCACTTAAATATGATTCGGCTGCTTTAATGTCTGAAACACGATCAACATCAATAATTTTTGAGAAACGGAAAGTCTGAATCCGGAATTCCTTTTTGATTAGAAAGCGTAAAAAATTCCGAAGCTGATTCGTATCATTTTGCATTGCTTCGTTAATTTCTTTTCTGATTTCTTTTTTGAAGAGATATAATCCGCCGGTAACGAATTCAAAGTTTTCTGCAGTGTCGTAAAAATCAACCACACCGCCATTTTCATCAAGTTTTATATAAAGTGGTTTTTCATCATCAATAAAATCAGTTGAAGCTACTATCACATCCGCGTTGGAAGCATTCATCCCGAATTCTATGAAGGTTTTAAATTCATTTTTTCTGAAAATGGAGTCTGCTGTTGCAATCAAAAAGGGCGGAGTAAGAAATTGTGATATTTCTTTTAAACTGTGGAAAGAACTTACTGTGTTCTTGACTAATAAATTAATTTTATGAGTACTATTATATTCATTAAGATATAATTTAAGGTCATTAGAATGTTCGTTGATGATACAGTTTATCTTATCAACTCCGCAATTCAGTGCTGATTCAATAATCCATTGAATTAATGGTTTACCGTAAATTGGAATCATGGGTTTAGAAAGCTGAATTCCTTCAGCTTTTAATCTTGAACCATCGCCGGCAGCAATAATTCCCAAATCAAGTTTTGCGGTTAAGTTTTTAACTCTTTTCATCATGATTATTACTATTTCTTTTTTCTGAATATCTCTTCTTCACTATCTTAAAAAGCTATTCCAACTGGAGGAAGCAAATAATTTTTTTCTACTTGATTCAGCATAACAGAATTAGATGTATCATCATTATTTGAATAGCAATCAGATAAATCTGAAGACAGATATTCGTTGTTAGTAATTTGTACAATCAAAGATGTTGAAGAAATCAAAATTATAAACAGAGAAACAACTGTGTTTCTAAATGCTCTTTTTTTGTCTGAAAGAGCTAAGCTTAATATCTTTAAACCGAAAGACCTTATATTGCTTTGTAAATTTATATTCATTGATATTCTGCTTTTTATTGCCCTTAATAATCTGATTAAATATGATTTCCGGCTGTTCAAAAGAACAACCGGAAAACTTATCCGATTAAATGTTTACATTAATTAAAAATAGTATCTGGCTGTAAACTGCGTTGTGGTATTTATTAGCATATCGGTCTCTTCAACAGGTATATCTCTTGAAAGCTGTAAATCAAAGTTTAGATTCTGCTTTATTCCAAGACTGAATTTTTCGAGAAGAAAATAATCTGCACCCAGTACTAAACCGAGGGTTACACTGTTTTTAGGGTCTGGTTCGACTGTATAATATCCGGCATTCTGTTTTATACCATAGATTGCTTCGAGTCCAAGATAAGGTGAAAGTTTATCCAAGTTAAAATGGTACATACCACCCAATCCGAACCTTAGGTTATAACCATCAAGTTTTGTTGAACCAGCAGGTGCATCTTCACCCAAAAATTCCAGGTTTACTCCGGTTATTAAATTCATTGAGAATTGATCAGAAACGTAGTACTTGAACAGGAAATTAGGTGATGAAGTTATATCATCGATACCTACTCCAAATTTACCTGCTCTGCCTGTTTGCGAAAACATATTTGTGCTGAATAATATCAGCATTGCTGCGAAGATTATTGATTTCGTTTTCATTTTATTACTCCTTTTGTTTATTGTTTTTGTTTTTACAAACTCTTAATCAGTATTATTAAAAGTTTGTGTTTTGTTTAGTTTGAAAAAATATATTTGTTAATTGTACACTTCATATAAAATTCTAATATGTTTTTATTCGATTTGTTTACTGAACCTCATTGAACTAATAACTAACAGTAAAGCACCCAATCCAAATAATATTAAAGCCTCCATCCATAATGATGGAATACCTAAACCATTTGATACAACACCTATTAAAATTATAATGAAGTACGGCAATGGAATTGTGTAACTTATGTTTTGAAAAAAATTCTGTATGTTTTCTAAAGGAAATGCAAATCCGGACACATAAATCATGGGTTTCATTTCAACAAAGACAGAAGTAATCACTGAATCTTTGTTTCTGTTGATCATATTTGAATTTATTGAATTATCTTCATCCAATAATTGCTTACCTACAGGTAAGTTCTGCGAAAAACTTAACTTATTAGCCATACGATTATTCCAGTAACAATAACTGATATAAAAAAGAATGTAGAAAACACGAGAATTATATTATCGATCAGTTTACGCATTGAATAACTTTTATTTTTATAGGTTGAATTGCTATTAAATACTTTTTGCCTTTTTTCTATAAAAAGAGGGCTTATCACTGAACCTACTATATTTTCTTTCATATTTGTTTTCATTTGAAATCTCTTAAAAACCAATATTGATTTTTACTTAATAGCTGCTGCATAATCTGCTTTACTTGATTTTCTTTCTTTGATTGATCGTTTAATACTTTCAGCAGTGTAATAGACACAAGGAACAAGCATAAGTGTTAAGAAAAGCGAGCTTATTAATCCACCGATTATTACCCAGGCTAAACCATTTTTTAATTCTGCACCAGCACCTGTTGCAATTGCAAGAGGCAGCATTCCAAAAACCATAGCAAAAGTAGTCATCAGTATCGGGCGCAATCTTTCTTTTCCAGCTTCTACTATTGCATCAGTCAGTGTTTTCCCCTCCTTAATTAGTTCATTAGTGAAATCAACTAATAGAATTGCATTCTTTGCAACTAAACCTAATAGTGTAATTAAGCCGATGATTGAAAACACTGATAAAATTTCCATATTAAGTGCAAGTGCGATAAATGATCCTATCATTGCAGTTGGAATTGAGAATAAAACTACGAATGGGTGAAGAAGTGAATTGTACAAAGCAACCATTATCAAATATATCAGGACGATTGCGGCAACAAGTGCAATCGCCAAGCTGGAAAAAGCATCACTTTGTTGCTTTAGCATACCAGCCTTATCAATTGAAATTCCAACGGGGATTTTTCCAACTAAAGCAGCTTCAATTTCTTCACCAACTGTACCAGATGCACGTCCGATAACATTTGCTTTTACCGTTATCGAAGTCATTCTATCATATCTTTCTAACATACTTGGTCCTAATGTCTGGGTTACGTATGCAAATTGATTTAATTCGATAAGTTGACCTCGGCTGTTGATAAATGTTATTGCTTCAACATCAGAAATATCTTTTTTATCGAACTTATCTAATACTATATTTATGTCATATTCATAAGCTCCATCTTTATATTTAGAGTCAGTATTTCCGGCTAAGGCTGTTCTTAGTGTTGTACCAACATCAGCAACAGACAATCCAAATTGCTCCATTTTGCTTCTATCAAGTTTAATATTTACTTCTGGTTTCGGGTCATCGATAGAAAATTTAACGTCAGTAGCTCCGGGAATTCGCTTAATGATATTTAATAATAAGTTTGCAGTTGAATCGACTTTGTTTTTATCTGTTCCTTTAACAATATATTGTATTGGTGCATCTGCAGCGGAACCCATAAGATTAGTTGGTGCGGTTGTAATTTTTGTCCCTGGAATTTTAGATAGCAACTTATTCTTTATTTGTTCAGCATATTCGGCAACGTTCAAATTTCGTTTATTTTTATCTATTATCTTTACGGTCATCTGAGTAATATTGTTTCTTGAGGATGAGGAAGCTATCTGATTTGACATTCCGACACTTGTCATTACTGTAATTACTTCCGGCTTTGATAGAAGAATATTTTCTATCTCCTTACTAATAAGATTATTTTCATAAACCGATGTTTGCGGGGGCAGCTCAAAATTAATATTGAATTCACTTTGATCGATTTCTGGTACAAAAGCAGAACCGATAAATCCGAATCCCATCAATGAAATAGAAAACATTAACAGAATAACCACAGTCGCGTATATTTTTTTTCTATTAACAAGACTCCAGCTTAAAGTAGTTTCATAAAACTTTTTCACGCTAGTAAACATTGATTCAAATTTATCTGCAAATTTGCCCGCCAATGTCGAAGTATGAAATTCTTCAATCCGTCCAAATTTTGACAATAATAAAGGTGTTAATGTGAATGAAACTAAAAGACTCGTAAGTGTTGAAACTATTAATGGTAGCGCAAATTCTTTCAGTATCTCGCCAATTATTCCACCAGTAAGAGACAATGGGAAGAATACGGAAACAATTACCAAAGTGATTGATGTTACAGTAAAAAATATTTGTTTACTACCTTCTAAAGCTGCTTGTAACTTTGTTTTACCCATTTCTAAATGTCTATAGATATTTTCCACAACAACTATGGAATCATCTACCAGGATTCCAACAGCAAGTGATAAAGCCATCAAAGACATTACATTTAATGAATATCCAAAAGCGTAAAGAAAGATAAATGAAGGCAGCATTGAAAGAGGAACAGCAACCATCACTATTAGTGCTGATCTTAAACTGTGTAAAAATATTAAGCTGACTAAAGAAACAATAAGCACAGCTAATAGGAGATCTTCAACAACTGCATAAACTGATTCCATTGTATAAACTGATGTGTCGCTTGCAATATTGAATTTTATGTTTTCTTTTTCGTATTCCTTTTCAATAGCATTCATTTCTTCTTTTACAAGTTCACATACTGCAACTGCATTTGCATCAGATTGTTTCTGCACTCTTATTCCAATTACATCTTCAACATTTAGCCGGCTGATCATTTTTTGCTCTACAGTTCCATCAACAACATCCGCAAGATCCTGCACCTTAACTATACTGCCGTCAGGATTGTAAAAGACAGCAGTCTGTCTTAACTGATCCATTGAAGAATATTTAGCAGAAAGTCTAACTGTGTATCTCTTATCTGTTTGTTCGATTTGACCAGTTGGGAAATCCATATTTGCTTTCTGAATTGCTTGCAGTACTTGAAGTATAGAAATATTGAATGCTTTTAGTTTGGATTGATCAACATTTACCTGGATTTCCCTTTCAACTCCGCCGATCATACTAACCTGACCGACACCCTGAAGTTTTGCAAATCTTGGTTGAATCCTATCTTCTATAAGCTTATAAAATTCTTGTGCAGTAATATTACTTGATACAGCAAACTGGATTACCGGCAGATCATCTGTAGAGAACTTGTTTAATGTTGGGGTTTTAATTCCTTCAGGTAACTCTGCACTAATTGCATTAATTTTACGCTGTGCATCTTGCAAGGAAATATTAACATCACCACTACTTTTGAGTTCAATTGTTGTAGTTGAAAAATTTTCCTGAGATGATGATTTTATTGTGTTGATATTTTCCAGTGAAGAAACTGCATCCTCAATTTTTTTTGTAACTGAATTCTCCACCTCAGAAGCTGAAGCTCCGGAATAAATGGTTGTAATGCTTATAACATTTGGAGAAATTTTTGGAGTTAAATTTATATTCAGCATTGAAAAAGTTATTGCACCAAGCAAAGCGATTAAAGCAAAGATTACAAAAACTATTAATGGTCTTTTTATTGAAAGTTCAATCATTTTATCCTCAACATCTCTAATTAATAACATCCACAGTTGCACCATCAGTAAGATTTATCTGACCAGCAATAACAACTTTTTCATTTTCATTTAAGCCTGAAACTACTTCAAGAAGATTACCAAAATCTCTTCCCACAGTTATATCTTTTAAGTGAGCCTGATTATTATGAATTGTGTAAACCTTCGCATTTTTTAAACTGCCTACTATTGATTCTCTTGGAATAAGTAAAGAAGGTTCAACTGATTTGAATTGAAAATTTACATTAACAAAAGTTCCTGCTTTTAATTGTGATGTTGATTTATTTTCTAAAAGAATCTCTACCGGATAATTATGAAGATCATCGCCTTGCTGGCTAACAAAACTGACTTTACCATTATAAATAACATCAGGAAATATGGACGAGCTAATTTTAACTTCCTGTCCAACTTTTATTTTATAGGCGTCTTTTTCAGCGGCTTTGATATTTACTTTCAGTTGTGAGATATCAACCAGGTAGGCAATGGAAGTGCCAGATGTTAAATATGTACCCTTCTCTACAAATTTGGATACTATATAACCGCTTTGCGTAGCTAAAATTTTAGTAAAGCTTAATTGCTTTTCAGCCTGTTCAACACTGAGTTTGGCTTTTTCATAATCAATTTTTGCATCGCGTAATGTTGTTTCTGTTGCTGCATCACCGTTATATAGGTTTTTTGTTTTATTGTACTCATCCTCGGATCGAACAAGGTTTAACTTTGCAGACTCCAATGATAATTTTGCTAATCTATCGTCGATCTGAACGAGTGATTTACCCTTTGAAACAAAATCGCCTAGATTAAAATTTATATCCACTATTTGACCACCTGTCTCTGACTTCAGTGTAACTTCTTGTCTTGCAGCGGTTACTCCAGTTATTGACAGTGTTGAGTTTTGAATCCTTTTTTCTACATTTACAACCTTAACCGTTGTAGTTATATCAGATTTATTCTGTGAATTATTGTCAATCTCCACCTTGTTGGCAATTAGCTTGGCTGTTATTGCTCCCAAGATTATTATACCAACTGCGATTCCAATTGTTTTCTTTTTCATATTATACTTTCATTTTAATTATTGTTAGCAATTTTATTTAAATAGGTTAAGAGCGTTCCCTTTGATTTTTCCAAATCAAGTTTTGCGACATATAATTCTAATAGTGAATTGATAAAATTTGTCTGTGCTTCTCTCAATTTTGTCTCTGCATCGACCAGAATTACAGTATTTGTAATACCTTCTTTATATTCTAGCAATGTAGATTCATAAACTTTATTAGCAAGCTCAGCATTCATCTTATTAATTTTAGTATTTTCATAAGCAGTGCTATACTTCAGCTTAGCATTGGATACTTGCATATTTATTCCATTCTCAGTTTTATTTATTGTCTCTTTCAATCCTTCGATTTCCAATGACGCCTGATTTATTTTTGCAAGTCTTTGCCCGCCACTAAATATTGGCAATTGAATTCTTAATCCTATTGAGTATGATTTGAACCAATCCTTTCCTTTATCAAATAGATCAAAATTTGTCCTCGAAGCACTCAGCGTATAATTTCCAAATGCACTTATAGTAGGGAGGAATTGAACGAGTTGATTTTTTCTATCTAACTCAAGTAAAGAGAGATTTGTCTGAAGAATTTTATAATCTATCCTATCATCAAAAGAAAAATCAATAGCAGTTTCATTAATAAAATCAGTCTCGCTGTTTTTTAAAATTGAGTTCTGCACCATAGAAATACTATCTGAAAGTGAGATATGTATTCCTACCGGCATACCCATGCTGTACTTAAGATTGTTATAAGCTTGTTCTAAAGATTCATTTCCCTTTTTAATCTGATACAGTACATTATTCAAACTAACTTTAATTCTATCTACATCAACTTGTTTAACTTTACCATTTTCATATTTAAGCTGTGTGTCATTTAGTGATTTAAGTAATAGTCTTTGATTGTATTGTAACAAGTTTATTTGTTCTTGAACAACTAAAGTCTGATAGTAGGCTTTAGAAACATTGTATTTAGTTTCTTCTTCTACCAAAATGCTATTTTGTTGATAATAATCGTTTGATTGGTTTGCAGCACTTAATCCAACCCAAAATGAACCGCTAAAAAGCAATTGGTTGATTTCTCCGGTTAAACTGAAATTGTATTTTGTACCAAATTTTACCTGCTGAAATGTGCCTGGTGCTCCAAAAAAATCTCCAGGTAATAATTGTGTAGGTAATTCCAGATTATTTACAATTGATCCATTTACGCCTATCTGAGGTAAACCTGTTCCAATAACCTCCTTTACTTTTTCTTTCGATTGCTCAACAGATATAACTGCTTTTTTTATGTCAGGGTTATTATTCAACGCATAGTTTAAACAGTCTGATAATGATAGTGTTTGAAAATTGGTCTGTCCTTGAATTGCAATTTGAAATAAGAATAACATCAGAAGCTGACGAATAAAAAATTTTGTTTGTTTTTTCACATAGTCTCCGTTCAATAAAAATTCAGCTTAACAGTTAAATATTCGTACCACAATCACAAATTAGAAATTCTTCTGTTTTTGTTGTTTTTTTAATTATTATTCCTTAAATATCAGCAAAGACCTATTTTAATTGCTTAAATATCAGCAATAAGGAAAAAAGACGATATGGAAATAAATGACCAGGATTTAATATCCCTTACTTCAATGGTTGAAGACATAGCAACTATTCAAGATAGTAAAACTTTGTTTTTAAAGATTTTCAGAAATTTAAATGTGCTTTATAATGCACACATTATGGGACTAGGTTTATTTAGTAGGGACAAAAAAGAAATAGGTTTTATTGTTGTAGAATGGAAAAACGATGTGAGTCTCGATGAATTGTCGGTGTGGTTAGATAAGGTACCTGTTGACAGACTTAATTCACTATTCAAAAGATCAGATTCTGAAATCTTTGTGATAGACTCAAATGATTTTCCAATCCTCAAAAATTTAAAAAATGAACAGCCACTTTTTGATTCTGTAATTAAGAAATTAAAAATATCGATATTTGATCTTGTGCCAATGCAGTCAGGCGGCGAGGAATTAGGATATTTACTGTTTGCCAAAGACGAGGATAAAAAATCTGAACAAAATGTCACGCTTTCTATTATGATTTCTAATTTGGTTGGTTCTGTCTTTAAACAGACTTGGGCGTATAGGAAAATTCAAGAGAGGGAAAAAGAGAAAGAGGTGCAAATAAAATTTTTTAGCGATCTTGTAGAATTAAAGGATAAAGAAAAACTGTATGTAAAACTCAGTGAACTAATTGATTCATTGATATATTGTGATTACCTGACAGTATTAATAGAAAAAGATATGATTACATTCCCAACAACCTTTTCTGTTATAAAGAATACAGATAATAAATTTAGCATCTTACCTCAATCAAGAATCTCCTTGCCCACTTCAATATTTAATAAGATTGATTATGTTGGCTCTAACAAACTTAACTTTAGAGTTATTAGTGGTGAAGTATTAAATAAATTGTGTAACGAATTTACCCAATTAAGAATAATCAAAGACAAGCACAATATAAAATCACTGTTAGTTCTGAGCTACTCATCTGAGAATGTTGGAACGATGAATTTAGTTATCGGTAGAAAAAAACAATTTGAAGAGTTGAATAGTTTAGACAGAGTTGAATTTTTATTTGCAAATCTGATAGATCCCTTTTTTACACTCAAGGATATTGAGCTGGGATTGGATATGTTACCCAACATTGGTCTAATATTATCTAATTTTTACGGTTATGAAGAAATAAAAATTCTTACTAACAAATTAGAACAAGAAAAAAGTTACCTTGTTGAAGAAATAAACATAACTAATAGCTTTCAGGAGATTATTGGAAATAGTACAAAGATTCAGGTGACACTAAACAAAATAAAACAAGTAGCTCCGTTGGATGTTACAGTTCTCATTCAAGGTGAAACAGGCACTGGTAAAGAACTAGTTGCTAAAGCCGTGCATAATTTATCTTCCAGAAAAGAAAATGCCTTTATAACTGTTAACTGCGCCGCATTACCGTCCCAACTAATTGAATCAGAATTATTTGGACACGAGCGTGGAAGTTTTACCGGAGCAGTAGATAAACGAATTGGCAAATTTGAAGTCGCAAATAAAGGTACTATTTTTTTAGATGAAATAGGTGAACTTCCACTTGAACTTCAATCTAAATTGCTCAGAGTTTTACAAGAAAAAGAGTTTGAAAGATTAGGAGGCAAAAACACAATTTATTCTGATGTTAGAATAGTCGCAGCTACAAATCGTGATTTAGAAAAAGAAGTTAGTAAAGGAAAATTTAGATCTGATCTTTTTTTCCGGCTTAATGTATTCCCGATAATTGTACCTCCTTTACGAGAGAGGAATGAAGATATACCCCTGTTAATTAAATATTTCATTAACAAAATGTCAAAAAAGATAGGACAGACAGAAAAAGCAATTAGTAAAAAAGATTTGAATGTTTTACAAAACTATACCTGGCCAGGTAATGTAAGGGAGTTAGAACATCTTATTGAAAGGTCTTTGATTCTATCGGATGGTCCAATTCTGAATTTTGAAAATGTTTTTACTGGTTTTGTTCCAAAAGAAATTTATGATCCTGAAACTTTCAAAACACTTATTGAATTAGAAAAAGAACATATAATTGAGGCACTTAAAATTTCTAAGGGAAAAATTACAGGTGAAAATAGTGCTGCACAGTTTCTGGGAATTAATGGGAAAACTCTTGGCTCGAAGATGAAGAAACTTAATATCAAAAGGCAGTTCATAATTACTTCTGATAAAAATTAAATGTTGTCCATCAAAAACTTGAAAGCAAAATTCTTGAGAACACGTGGTTGAATAGATGTAAGCAATAATGATTTCACGGAATCAAGTGGAAATACAACTTGCTTGTTTATTTCTCTAATGATGATTGTGCAGATGTTCTGATTCACGATACTCAATGTTCAGATGAAGAATCAGAGAGACATAAAGTATGAGGATACAGTAGTTATACTCAAACAATAGAAGCTGCGGAAAGAAGTAATGCAAAACAATTAATTATTTTCACTCACGATCCCAATCACGAAGATGAATTTCTAAGAAAGATGGAAAAGAAATCCCGGGATGAATTCAAAGATCTGATCTTTGCAAGAGATAATTATGCGTATAGTATTTTATGATGTTAATATTACACTTGATTATTCAAGAATAATTCATATAGCACAAATTTTATTAAGTTTGGGAGTTCATTTGTTTGAATGCCGGACAAAAGTAAAATCTCTTTTGAAATGAAAGATAACCTGATAAAACGGTTAACTTCATATTTAATGGAAGTAGAGTAAGTTGTAATTGTTTTGAAATTAATGTCAAGAAAGATTATTTAGTTGCTTTATGCTTTAATAACTACAATAAAAAGAACTAACCAGAATAAAAACAGAAGAAGGAATTATCCGCTTTACAAAAAATCTAAAACCACTTAGGTCTTTAGCAGCCTATTTTTTGTGGTATTACTATCTTAAGAAGGGAAATAGAATTTAATATTTGAACTCACAATAATTTAATTAATGTATAAGGAGATATAAATATTTTTAGAATCGATAGTTTCACCCACAGCTTTTTCAACAACTTGGATTTCAATTTCTCTTATTGATAACGCTTTATAACCTCCGGGGTAAATTATCTCGATAGCTTCATCTATTATCATTATTTGCTTCTTTTGTTGTTATTCTTGATCAATTACTTTCAATAAATAACTTAAGATTAACTAGAAATGATTATTGAGATTACTAAAAGATACAAAAACAGTTTTTTAATTAGTTGAGCTTATTTCAGATATAAGGATAAATTATTTCATCACTCAATTTTCTTGCTAAATCTTAAAGCGCTTAATGTTAAAATCCCTACACCCATTCCAAAAAGTATCAAGGCTTCCAGCCATAATGACGAGAAACCGGTCCCTTTGAGCACAATACCATGGAGAATAGTAATATAATATCTTAACGGGATAAGATAGGTTATATACTGAACCGTCTGCGGCATGTTTTCAATAGGAAATGCAAATCCGGACAGGTAAACCATGGGCATCATGACCGCAAATACTGAAACCATCATAGCCTGGCTTTGCGTTTTTGAAATTGTTGAGATTAATAAACCCCAGCCGAGATTGGATAGAACAAATAGTAATGAAGCTAAAAGTAAAAACAATCTGCTTCCCCGTATAACAATTCCGAACCACTGCGTCATTATCACCATTACAATTAACATAACCACAAACCCAACTATGGTGAATGGAATAAGTTTACCGAGAATAAGCTGATAAGATTTTAAAGGTGTAACTATCAGCTGTTCAAGTGTTCCGATTTCTCTTTCTCTTACCACAGCCATTGACATAAGTGATAAAGTAGATATCATAAGTATCAGTCCCATAATACCGGGAACCATATAGTTCCGGGTTTTCATTTCAGGATTGTACCAAACTCTTACTTCAGGAACAAGTGAGCCTGTAAGTGGCAGCTTCATTCCATATTTATCTCTGATATTGTTCACAATCTTTTGTGAATATCGATTTGTTATCGCTTGTATATATCCAAGTGCAATGGATGATTTATTGCCATCAGAGCCTTCAAACAATGTTTGAATTGATATAGTTTCGCTTTTATTCAAGCTCTTCTCAAAATCTTTAGGAATTACAATCGTTACAATTGTTTTGGCTTTGTCAATCAATTCAGTTACTTCATCATAGCTTGAAGCATAATAATCAATTGAAAAATATCCTGACTCTTTAAAACTTCTGATAAACTCTCTGCTGGCTGATGTTTTATCCTGATCAAAAATTGTTGTATGAATGATTTCAACATCCATATTTGCTGCATAGCCAAGAAGTATGAGTTGTAAAACTGGAGCGATAAAAATTACAGCCATCATTTTCTTATCACGCTTAAGCTGCAGCAGTTCTTTTATTATAAATTCATATATCGTTTTCATATAATATCTTTAATTTATTTTATGCGACTTCTATCCTTAACCTTCGGAGTTTACACTAACCCTCGAAGGCTTTAGTTTTTATCATGCCGCTTTTGCTTTTCTATCAACCAGAGTCGCAAGCACAATAAATATTGTTCCGAAGATCATCATATATATTAACTGTTCCCAGAAAGCTGATAGTCCTACACCTCTTAATAAAATTGCCCGAAGTGTTACCACATAAAATTTTGCCGGAGTAATATTTGTTATCCATTGAATTACTGTCGGCATACTTTCGATAGGGAAAATAAAACCCGATAATATCAATGAAGGTAATAATGCTGCTATGTTCGCCGCCTGAAAAGCAACCTGTTGTGAGTCAGCAACACTTGATATAAAAATTCCAAGTCCAAGAGCTGCAAACAAAAAAATAAAAGTGCTCAGCAGCAGTAAAAAAATGCTGCCTTTTATTGCTACACCGAACAGAACATAGCCTGCAAGTAATACAATAGCCGCATTGATTAATGAAATAACTATGTGTGGTGCTGTCTTTCCGATAATCAGTTCAAATGATGAAAGAGGAGAAACATTTATCTGTTCTATTGTTCCTCTTTCTTTTTCTCTTACAATTGACAATGAAACCGAGACAACAGCTGTTATAATTAAGATCATTCCCATTAATCCCGGTATTAAAAATTTTGAACTTTCAAGTTCAGGATTGAACCAAAACCTTGGTTCAAGATTTATTGGAACATAGAATTGTTTTCCTGTTACTGCCAGATATTCTTTTGTGAGCTTTAATGAATAATTAATTGTTGCAGCATTAACATAATTGACAATTACATTTGCTGTGTTTCCTTCAACTCCATCAACCAGATATTGTACTTTTACTTCTTCCTTATTGTTTAATTTTTTAGATAAATCATTCGGGAAAACAATAACAGCCTGAACAATTTTTTCATCAAGTAATTTTTTAATCTCTGCATCGCTGTCGATGTAAGTAACGAGTTCAAAATATTCTGAGCTGATCAATCCGTTTATATATTCTCTTGTGTATTCTGATTTATCCGGATCATATACCGCAATTTTAATATGCTTAACATCAAAGTTTATTGCATAACCGAAAATGGCAAGCAGCACAACAGGAAAAAAGAATACTATAAAAAGCATTCTTGTATCCCGCTTCAACTGTTTGAATTCTTTTTTTGCTATTGCATAAATTCTATGATACATTTTTCTTATCCTTTTCAAGCAAATGTATAAATACATCTTCAAGAGTAGGCACTATTTTGTCAACCCTGTGTACCTTTATCGAATTTTTGTTTGTCAAAACATCTATAACATCAGTTTTAGTTTTTGAATTATCTTTTAAAATAATATGAATGTAGTTCCCGAATATAGATGTTTCACCGACCCAATCTTCTTTTTCAAGTATTTCCATACTGTCAACAACACTGTCTGATTCAATTTCAAGTATAGTGTTTTTGATGTAATTGGTTTTTAGTGCTTTTGCATTACCCTGTGCTATCAATCTACCTGCATTTATCAGAATTATATCATTGCAAAATTCTGCTTCATCTAAGTAGTGAGTAGTAACAAGCACTGTAGTGCCGCCAGCGGATAATTCGTGAATTAAATCCCAGAAATTTCTCCTTGATACCGGGTCAACTCCGCTTGTTGGTTCATCGAGAAAAACAATTTTCGGTTCGTGGATAACTGCTGTACCTAATGCAAGTCTTTGTTTAATTCCACCCGGCAGTGAAGTTGTTAATAGTTTTTCTTTTCCTTCGAGATCAGCAACCTTTAATACCCACTTCTTTCTTTCTTCATACTTCTTACCTGTTAACCCATAAACTCCGGCAAAGAAGCGGATGTTTTCTTCAACTGTAAGATCATTGTACAAAGAAAATTTTTGTGACATATAACCGATCTGTGTTTTTACTTTATCCGGTTCTTTCATAATGCTGTAACCGCCAACAAGTGCATCACCCGATGTTGGTTGAAGAATACCTATCAGCATTCTTATTGTAGTTGATTTGCCTGCACCATTAGCACCGAGAAATCCAAAAATTTCTCCTTTGTTAACATTGAAGGATACATCATCAACAGCAGTAAAGCTGCCGAATTTTTTTGTGAGATTTTTTACTTCGATACTATTCATTTTCAATACTCAGGATTCAGAACTCGAGACTCAGGACACAGTAGTTTTAATTGCTTTGGAGTATGAATAGAGCAGCTTGCTTACTTCTTCTAAAATGTTTGCAGCATCTTTAACATCACAATATTCTAAATCATTAGATAAAATTAAGTAGTATCTGCACTCTTCAAGTGAGCTGTGAGAAATATTGAGGTATCTTGATTTTTCTTTGTCACTCCACTTTTTATAGCTTTCTGCAATGTTAGCAGCAATTGAAATAGCCGCCCTTCTGAATTGAGAAGTTAATCCGTAAACCTCTTCTTTCGGGAATTCTTTGGTTAATTTATAGACGGTCAGAACGAATAAATGAGCTTTTTGCCAAACCACTAATTCGGTAAAACTTTTTGTTGATTTCTTTTCCATTTAAAATCCTCTTAATTCTTATTTTAAAATTCTGTGTGCTGTATTCTGAGTCCTGTATTCTAATTCCTGAATTCTGACTCCTTCTCAGTAAATTCTTCTGCCAATAACTAAATCCAGCTTTACCTTTGCAAGATGATATTCAATCAGTGATGAAGTCAGATTAGTTGCTGCCTGAAGCTCAGAAATCTCTGCATCGATCAGATCGGTACTTGTAGCTAATTGCTCTTTGTATTTTTCAGATGTGATGCGATAATTTTCTGATGCCTGATTAAGACTGAGTTTGCTGACATCCACCTTCTCTTTTGATTTAATAAGATTCAGATAACTTTTATAGACTTCAATTTCAATGTTATCAGTCAGTTTTTCAAGTAATGCTTTAGTTTGAACAGAAAGCTCTTCTGCCTGAGTAGTTTTAGATGAAGTTATTCCCCAATCCCAAACATCCCAACTTAAAGTTACTCCAACATCCCAGGTATCATTCCATTTATCAGACAGTGGTTGAAATCTTGTATTAGGATTACTGTAATAATAATTACCGGACAAGTAAACACTTGGAAACCACCCCGATCTGACTGAAGCAATATTTTCTTCAGCAGCTTTTAACTTATAAGATAATGATTCAATCTCATCACGATTTATCTTTGCTTCTTTAATCAGTTCATCGGAATTATAATTTATGTTCTGAACTTCTAATTCATCGGTAACAATTTCGGTTTTTGCTTCAAGCGGAAGTCCGAGTGCTTTATTAAACATTGCCCGAGTAACTTCCAGATTGTTTTCTGCTTCGATCAATTGCAGTTGGGTATTTGAATACTGCACTTGTAATTTCAGATAATCATTTTGAGTTGTAAGACCATTATCGAGATAGTTCTTAGTATCTTTAAGATGATTTTCAATTTGTCCCAAACTTTTCTTTAACAGATTTCTTATTTCCTTAGCTCTATAATAGTTCCAGAATAATGTATGAATATTCATTGCAGTCTCATTCATCTCTTTTGAATAATCTGATTCAGCCGCATTGAGATTATAATCTGCTGCTTTTTTGGATGACAATAGTTTTAGCCCAGTAAATAAAGGCTGTTGAAGTGATAACCTCAGATAATAATTATTCAACACTGGTTCAGATATTTTTATTGGCACAGGAGAAAACGGAGTAGTAACCTCAAACGGAGGAACGTTATCGCTTAAACGTGTATAGTTTGCAGTAAATTTCAACTGCGGAAAAAACATCGAATTAACTTCTGAAACTTTTGCATCAGAACTTTTTAATTTTGATTGAGTA
>Ga0226835_1001147_pt1 | contig 16518 bp, 14 predicted proteins | sample LAC_MetaG_1_FD_163627 | JGI IMG/M metagenome (GOLD analysis project Ga0226835, IMG submission 163627) | Anaerobic ammonium oxidizing microbial communities from anammox membrane bioreactor (MBR) in UC Berkley, California, United States -... | ecosystem: Engineered > Bioreactor > Anaerobic >...
AACTCCCTTGCCGGAGGCGACAAAACCGTAATTGCCGCAGCGTGAAAATCGCCGAGCAAGCGCCGAGCGATCTGGCTGGCGGCTGCCTGACGCTCCAAAGTGTCTGCCTGATTCAACAAAGCGATCCGCCTCGCAGCCGGTGGGACGCCTTTCAACCCGCCTTGAGGGCTGGTCAACACTTTGACCATACATTCCGGGGTAATCATCTCTCCCGGCGACTGCTCGGCAAGCTGGGCAAAGATTTCCGGGCGATGCACCCATTCCTCAGTTAATGGTTTTCCCAATGCAGATAGACCAGCCACCACCACCACGGTTCGCGCCCAAGCGGGAATTAGCGGCTCGTGAGCTGCCGGGGCTTTGAGCGGAAGCCGCCGTGAACCATCCGCCTCAACCAGCAAAGGCAGCCGACGCGCCTCCGCCAACGCAAACAAATGCTCCAAAACTGGCTCACTCAATCCTGCCACGCGCTCATTTTCGACTTGAGGACCTGTAAATAAAACCACGCCAGATAGCTCCTGGCGCGCCGCTATCTCCAGGTCTTCTAAAGAATGGATGGGAAAATAGCGATCCGCCAGCCTGGTCTGCTCAATTGCCAGATGGGTGGTAGCCGTCAACAACACACACTTACCGCCAGGTGATGCGCCACGCGCCCACCGACCATCGTCCAAGAATTCTTTAGCCAGGCGAAACAGCGCGCTGGTCTTGCCGCCCGCGCCGACCAAAGCCAGGCGAGTTTGAGGATCGAGGCGTAGCGCATTGATCAGACGCATCTTAATCCCAAAGATGAGGCCGAATCTCGGGCCGCGTCAGGATGGCTTCCAACACGCCGCCGCCGATGGCCAGCGATTTATCCGAAACCAGGAAACAATAGCGCGGGTCGTTGCGCGGGTCAACATCTCCAATTTTCATCCCTTGTGGCACTTGTAAACCAGGGTGCACCAAACCGCGCAACACCCCATCAAAGGGGGCCAGCACCGGCAGCCCCGAAACGGCAGCCACCTGCTGCCCTTTACGCAACCGCTCGCCAATCTCTACCAACGCTTCCACTTTTCCCGCGGCCGGGGCGCGCAACACTCGCTCCGCTCCTTTATCGTTCACGGGATCCGGTATGCCGGTATCTGCTTCCGGCGCTCCTTGCCAGATCACCCGCCCAAGCCAATGACTGCGCATGGTTTCCACCACTGCATGGCAATTTTCCCCCGCCACAAAACCCGGACCCAGACCTATGACCAAAGAGGCGCTGTTCAGGCTTAGTTCAGAGCGTTGTTTCGTCATCCGAGCATCCACCAGGATGATCGGAACCTCATCGCCCAATCGCTCTCGCAAACTTTTCAGCGCCGCAGCTTCTGGATCCACCAGGACTGGCACCACCCTTTGCCTCGCTAAGGTCATCGCGTGATCCAAATCCTCCGCCCGGCGAGCAGGCGCCTCTTCCACAAACGTCTCTCCCTCATAAACTGCTTCAGCGAAAGAGACCTTCCGCCGCACCATCAGCGGCTCGGGCAATTCCGTCACCAACACCTGCAATCCAGCGCGGTACAACCGCAAAGCCACACCGCTAGCCAGGTCGCCGCCGCCGCGAATCAGCACCCATAATGTCATATCAGGTTCGCTCTATTCCGAATCAGGGATATCAAAGGTGCGCAATAACTCCCGCAAACGAGGCGCCCATTCACGCAAGCGCGATTTGGGTACGATGCGGCCGCGTTCGGCAGCCTCCCAGGCCAGGCGAGCTACCTGATAAGCCGCCTGAGGACGCCCTAATGAGGCCGAGATGCTCGCCCGTTCTGCAAGCAATTTTCCATCGCGATCCAGCCAGTGGAACAAGATTTCCAGGGCCCCGGCTGGCGTTTCAGCCAGTTCTCCAGCCCCATGATCCACCACGTAAGCAGCGTTTCCTTCTTCTTGACCAGGCGTGACATCCACCAGCAAAAGCGGCAATCCGCTGGCGAGGGCCTCGGTCACAATCAACCCGCCGGCTTTGCTGATGATCAGATCAGAGGCCAGCATAAATTGCGGCATGGTGGTGACAAAGTTATAGATGTGGGCGGTAGTATGCCATTCCGTCGCCTTGAATTGCGCAAAAAGCTCGTCGTCGCCACCAGCCACCAACACCAGTTGAATCGGCAAGCCGGAATGGTTGATCACATGCAGCACGCTCATCAGGTTCTTCACGCGTTTGCTGCCCGCCACCAGAGCGGTTGGCATACCCATCGCCCAACCCAGTTCAGCGCGCAATTCATCCTTGGAGCGCGTTTCTTTCGAGAACACTGGGTTGACCGGGATGCCGGTCACTTGCATTCGATCCGACGGAAAGCCGCTGGCGACGCCCTGTTCATAGGCTTCTTGCGTCGGCAGCAAGGTTAGATCTGCTCCGGGGCTGAACCACAAACGGTGAATATTGGTGAGATCTGTGATCACCGTCAGGTATGGAATGCGCAGTTTGCGCACCGTAATGTAAGCATTCATGGGCGCCAAAAAAAAGGGGTGCGTACTGACTACCACCGCCGGATCATAGTCTTTCAAAATCGAACGCATGACCCGGAATAAAATCACGATCAGCGCCCGTTCCAGCACAGCCGCCGGGACAGGCGAATCGCTGAGCTGGTAGTTCAGGCGATAAAACTCCGGCATACGGCGGACGAACTTATCGTACTCAGTTTGAGTTTCGCGCAAAAACGCCGGCGTGCGTTTGTCATCCAGTGGGTTCAATACTTCTACGGTACAGCGGTCGCCATAGAGATCTTGCAAGGCAGCAGCCGTGGCGGTTGCCGCCGAGCGATGACCGAATCCGGCGTCAGCAGTCAGGACGATGATCCGTTTGCGAACCGTCATCATCAACGAATTCTGCCCAGCCCCCGTAAGACGCGTTCCGGCGTCAGCGGGAATTCGTTAAACCACACTCCGATCGCGTCATGCACCGCAGCCAGCGTTGCTGGCGCAAACGGCAAGAACGGCATTTCCGCCATACCGCGCGCTCCCCAGGGGCCAATTGGATCTGGATATTCCAGGATCAATGAGCGCACCTGCTGCGGCACATCCAACACGGTGGGGATCAGATAAGTCGAAAGATGTTGCGTCTGCACATACCCGTTCTGTTGGACGAAATTTTCCAGCAACGCATACCCCACAGCCTGCACCACGCCGCCTTCGATTTGTCCTTGCACTTGCTGCGGGTTAATCGCCCGGCCTACATCATTGGCGGAAACCACATCCAGGACGCGCACATGACCGGTTTCGGTATCCACTTCCACCACCACCGATTGGGCAACATAACCATAAGCAAAATTAGGTTCCGATTTGCCGGTTTGAGGGTCAAAAGGTGTGGTGCGCGGCGGTCGGTATTGATAGGTGGCAATCGCCGGCCGATCCTCCGCCCGCCATTTTTCCAGCGCCATATTGACGGCGCCTTTGACCGCGTTACCGGCCATAAAGGTCATGCGCGAGGCAGATACGCTGCCCGAATTGTCCGTCACAGCCGTATCAGCCATCACCAACTGGACTTTTTCCAGCGGCACACCGGCGGCCTCGGCGGCCATCTGAGCAATGACGGTATGCGAACCCTGACCCACTTCTGAAGCCGCGTGCCGCACCACGACCCGCTCAATTTCGGTTGCACCATGCAGCTCAACCGTCGCCCAACAATTTTCGGGAGCGCCGAAAGAAAAGCCTACATTCTTGAAGGCAGCAGCAAATCCAATACCGCGTTTTAGATGAGGCGCTGGCGATTCTTTAAGTTCAGGCCTTCCAACAAACTTCGCCCGCGTCTCGCCGCCTTCCAGCCGTTCCAATTGCCAGCCCGATTCGAGCGCGCATTTTTGGATCACCTCCGGCAGGCTGACGCCTTTCGGCAGAGGCGTGCCAACGGATAGCAAAGAACCCTCGCGCAGCACATTCTTGAGCCGAATCTCTACCGGATCCATCCCCAACGCCTCCGCCAGGCGATTCATCTGCATCTCTGCGGCAAATGCGCCTTGCGGCCCGCCAAAGCCGCGGAATGCTCCGGTGACCATATTGTTGGTGTAAACAGCGTAAGAATCAACCTTGACATTGGGGATTTCATACCCCCCAGTGCACATCAAGGTAGCATTCCCCAATACTTTGGTAGAGGTATAGGCATATCCTCCACCGTCGGCAATCACTTCCATATCCGCCGCGATGACCTTGCCTCCACGGGTGGCGCCCCAACGAGCGCGGATGATATAAGGGTGGCGTTTATGATGCCCAATGATCGACTCTTCGCGGCTCCAGATGATCTTCACCGGTCGGTTGATGCCGCGTTGATGGAGTTTCCAGGCTGCCAGCGCCAGGACGATCTGCACCGACATATCTTCGCGCCCGCCAAACGCTCCCCCAACTGGCGGGTAGATCACCCGCACCTGCTCTTCTGGCAGACCCAGGGCGTGGGCGATCTGCTCGCGGTCCTCATGCGCCCACTGTCCACCCACAATGACGGTTACCCGCCCTTCTTCATCAATGAAGCTAATGCCCGCCTCTGGCTGCAAGTACGCATGCTCCTGCGCCGGGGTGCGGTATTCGCCCTCGACGATGACATCCGCTTCGGCGAACGCCGCTTCCACATCCCCTTTGCGGATGCGGTAATGGCAGAATATGTTTGAATCTCGTTCAGGATGCAGCAATGGCGCGCCCTCTTTCATCGCCTCCAAAGGATCCGTCACCACGGGCAGGTCCTCGTAATCCACGCGGATCAAATCCCGCGCTTTCGCCGCGATCTCTTCAGTCTCCGCAACCACCAGAGCAATTTGATCGCCGATCCAGCGCACGCGTTCTGCGAAGGGCTTCGTCGAGCCAGGCCCGCACAGCACCGGTTGATCGGGCATGATCAAACCGTACTCGTTGACCGGAACATCCCCAGCGGTGAAGATGGCGATCACGCCTTCCAACGCCTCGGCTTCTGAAAGGTCAATGCCTCGGATGATGGCGTGCGGTCGGTTGGCGAAGAGTATTTTCATATACGCCTGGTTTGGCAGATTGTAGTCTCCCGGATACAACGCCTCACCCGTTACTTTTGCAACCGCATCGACGCGGGGTACTGATTGACCGACGATAGACATCAACGCGCTCCTGAAAAGTGATAGGAATCTCAATTCGTTCGTTTTTTCATCAACGCCCAATAAATTATACCCTGCATTGAACAGGCGGATGAAGGGATATAATATATTTGGTCACAGGTGAGCCTATGAACACAAAAAATCTCCCAAAGCGCGGCAAGCAATTTTTAATCCTCGCAGCAATTCTCATCCTCACGCCCGCTTGCTTATTGCTGAATTTCTCCAGGCCAACGGTGCAAAACCACCCTACCTCTGCTATCACGTTGGACACCACCGGGTTTGACGCTGCGCTTTGCAGCGGAGAGAACAGCGATGGGATTTGCGACCCGCAGAGCAAGCTGGGTATTCTTGGCTGCGATCAAATTCGTACTCCAGGCGACCTACTGGGCGGGTTGCAGCCCTTCTACCCGATGCGCATCTGTCTGACGGGCAAACCCGGCGCAACGCCGCCGGCGCAATTCATCTACAAAGAAGGCTGCTTGCTTTCAAAATATGTGCGTTATGTCATCTATCAGAACGGTCAATATCGCCTGATCCAGAGCGTATCAGATTTGCAGGAAATCTACGCTCCCATTCAATCGGAGACGGAAGCTCTAAGCTACGCGTTAGCCGCCACCGGCCTGGGTGTGCGCTATGGTCTGCAGGTTGAACGCGGCTTGCGCTATTTTGTGGATGACCTGCAAGACACCTTTGTACGTCAAACGGAGCAGGGCTATCTGGCGCGGCTGTACGATTACAAATTATGCGGCTGTGGCCCCCACCCCACCTATGCTGTGGATATTTTGATAAAAACCGACGGTCAATTAGAGGAAATCAGCCGCGTGAAAGTGTTTGAAGATCCTGAAGAAGATAATCTGTGCGTGGATTAGTCCGTGGACGAAACGCAACGCGCCGCCGGATAATGTGATCGGCGGCGCGTTTAAAGCACCGTGGTGGAGAGTTGCTAGCTCTGCGGCGTAGAATTGACCGGAGTGAACAAGCGTCGCAGTTGCTCCGCTCCTTCGCGGCTGGTGATTGCCAGGACTTCATCGCCAGCTTCAAAGACGCTCTGACCGCGCGGCATCACCATTTTGCCCTTACGAATGATAGCCGCGATGACGCATTCTTCGTTGAGCTGCAAATCCTTCAGCGCTACGCCAACCGCCGGCGCGCCAGGAGGAATTTTCTCTTCCACCAGCGAATAGTTGCCGCGCCGCAGTTTTAACAGCGTCATCATATCCCCCAGTGACATCTCCTCTTCAATCAGGCTTGCCATGACGGCAGACTGATTGAGGGCCACGTCCACACAGAACACGTCATTAAACAACCACGCGCTGCGTGGATCATTGACGCGCGCAATCGTGCGCGGGACGTTAAAGCATTTACGCGCCAGATAACAAATTACCAGATTATCTTCATCGTTTGTCGTACAGGCAGCCACCACATTCGCTTCTCGCACCCCGACCCTTTCAAGCACCTCGATTTCAGTGGCATTGCCCTCATAAATTACCTCGGTCGGCAACTCCCGATGTAAACGCGCCAGAACTTCTGGGCGATGCTCCACTAGCCGGATTTGATGTTTCTGCCCGAGGAGCATATGCGCTAATTGGGTGCCTGTCCGACCGCCGCCTGCAATAATCACAAACATTTTCAAACTCCTGCCATACGTCCTATGGTTTCACCGGCGATTGCGAGCGAGAATTGCTATTCGCGCCGTTGCACAGGCGTTTATGCAACGCCTGGCTGCCCTCCAAAGTAGCGCTGATTAGAATTACATCCCCGGCTTTCAAGATCATATCCATAGATGGAATCATCGCCCGTCCCGCGCGCGTCAAAGAAGCGACGACGCTTTCTTTTTCCGCCACCAGCTCAGACAATGAACGGCCATCCCACTCTGATGGAACGGCAAATTCATATAACTCGACCTCGCCATTCCCGGCTGAATAGACTGTTCGCGTCTCCTGTTGATATAACAGCTCTTCGATGCGTTGCGCTCCCCAGCTCGATGAGCTGACCAACTGAACGCCAAACACCTCCAACATGGAGCGCCAGCGCGAATTGTAATTCCTCACCACAATATTCGGGACGTGAAACTCCTCACGCGCAATGTGGGCGATCACCGCATTCATCGTATCCGAATTGGTCACCACCGCCAAACCATCTGCCTCATATAAGCCGGCCCGTTTCAAAACATCATAGTTCAGCACATGGCCTTCAACCAGACGACCCTTGAAATCTACAGGCAAGTTGTGGAAGGCGCTTTCCGCCTTATCCACCACAACCACCTGGTGACCGTTCAAATAAAGGCGATGAGCCAGCTCTGCGCCGACCCGTCCACAGCCTATAACAACCAGTTTCATTGTAAACTCACTCCACTACACATTGATTTCCCAAGCGATTCATCTTACATCGGCTTGTTTGCAGCGTCAAGATCGCCGCTATAAATTTCGCCTAACTGACTTGAAATGAACAGGCTGCCGGAATGGCGTCATCCCGGCAGCCTGCGTTCTTGCCCGATGAATTCGCCGATCAGCTTCGCCGTCGTCCGCTCATACCTGCCACCACGGAGATCCAATAGAGCAGTTGCAGCACCGCCGTGACCAGCGCAGCCACATACGTCAAGGCGGCTGCGTTCAAAACATTGTTTACGCCGCGCATTTCATCTTCGCTGACGATTAATCCAGAATCGGTTAATAACTTTCGCGCTCGCGCCGAGGCGTTCAGTTCCACCGGCAAGGTAGCCAGGGCAAACAACGCGCCTCCAGAAAAAACCGCTACTCCCAGCCACGCGATGCCGGTGAGTTGCAAAAACAGGCCGATCAGGATCAAAATCCATCCCAGATACGAGCCAATATTGACTGCCGGCACCAGCATGGCGCGCAACCGCAACGGGAAATATTCTTCTTTATCCTGCATGGCATGGCCCAACTCATGGGCAGCGATCGCCAGCGCTGCGACCGAAGTTCCTTCGTGCACTCCCCGCGACAGACGCAGCGTTTTATCGCGCGGGTCGTAATGATCGGTCAATTCGCCGGCCACCCCCTCGACGCGCACACCGTACAAACCGCCCGATTGGATCAAGCGCTGGGCAGCCTGCGCGCCAGTGAAGCGGCTGCGCGCAGGCACCTGGCTCCATTTGCTGTAGGCCGAGCGCACGTAAAATTGCACCACCATCATCAATAGAATGGCGGGCAACATAAACATTAAGTAGCGTGAGTCGAATAACATGGCGTCTCTCCTTGCTTGTACAATCCTTACATCTTACTACACTCGATCACGGAGTTGGGGTCGTCTCCACTGGAGTTGGCGTGGGGATCGCAGTCGGCGGAGGTGTCAGCTTCTTCAACAAAACAGCGATCGCCTGATCCAACTGAGGATCTCGCCCTGCCACCAGATCCTCTTCCGTGATTTCCACAACGAAATCCGGCTGCAATCCAACCTCATGAATCTGACGGCCATTCGGGGTTAACCAACGTGCGACAGTGACCCGCACTGCGCCCTGACCATTATCCAGCTCAACATAGTTCTGCACCGACCCTTTTCCGTAAGTGGTAACGCCTACCAGATAGCCGCGCCCACGGTCCTGGATTGCGCCAGCCACAATTTCCGAAGCCGACGCGCTGCCCTCATTGACCAACACCACGAGTGGAATATCCGTAGCTCTGCCGCCGCGCCGCGCTTCATAAACGTCCCTGCGCCCATCGCCATACTCTTCAATCATGATCACGCCATCTTTGATAAACTGCGAAGCCACATCAATAGCGGTCACCAGATAACCGCCGCCGTTGTTGCGCAAATCCAGGATCATACCAACTGGTTTTTGTTTCATTAAGTCGTCAATGGTCTTTCTTAAATTGGCTGCAGTATCATCGCCGAAGGTATACAACCGAATATAAGCGATGTTATCATCTAACATCTCGCCAGCTACCGTGGGAACGACGATGGCAGCACGTTTGACCGTTACATCAAATGGCTCATCCACACCCTGGCGCAGGATGGTCAAGATCACCGTTGTACCTTTCGGGCCCAACACATGCTGGCGAGCGTATTCGCCGTCTTTGCCGGTCATATCCTCGCCGTCAATCGCAATCACCTGATCCCCTGGACGCAGACCCGCTTCCTCGGCCGGCGACCCTGGCATGGGGCTGATGATGGTCAGATAATCCTGCGTGATGTCCACCCAGGCGCCAATGCCTTCGTATTCCTGACCTTCCAAATGCGCCTGAGTCTCCTCAAACATCTTGGGATCCATATAGGAGCTATGCTGATCGCCTAACGCTTCCACCATACCTTTGATGGCGCCACGCATCAAAGCCACCTGATCTACCGGCTGATCCACGTAAAGTTCGTTAACCAGGTTCCATGCCTGCCAAAATGGCTTAAACAGCTCCTGTAAATCTTGCGGCGTACCGGCCAGATCGCCAGCAGGGGTCTCTTCTGCGATCTGAGGGTTCGTTTGCAGGAAAGGCAGCCTGGCAATCGGAGCTGCCCCAGGTGTGCGAAAAGTCCAGCCGGCGATAAAACCTGCTGAGCACGTACCCGTCAGCAAGATCAAAACCACCAACACGCTTAGAACAACGACAAATGGTTTCTTCTGCATGAGAACTTTTCTCCATTCATCGCCCGGCAACGGGTCGCCAGAGACACCCGCTGCCGCGACGGAGGTTAACCAAAGAATCTCCCAAAAATTCGACTACATGCTTACAGTTATAAATCAACCTCAAAGATTATCACAAATTGGTTAGAGATAGATAAGCATTGTGCAAGAATTGTGATAGAGCTGCCATATATCGCTTTATGTGATCCGAAACGGGTTGAAATCGGTTTGGTCGTCGAAATAATCTTCTTGCTCAGCCCGCTTGAGAAAATTCACCACCTGATAAGTGACCGGCGTCATCAGCGCCTCTACCCCGACTTTGAATAGATAATTGGTCAACGTCAAAGTCAGCCAGATTTGCGGGGCAAACCCGGGCACGCGCAGAAAAGTCGCCAGTGAAACAAATACCAAAGTGTCCACCCCCTCGCCGACGAGCGTGCTGCCAATCGTGCGCGTCCATAACCAGCGTCCGCGCGTACGGATCTTCATCTTCGCCAGGACATATGAATTGGAAAATTCACCCGCCCAGTACGCCGCCAGGCTGGCGATCACAATCGCCCCACTGCTAACACCGCCCAGAATCGCCAAATAAGCCCCTTGTCCAACGTTCACTTCCCACAACGCCTCGCCGGGCAGTTTGGCCACCATCCACAATACAACGCTCATCAGAAGCGAGCAGGCAAAACCGGTCCAGATCACCCTGCGCCCGAAACGATACCCATACACTTCGGTCAACACATCGCCGAAAATATAACTGATGGGAAAGAGCAGCGTTCCGGCGTCAAAAGCCAGCGGCACGCCCAACAAAGATACGCCCCAATCCACAATTTTCGCCGAAGAAGCGATGTTGCTGACCAGCAGCACTGTGACAAACAACGCCATAATCCGATCTGCATATTGATAACGCATACCGTCTCCTATTCTTCTTTCAACCACCTTTCTAAATATCTATTCAGGGAAGGCGGATCGCTGACCTGTTCGGTATATGCCAGAAGCGCCTCGCCATCCAAAGGATAAAGCGGGTGACAGGAGGTCGGCAGCGCTCCTTTCTCAGCCAATACCACAGCGTGCGTCAGCGGGCCAATCAAGTCCACACGGCTCAGCTCGGGTACAATCTCCTCTGCGGTCAAAATGACCCGGCCCGCCGAAAGCATCAGTTCCTCATCAATTCCTTTGTTATCGCCAATCACTGCGTTGCCATCCAGGTCGGCGCGTAAGGCGTGGAGCACTGCCACATCGGGTCGAATCGCTGGAAAAGCCATCAATTCCTCGCCGCTGTAAGGGTCTATAACGGTGCGCACATCCAGGCGTAGAGTAGGCAGATCGGTGCCTAGCCAGCCGCGCCCCGGCATGAACCCCACACCCGCGATCTGCGCTCGCAAACCAAGAGCCAAACTGGCTTCCGTCTCTTCGACCACCTCCACTTCGCCGCGATTGGCGTAATAGGTGAACATGGGTGCCAATCCAAAAATCTCCAACCCAAAATAACAGGTGCGCACTCGCTTCACCATCCCTGTGCCCACCAAAAGATCGCTTTCCAGGCCAGCGGTGAAAGCCAATAAAGTGAGATCGCGCGGTTCTCCCGTCTCAAGAAAACGGCGGATCAGGGCGCGCACATACGCCATTGGACGACGGTAGAGCGTCATCCCGCCCAACGCCAGACAGCAGCCAGAAGGCGTCAACGCTGCGGCTTCTTCAATGGTGAGCAGTTTGCAATCCGTGATTGTAACCATTCTAAGCGCCTCCAAAAATACGAGCAGCCTGCTCGTGCAACGTACGCCCTTGCGGCTTATTGATCACCGTCCGCCCATAATTCCGGCATCGCCTCAGGAAGCTCCAATAAATCCGCCAGGTGGAAATCCGCCTCGGAGTGATTTTGTTCGTCTCCATGCACCCAAACGGTGGTGAATCCCTGGCGTCGGGCAGCGGCCAGATTGGCAATGGAATCGTCGAACAGCACGCACCCGCTGGCGTTTGAAAGTCCGGCGCAGGCTAACGCCCGTTGATAAGCCTGGGCATCCGGTTTGCAAACAAAGTCCAGGGCGCGTATATCAATAATGCCGTTAAAACAATCGCCTACTCCCAGGATCGAAAGCACTCGATGAGCGTGATCTGCGTCCGCGTTGGTGAAGATCCAGCGGGGTTGCTGCAGGCGAAGCAGCAACTGACGCAGGTGCGGCGCCGGCCGGATATATTGCTCCAGAGGTAGATCATGAACATAGCGCAGATATTCATCTGCGTCCACGGCGTAATGCAATTGCAGGCCGCGCAACGTGGTGCCATATTTTTCATAATACAGGCGGCGTAAAATTGGCGCCTGCTCAGATGGAATGGACAGACGTTCGGCCATGAAGCGCCCCATTCGGTCGCGGATCGCCGCCCACAAACCAGTGGTATGCGAATAGAGCGTATCGTCCAGGTCGAAGAATAAAGCCGTATATTTCATGGGGTTATTATACAGAGGTTCACCTATCTGAGATAGACCTGACCACGGCTTTCACCCTTTCGCTGACCTGACGCTTACTTTATAATACTTTGCATGAGCATTCACATCTTACCTGCGGAAGTCGCCTCGCAGATTGCGGCCGGCGAGGTAGTGGAACGACCGGCGTCTGTGGTTAAAGAGTTGGTGGAAAACTCTCTTGACGCCGGCGCTTCTTCTATCACGATCTCCATCGAAGGCGCAGGGCAACGACTGGTAGAAGTGATTGACGATGGCTGCGGCATTCCGGCAGAGGAGCTGGCGCTGGCGGTTGAACGTCATGCCACCAGCAAACTCTCTCAGGCAGCAGATTTGTTCAATATCCAAACGTTGGGCTTCCGCGGTGAGGCGCTAGCCTCGATTGGCTCGGTTTCCAATCTCAGCCTGGTCTCGCGCACTGCACATTCACAACTCGGTGCAAAGTTGCGCATGGAGGGTGGTCAACTGCTCAATCTGCAGCCAGCCGGCGCGCCGCCGGGGACAACCGTGCGCGTCGAGGCTTTGTTTTATAACGTACCTGCTCGCTTGAAATTCCTGAAAAGCGAGGCGACGGAACGGCGTCTGATTGATAACCTGGTGGTTCGGTATGCTCTGGCTTATCCAAACGTCCGCTTTCAACTAATGCAAGACAAGCGACCCGCCTTGCAGACCAGCGGGCGCGGCGAGCGACGCGAAATCCTGGTTGCGCTATATGGCGCTGAAGCGGCGCGCCAGATGCTTGAAGTGAATTCGATAGATGGCGAAATGCGCATCAGCGGGTTCATCAGCCCGCCCTCGCTCACCCGCAGTCATCGCAGAGATATTTTCTTTTACGTCAACGGACGACCTGTACAAGACGGGGCGCTCAGCGCGGCTCTTTTGAAAGGTTATCATACGCTATTGATGGTAGGTCGCTACCCATTGGGCGCGATCTTCATCGAAATGCCGCCCGACGCTGTGGATGTCAACGTGCATCCGACAAAAGCCGAGGTTCGCTTTCGTCAGCCCGAACAGGTCTTTGCGGCCCTTCAATCCGCGGTGCGACGAGCGCTTCTTGCCCACAGCCCTGCGCCAGGGTTGAGCCTTTCGCTTCCCTGGGGAAGCGGGGAACAGCGTCCATCCTCCTTTACTGGACATTTTGATTCAAGCTGGCCCAGTATGGAAAAGTTTCCCCCGCAGGAGGCGTCGGTCCAAGCGCAAGACGCAAACCCGCCCATCAGCGCCTCGCCTCCAGCCAGAGCAAGCTCGCAACCTGGCTTGCCCGGTCAACGCGTACCCTTGCTGCGCCCCGTCGGCCAAATCGCCGCCGCCTACCTGGCAGCGGAGGGGCCAGATGGCCTGTATCTGATTGATCAACATGCAGCGCATGAGCGCGTGCTCTTCGAACGCTTCCTGGCGCAGCGCAGCTCTGGCATTCCATCACAGGCGCTGCTCCAACCCGCGGCCGTCCATTTATCTGCCGCGGAAGCTCGCCTGCTCGCCGATCAACTGCCGACCCTGGCCAGCTTAGGATTTCAAGTGGAGCCATTTGGGCCTGGCGTCTTCCTCGTTCGCGCCATTCCGGCGCTACTGGCTAACAGCAACCCAGAAGATGCGCTACGCGTATTGGTGGAAAATTTCGAAGAAGATGAAACGCCGCTGCAAGCTCTTCAAGAGGAGCGCATCATCGCCCGCGTGTGCAAACGTGCTGCAGTAAAGGCGGGTGCAATTTTGTCTATGGAAGAACAGCGCGCTTTGCTGTTCGATCTGGAAGCCTGTCAATCCCCGCGCACCTGCCCGCATGGCCGCCCAACCATGATCCATTTATCGGTGGATTTACTGGAACGGCAATTTGGCCGCAAAGGCGCTCGGTAATTGCTTACTCCCCCAAGACTTCAGCCACAATACGCGGGATCACTTGAGCAACATCTTCATGTAGAACAACGTCGGCGCGCACATCCAGATAAGTTGGAGTGTGGTTAATCAACACCAGATGAGCGCCGTTTTCCAGGGCGCGCATCGGTAAACCGGCCACTGGTAAAACCTCCAGCGATGACCCAGCGACGATCATGAGATCGCAATTCTTGCTGGCTTCCTGCGCTTTTAACCACACCCGCGCCGGTAGTTGTTCGCCCATCAACACCAGGTCCGGCTTGAGGATGCTGCCACAAGCCGGGCAATAGGGCGCTTCGCCGCGTTCGAGATAGGGTTCGATATATCCGAGGGCATCCACCGTGCGATAACAGCTTGTGCAGGTGAGGCTGCTCATCGAACCATGCACTTCCAAGACATTTTTTGAGCCAGCGCGTTGATGCAGCAAATCAATATTTTGAGTGATGACGGTCTGCACGTACCCCGCCTGCTCCAGGCGGGCGATCCCGTAATGCGCCGGGTTGGGCATGGCTTCAAAAATGCCTCTCGCCAGGTTACGCAACCAGGAATAAAACCCCAAAGGATTATAGCGAAAGGCGCTTAAGGACGCCACCTCAAATGGATCGAACTTCTCCCACAGACCGCTATCTTTCGATCGAAAATCGGGCACACCGGAAGGCGTAGAAATCCCCGCGCCGGTCAACACCACCGCGTGCTTACTCCCCCGAATAATATCGGCTGCGCAACGAATTCCCATCAACGTGGATACAGAAAGATCTGTCATCATTCCTTCAGCGCGAGTTTTGCAGAAGTCGCTGCGCCAGACTCACCACCTGTTGTGTTACCACGCCATCCGTCTGGCGCAAGATCATCGGCGTGTTAGAGACCTGCGCCTGATACGCCAGCTCTGGAGCAGCCGTGAACACATGACCGATCTTGAGCCCAAGCTGATCCTGCACTTGACCCAGCGAGAGCTGCATCCCGGCGCGCTGGCGGTTCACCAGCGCCAGGATGATGTTCCCAGCAGACAATCCCAGCTCAACCATCAGGTCATATAAATCCCTGGACTGTGTTACAGTCTGACCAATCGGTTCGATCACCAACACCACCTGACGGCACTCCTTGAGAACTTTTCGATTCACCGGCGTTAAGGACGCCCCCAGGTCAAAGATCACAAAGTGAGCAAGATACGCCGCCTGACGACAAATGGCGTGGAAATGATCCACCGAGTTCAGATGACGCGCATCGCCTGGCTGTGGAGAAGACAGCAAGAGTTTGACGCCGCTAGGGTGGGTCATTAGCTCTTTCTCGATCATTTGAGGGGAGATGGCTGCCGGATTTAACGCAAACAATCGGTTGAAACCTTGCGCGTTCGTCATACCCAGCTCCAATCCAATGCTGCCGCAGCCAGGGCGAAAATCAGTGACAATCACCGATTTTTTTGATAAGCCGTACAAGGCGATGCCCGTATTGATCGCCAGCGTCGAAACCCCCACCCCGCCCTTGGCGGAGATAAAGGCAATGCGATGACCTTCTTCGGAATAGTTCAACTCCGAGATGGAGTGGACGCCCGTTTTACGTCGCAGCACCGCCTTCACATGCGCAATCAACTCCTTCGGCTGGATCGGCTTGGTCAGGTAATCGTCTGCTCCGGCTTCAAAACCCTCCAGCTTTTCCTCCATTTGAGTTTTGGCGGTGAACATGACGATTAAGATGTCCTGAGTCTGAGGGTCAGCCCGCAACTGGCGAGCAACCTGCACGCCGTCAATATCCGGCATCATCAGATCCAGGACGATCAAATCCGGCCTTTCGCTGCGCGCCAGATTTAGCGCCTGCTGCCCGTTAGAAGCTGCCAGGATGACGTATCCCTGCCCTTCCAGCATCATCCCCACCAGGCGCAATGTATCTAAATCATCATCCACCACCAGGATTTTCTCGGCCATCGCATCAACTCTCGTCAAGAAATCCAGCGAGTAAGACATTGCGGGTATCTGTAACCCGCCAGCAACAGTCTAGCACAAAGATACATCTCAGGCAAGCGGCGCAGCCGTCCAAATAATATTATAATCCGCTCAATGCTCCTGGAACATCTGAATTCGATTCTGAAAGAAATGTGCCGTCTGGAGCGCCGCCTGATCGTAGTGGGTGTCTCCGGCGGCGCGGACAGCCTGTGCCTGATGCACGCCCTCATCCAGCTCGGCTACCCTGTATTGGTGGGTCACCTGGATCACAGCCTGCGACCCGAATCGGCGGATGAAGCGCAAGCCGTCCAGCGGTTCGCGACCGAGTTAGGCGCGCCAGTCGTGTGCAGCAAAGAAGATGTCGCAGCCTATGCTCGCCGCAACCGAGAATCAATTGAAGAAGCCGCCCGAACATTACGCTATGGCTTTCTTTTCCGCCTGGCGCAAGAACAAGACGCTCAGGCGGTTGCTGTGGCGCATACAGCGGATGATCAAGTGGAGACCGTGCTGATGCATTTATTGCGCGGGGCAGGGTTGACCGGACTTCGAGGAATGGCCTACCGCAGCCTGCCCAACCCCTGGAGCGGCGAAATTCCT
>Ga0226835_1001149_pt1 | contig 16481 bp, 12 predicted proteins | sample LAC_MetaG_1_FD_163627 | JGI IMG/M metagenome (GOLD analysis project Ga0226835, IMG submission 163627) | Anaerobic ammonium oxidizing microbial communities from anammox membrane bioreactor (MBR) in UC Berkley, California, United States -... | ecosystem: Engineered > Bioreactor > Anaerobic >...
CGCCCACGGCGAACGTGCGCGTGATGTCCGACGCCCAGCCGCGCACGGTGGTGCCAAAGTCGAGCAGCAGCGGCTCGCCTTCCGCAATCGGGCGGTCGCCCGGCTCGCCGTGCGGCAACGCGCTGTTCGGCCCGCCCAGCACGATCGGCTCGAAGGGGTGCTTGCCTCCGCCCCGGCGAAGCTGCTCGATCACCAGCAGGCCGGCGATCTCGCGCTCGGTCATGCCAGGGCGGATCTGGGGCAGCACGGCGTCGAGCGCGGCCTCGCTGATCGCGATGGCTTCGCGGATGGCCGCGAGCGCGGCGTCGTCTTTGCGCAGCCGCAGCCCGGCGATGGCGCTTCCCGCCATCACAAGCTGGACATCCGGTATATATCGCCGGATCAGCTCCGCTTCCAGCATCCGCATGCGCAGTTCTTCCACGCCGATGCGCTTCCCCGCCAGCCCCAGCTCTCTGACAGCCGCCTCGAACGCGCCGTGATAGCCTTCTGCGTCTGTCCAGGGGTATAGCTCGAACGGCAGCCCGGACGCCTTCATGCGCTCGGCTTCCAGCGCGGGGAGCACGGCGACCGGATCGCGCCCCGGCACAAAGAACGTAACCAGTGGCCGCTCCATAAGGTGAAAGTCCACGCCGGTCAGATATTGCAGGCTCGCGCCGGGGATCAGCACGATCGCGTCCAGATCTGCCTGGCGGGCGATGTCGTAGAGCGTCTGCAAACGGGGATCGGTCATCGGGTAGCACTCCACTGATGCGCATGATTGCCAGTTGGTGTCTCATTGAGGCTAAAACCGCACACGCGGCTTGTCAAGCAATTGCCCGCCCGAAAACGCGCCAGCCTGCTATAATAGCCCATGAGAGCAAGCGGATCGGCGTGCCTGCCGGCGCTGTGAGACTGGCGAGAGGGAGAACGGACCGATGAGGCGACTGTTGGCCTTTGGCGGTGGGTTGTTGAGCGGCGCGGTGCTGGGGACTCTGCTGGCGCTGCTGTTCACCCCGGCTTCCGGCGAGGCGATGCGCCAGGGGTTGCGCGCGCGCTATCAGCACGCGCTGGCCGCGGGCCGGGCTGCTGCCGAACAGAAGCGGCAGGAGCTGGAAGCGCAGCTTGCCCAAATGTCCGGCGTATCCCTGACCCAACCGGCGCCGCGCCCGAACCCACCCAACCCACGCACCCGTTAAGACGACCGGATCCAGGCGATGATAAACCTCGAACCGACAACCGCGCTGATCATTATCGACGTGCAGGACGGATTTGACGACCCGATGTGGGGACCGCGCAACAATCGCAACGCCGAGGCGAATATCGCCCGGCTGCTGGCCGCCTGGCGCGCCAGCGGGCGGCCCATTTTCCATGTGCAGCACCTCTCGCGCTACGAGCATCTGCCGCTACACCCCTCGCACCCCGGCAGCGCGATCAAAGCGATTGTGCGGCCGGAAGGCGACGAGCCAGTCATCACCAAGCAGGTCAACAGCGCCTTCATCGGCACCGACCTCGAAGCGCGGCTGCGCGAGCGCGGCATCGAGAGCGTGGTGATCACCGGCCTGACAACCGATCACTGCGTCTCGACCACCGCCCGGATGGCCGCCAACCTCGGTTTTGCGACGATCGTCGTCGCCGACGCGACCGCCACCTTTGACCGCTCCGGCCCGAAGGGGCAGGTCTACCCGGCGCAGCAGGTCCATGACTTGGCGCTCGCCAGCCTTAACGACGAGTTCGCCCAGGTGGTTGACACCGACGAGGTGCTGGAAGAGCTGACAATGGCCGGCGGCGCGTATGCCGACCTATCATGAGCTGACCGGCGACGACTGGTCGCGCCGGATGGCGGACTGGCAGGCGTGGTGGGCGGGCGCGCTGGATCGCCCGCTCATCACAATCGAGGCATACGATCCCCCGGACGACGGCCCCAACTGGAACGAGATCGACGACTTCATCACCCGGTTTCCGTTGGAGACGCCGGTCGATGACGTGCTGGATTTCTTCCAGGCGCGGCTGGACGCGATCCACTTCTACGGCGACGCGATCCCCAAGTGGTGGCCCAATTTCGGCGCGGGGATCATGGCCGGGTTTCTCGGCGCGCGCGTGTCGTACAGCACGCGGACCACGTGGTTCTTTCCGGCGCACGACGGCCCGCTCGCCGCGCTGGAGCCGTGCTACGACCCGGACAACGTCTGGTGGCAGCGTGTGCAGGCGATTACGCGCCGCGCCGTGGAACGCTGGCAGGGGCGTGTGATCGTCGCCTTTACCGATCTGGGCGGCAACCTCGACATCCTCGCCAGCCTGCGCGGGACGCAGCAGCTTTTGCTGGACCTCTACGACGCGCCGGACGAGGTCGAGCGCCTGACGCGCACGCTGACCGGCCTCTGGCTCCGTTATTACGACGAGTTGTACGCCATCTTGAGTCCGGCGCAGCCTGGGACGGCGGCCTGGGCGCCGCCCTGGAACCCCGGGCGGGGCTATATGCTGCAAAGCGATTTCTCGTACATGATCGCACCGCGCATGTTCGACCGCTATGTGCTGCCCGACCTGGAAGCCTGCTGCGCGGCGATGGACTACGCCTTCTATCATATGGACGGCAAGGGCCAGATCCCGCACCTCGACCGGCTGCTGAGCCTGCCCCGGCTGCGTGGCATCCAGTGGCAGCCGGGCGCGGGCGCCCCACTGGCCGACGAGTGGCTGCACCTGCTGGCCCGCATCCGCGACGGGGGCAAGCTCTGCCAGGTGTACGTCACGCGCGAGGGCGCGCACACCATCCTGCGCGAGCTGGGCGGCGCGGGCTTTTTGCTGGACATCCGCGAAGATGACCGGATGATCACCCCGGCCCAGGCGGAAGCATTCCTCAGTTCGATAGCGTCGCTCGTCTAGAACCTGTGATTGTGCCGACGGGGGGAACCCCCTCAGCCCCCGGCCCCTTCTCCCTCGCCGCTGTGTATAGGCCGGGGAGAAGGGGAGAACGGTCCGCGCCACCTCAAAGCCCCTCGCCCCGCGACGTAGTCGCAGAGGGAGAGGGGTTTGGGGTGAGGGGATGAGGGGCGACGGCGCTCAGTCAAGCCGCTCGGCGCGCAGCTCGTACATCGCCAGCGCTTCGCTGAAGGCGGCCATCGCGCCGACGACCACGGTCAGCGGGCGGCCCGGCGCGACCGTGACCTCAGCCGCCCCGGCGGCCCGCGCGTCGATGGGCATACGCTCGACGGCGATCGTCCCGTCGGGCTGTGGCTGAACAAGCGCGACGGTCCAGTTCTGCGGGACGGCGCGCGGCACGCGCAAAAACCCTTCCGGGTGCCAGACGGCGTGCCGGTCTTCCACGTCGTCGAAATAGCCCAGCTCGCGGATGGTGATGTCGTCGAGCGCCACGCCCGGCAGGTTCTCGGACGAGTCCGTCAGGTATTCAAAGCGGATCAGCACCCGCCGGCCCGCGTACGCGGAAAGATCGATTGACTCGCGCTGCCACTGGCCCGAATAGCCGCTGTAGTAGGCGCCGGGCGCTTTGCCGCTGTCCGCCAGCGCCTGATCGCTGCCCAGAATGGCCCAGCGCGCGCCCCCGCTGTCCGACACCAGCACCTGGAACCAATCGTACTCGTCTTCGACATCCCACCACGCGCTGAACTCAAGCGTGGCGCGCTCCAGCCCGGTCAGGTCGAACGCGCCGGTCAGCCGGGCGGCGCTGCTGTTGTAGGCGTTGGACCACCACATCCAGCTTCCTGAGGCGGGAGCGGTATCGAGCACGGCGGCCTGCTGGCTGCCCTGGAAACGCAGCCGGTAATGCCCCGGCGTATCGAGCAGAAGATAGTCGGCTCCGTACTGGTGCACAAGATCCGCCGCGGCGAGGGCGGTCGAGCCGCTGCCCGCCAGCCGCCGGGGCTGGATGGTGGCCGGGAGATCGACCGTCTGGTAGTAGAAGCGTCCGTCTGCGGCAAAGGGGGTGTCCAGCAGGTTGGCGACGAGCCAGTCGGCGAAGAGCGCGTCCACGCCGCCTGGCTCGCCCCACTCCAGCAGTGTCTTCTCGACTGCGGTCAGGCCGTCGTCGGGGGAGAGGGCCAGCGCGCGGATGAAATCCAGCCCGAAGCGCTCGTAGAGGTAGACCGCGAACAGGTACGATGCGCCGTAGTGCCGGCTCACCCGCGCGGGCGCGAACGACCAGCGGGGCAGCGGCAGGTCGGGGTCGCTCAGGAACTCGGTCATGGCGCTGCCCGCGATGGCGAGCGGCGCAAAGCCGTTGAGGTGCTCGGCAAGCTGTGAAAAGCCCTCGTTCAGCCAGCGCGCCTCGTTGCCATCGACCATGTGCTGAATCAGGTGCTGGTGCTCGTGCGCCAGTGTGGAGAGATAGGTCGCCGAGCCGAGCGGCGAGAGGTTCAGGCTGATGTACAGCATCGGCTGCTGGTTGCTTTCCGGGCAGAGCGTGCGCGGGCATTGATCATCCGGGTTGAAAGCGCCCATCACGCCGGACCAGAGGGTATCCTGGTGCACGATGTGCAGGCGTTCGGATGTGTTCAGCCCGTCGCCATAGAGGGCCTGGTTCAACCGCCAGATTCGCTGCTCAAAGAACTCCCCCGCCTCGCGTAGCGCATCGGGGTCAACGGTCTGGCGCGGCTCGAACCAGAAATAGGCGTGCTCGGTCACGTGGCGCAGCACGAACGGGGCGCGCTTGCCGGAAAAACTGCCCAGCGGAACGAAATACTCGCGGTCGCCAGGCCGGTACTCGCGCGGGGGCGGCGTGGGGAACAGCTCGTCGGCGGTGCGCCATCCGGCTTCCAGCAGCCAGTCCGCCTGGGTGCGATGGCGCGGCGCGTGCGAGGCATCCGCCCAGGACGGCACACGCTGCGTATCGCCCTGGGCGAGCGCGACGCCGGCGCTCTGGCCCGCGACCAGCGCCGCGGTCAGCGCCACACCCAGCGAAAACGTCCAGGGATTGAGGCTGCCTTTCATCGCGCGTGTTCCGGTGCTTGCAGCGGGTTGAGCGAACCGCGTGCCGGCGCAGCGATCCCCAACCCGCGCCGCGATCGATCAGCGGGCGGGCGCGAGCGCGACGCGATAGTGCGCCGGCTCGGTCGTCACCGGCGCAAGCCCAGACACCACCAGCACGGCGTCTCCACGCTCGCCGCCAACCGTGATCGTCCATTCGCCCTGTGGCGCGTCGCCCGGACCCAGCAGCCGCGTCACCGGCCCATCTGCCGCGTCCGGCTGGACAAGCTGCACCAGGAAGTGCTGCGGCAGGTGGTTGTCCATGCGCAGCCAGCCTTCGCTCTGCCAGCCGCCGTCGCCCGATTCGAAGTCTTCCGCGTAGCCGATCTCCGGGATCCGGATGTCGTCCACGATCAGGCCGGGCTGCGTAACCGCATCGTCCGTAATGTACTCGAAGCGCAGCAGGATTTCCTGCCCGGCGTAGGGTGTCAGGTCGATGGCTTCTTCGACCCAGCCGCCGCTGTGGCCGGTGTAGCCCGGCCCGTAGGCGTTGCTGTGCGGGTCGTCAAAGGTCATGCGCGCGCTTTCCAGCGGGATCCAGCGCGCGCCCCCGTCGGTCGAAACCAGCACGTAGGCGTAGTCCCAGCCTTCCTCGATGTGATACCACGTCCAGAAGCGCAGCGTGGCGCTGGAAACGTCCCGCAGGTCGAAGGCACGGGTCAGGCGGGTGTCGCTCTCGTCGGCGCGGTTCGACCACCACATATAGCGGCCGCTGTGCGCATCCACCGGCACGATCGAGACGCTGGTGTCGCCCTCGAACGTCAGGCGATAGGTGCGCGGCTCTGCCCCGCCGGGCAGGTGCAGGTACTGCGCGCCCCACTGCCACCCGTCCAGCGCGACCGGCTCGTCCGACGCCGAAAGCTGGCGCGTCAGGCTGGCCCGGGGCAGGTTTTGCAGCGCGGTGAAGTGATAGGCGTAGCGCCCATCGCCCACAGCGGGGTTGTGCAACAGGTTGGCGACCAGCCAGTCGCCGAACAGGTCCACGAGCGTGACCGGCGCGCCGGTGGCCGGGTCGGTGGCCTGGATCTCGGCCAGGGCCGTCTCAACCCCGGCCAGCCCGTTTTCGGGGCTGCGGATCAGCGCGGTCGTCGCGGCTTCGCCGTAGCGGTCGTAGAAGTAGGCCATGAACAGGAAGGCCGCGCCGTAATGCACGCCGCGCCCGCCGCCTTCGGGCCAGGTGTTTAACTGCAGGCTGGGGTTTTGCAGAAAGCTCCACGCGAAGCCGCTGGCGCCGTAACCGGCGATCATGGCGGCCAGTTCCGAGGCGCCCTCGTTGAGCCACGATTCCTCGTTGCGGTCGACATGCCAGTGCACCATGTGCTGGAACTCGTGCGCCAGCACGCTCTCGTATTCCGCCGTGCCGATCGCAGTGCGCATCGTGTCGAGGTTCACGAAGAACATCTCAGCCTCGTTCGAGGTCGGCACGGCCTGAACCGGATACTCGCTGGAGCTGGCGTAGTAGGCGGCGACCCAGTCGCCCATATTGCCTGCGTGCAGGATCACCAGATGCGGGTCGCCGTCGATGCCGGGCGACCATTCCTGACCGAAGACCGCGTGGATGCGCGGGCGGATCACCGTCTCGAAGCGGTCGGTCGAGCGGCGGATGGCATCCAGATCGATGGGCTGGCCAACCTCGTAATAGACGTAGATGTGATCGGTCTTGTAGACCAGCTCGGCCTCGACCTGGAACTCATAATCTTCGTCGAGGTTGTCCACCCAGAACGTACGCACCGATCCCAGCTCGCGCTCAGGCGGGGCGGTGGTCGGCGGCTCCGGGATGTCGGTCACGCCGAGCAGGCGCCGCGCCAGGTCGTTCCGGTCCCGCTCGGGGATTGTCGTCTCGCCAAGCAGGCGCAGCGTCTCGTCGCCGGGACCGCCGCGCTCCAAGGCGAGTCCGCTGCCGGACGGGGAAACCGCAGCCAGAGCAGCCGGTCCGAGGGCGGGCACCCACGCTGCTCCCAGGACGGCGGCCAGCGCCACCACCGCCAGCAGCGCGCGGGCGCGCCGGGCTAACATCCCGATCATGATGTGCATCCTTATCCTGGCGCGGGCGCTTGCCGGGCGGCGAGGCTCGCGCGCGAGTATTGTGCCAATTATACGGTGTTTCGGCCCGCAGCAGCCGCTTTTTTCACCAGCTTCTTATCCGCCGGGGGCGGTGTCCGGATCGGGGTGGCCGTGCTACAATCGTGCCGTGCCCGACCGCTGAACCATGGAGCCGATGGAAGCCACGACGATGCCAAGCCTGCTCAAGTGCATGGACTGCGGGCGTGAATACGCCCTCGACGACCGCATCACCGCCTGTCGTGCCTGCGGCGGCCTGCTCGATGTGACGCACGATCTCGACGTGCTGCGGCCAGCCATCTCGCGCGAGCTGTTCGACCGGCGGCTGGCAAGCTGGGACGCGCTCGACCGCTCCGGCGTGTGGCGCTACCGCGAGCTGGTGCGCCCCGGCGTGAGCGCGGCGCAGGCCGTCACGCGCGGCGAGGGGAACACGACGCTCTACACCGCCGGGCCGAAGCTGGCGAGCTATGCCGGGGTGGCGCAGCTTCAACTGAAGCACGAGGGCGAAAACCCCACCGGCAGCTTCAAGGATCGCGGCATGACGGGCGGCGTGACCCAGGCGCGGGTCGTCGGCGCGCGCAGCGTGATTTGCGCCTCGACGGGCAACACCTCGGCCTCGATGGCGTCGTACGCGGCTATCGCCGGGCTGCAGGCGCTGGTCTTCTTCCCGGCGGGGTATGTCGCGCTGGGCAAGGTGGCGCAGAGCCTGGCCTACGGCGCGACCAGCGTGCAGGTCGAGGGCGATTTTGACGACACGCTCGCGCTGGTGCGCCGCGCCTGCGACGAACTGCCAATCTACCTGCTCAACTCGATCAACCCGTTTCGCCTGGAAGGGCAGAAGACGATCGTGATCGAGCTGCTGCACCAGCGCGGCTGGCGGGTGCCGGACTGGATCGTGGTCCCCGGCGGCAACCTGGGTAACAGCGCCGCTTTCGGCAAGGCCCTGCACGAGCTGCACGCCCTGGGGCTGATTGATCGCCTGCCCCGCCTGGCGATCGTCCAGGCCGAGGGGGCCAACCCGCTCTATCGCAGCTATCTCGACGGCTGGCAGGTGCGCCACACCGTCCGCGCCGAGACGCTGGCCACCGCGATCCGGATCGGCAACCCGGCCAACTATCCCAAGGCGGTGCGCGCGCTGCGCTGGACCGATGGCGTGGTGACTGAGGTCAGCGATCAGGCCATTCTCGACGCCAAGGCGCAGATCGACGCGGCGGGCATCGGCTGCGAGCCGGCGTCGGCGGCAACGGTGGCGGGCATTCGCCGGCTGGTGGACGAGGGCACCATCGCGCCGGGCGACGACGTGGTGGCGGTGCTGACCGGGCATCTGCTCAAGGATCCGGACGCGGTGATGAAGTATCACGCGGGGGCGCTGCCGGGGCTGGAGTCCACCTTCGCCAACGCCATGCGCACCATCAAGCCCTCGCTGGACGAGGTCGCCGCGCTGCTTGAGATACAGGTATAATAGGCGTCAGGGGAAAGGCGAGAAGAACGGGCCGCCATGCCACATCTGATCGACGAAGCCGAGACGCTGCTCCGCGAGCGCGGCTTCAAAGTGACGCCCCAACGCACCCTGCTGCTCCAGGTGCTGGCAAGCCAGACCGCGTACCTGGACGCCGACGAGATCTTCCAGCTTGCCCACAGCCAGGACGCCAGCATCAGCCTGGCGACGGTTTATCGCACGCTCAAGCTGTTTGCCGAGCTGGACATCATCGAGCACCGCTATGTCGAGCCGGATCACCGCCGCGAGGTGTTCCGCCTCTCCGCAGGGCCGGAGCAGCATTACCTGACGTGCATCCGCTGCGGCTCGCGCACGCTGATCCACGCCGACCTGCTCAACCGCATGGTGAGCGAGCTGGTCCGCCGCAAGGGTGTCAGCGTGACGAGCGCGTGCGCCTGCTTCACCGGCTACTGCCCCACGTGCACTGAGGAACTGCGGCAGCGGGGGGAGCTGTAGCGCTTTTGCCCCTGAACGCTTTTCCGCTCCTTACGCCCTTCCAGACAATACTGCCACACTACGGTGTGGCATTTTGTTGTGTCCGTCACCGGCTGGCTCCCAGCAGAATTGCGAAAATTATTCGAGAAAAGTATGCTATGCTGATAGTAGGATGAAAAGTGCCATCGCTTATACAAGAGGATTTAGCTCATGAAACGTTTTCCGCTACTCAACACCTACAAAGTGCTACTGTATGTTGTGGCGGTGTTAGTGCCGGTAGCTGGTCTTCTCGTCTCCCTAGGCACCGCAAGTGTCACGATACGAGAGTATGGACTAGAGTACCGGATCGAAAGAGATTTCCGGTTCGAGGTGTTTCTAACTACTTTTATTCCCTTCATTATTGGCGCGTTTTTTCTCGCTGTTTCTGCCGAGGTAATCGGCCTTTTCCTGACTATTGAAGAGCGTTTGTACCAGATCCAGCACAATACCACGCCAAGCCAGTCAACGCCTCAAACCGGTTCTCAAAAAGGGTATTCGGACGCCGGAATAAGCGCCTTGCCAACTGTCCAGCCCCCTAACATCAGCAGAGCGACGGTACCTCCAGCCGATTCGCAGGCGGCCACACACAAGATTCGCGCTACCGTGACGGCTCCGGAGCGCGCGCTGATCCGTCAGCGGCCAAATGAGATGGCGCCAGCGAACCGGATGGCAAGATCCGGCCGAGACGTGATGCTGGTAGGACGAACAGCCGACGGCGCTTGGGTAAAAATCGATGCGTCGTTTGATGGTTGGATCAACTCGGCTGATCTCGCGATACAGGGGAATATCTACGATCTGCCGGTTGTCTCCTAATAAGCGCAGCGAGAACGCAGCGCAGGCTCACCCCCCGTATGTGTCGAACTTCTGGGCGTGGGCGAGCGCGGCTGCGGCCTGCTCCGCCAGGGTCGTCATCACGCTGAGGTGGTGGCGGCTATAGCGGGCCAGCGCCCGGCGCCCGTCCACATATAGCAGCCCGATCGTCTGCTCGCCGACGCGCAACGGCGCGGCGATGATCGTCCGCAGCTTCAGTTTGACGATGCTGTCCCACTTGTTATAGGGCACGTCGCCCTGCGCGTCCGGCAGGATGATCGGGCGGTGGCGCAGCAGGGCCGTCTGCACCACGCGCGACGACACGCTGCACTCGCGCGCGTTAAGGTACTGGCCCGCGCCGGTACGGCCCATCTTCAGGCGTGGCTCGCCGCGAGGCGAGAGCAACAGCAGAAAGGCGCGCTCGGCGCCGGTGAAGGCCAGGGCGCTATCCAGAATGAGCGTCATCAGAGAGTAGATGTCGGTCTCGCTGTGGATGGCGCGCGTGACCTGAAGCAGGGCGTGGAGCGCGCGCAGCTCGTCGTTGTCGTCGCGAACCAGGGCCAGCTCTTCGCGCACCTCGCGCAGCAGGCGGTCGACATCGTCCAGGCGGCGTTGCCGGTCATCGGGGTTCATGCGGTCAGCTCCTCGCTTCCTCTGCCACCGTGCGATCAGCGCTGCTCGCGCGCAAGCTGCACAAACGCCTGCACGCCCACCAGCGCCGAGACAACCGGCGGCCACAGCGCGCCAAAGCCCAACAGCAGACCGATCAACAGGTCGCCCTGGGGCGCGCGGTCGCCGCTGCCGGGCAGCGCATGGCCGATCCATCCGGCAGCGAGAAAGAGCGCGATCATCGCCAGCCACCCGATCGCGCCGGGCGCGCGCGGCGGGGTGATGGGGTCTAGGGGCGAGCGGGTGCCGCGCAGTTTCCGTGTGGCAGACAGCATGCCGATCAAGAACGCGATCAACGCCAGGACGATCCCCGCTCCCGCGCCGCCGATCTCGCCCCGCGCCAGCCCGATCGCCAGCGCCGCCACCAGAACGGCCACCGCTCCGATCCACTCGCCTGGCCCCAGCAGCCAGTCTTCCGCGCGCCTGACCGGCTCCCGCGCCGCGATCCCGGCGAGCAACAAACATACGGCCAGCGCCAGCCCGGTCGCCACAAGCGCCGTTTCGAGCGCAGCGGACTCGATCGTGCCATTCGACGCGCCGGGCGCCCAGCGGACCCACACACCCCACGCCAGCCCCACGATCGCCGCGACCAGCAGGTGCAGGATGCTCGCGCGCCGCCCGGAGAGCAGCAGCCGGAACGCGGCCAGCGCGCCGAGAAACGCCAGCGTTTGCGCGCCGAGCGGCCTCACCAGCAGGCTGACCGGCAGATCGCGTGTGCTGACCTGGCTGATCAGCGTGCCGTTTGCCAGCCCGTACGCGCCCGCGATGAGCAGCAGGCTGGCGGCGTCGGACGCGCGCAGGCGAACGATCAGATCGAGCGCGATCGCCGCCAGCGCGCCGTACACCACGACAAACCCGATGATCCTCAGCGGTGTATACCCGGCGGGGTGCTGCCACACCACGAACTCCGAAAACGCCACCAGCAGCGCCGTGAAGCTCAGCCGGTTGCCCCACGGCGCCACGCCCAAAGTCATCCCGTTGCGCATACCGGCTCCTTCAGGGGATGGACGTTCGCCCAGGCTGCGCGCGGTCCTTGAAAATCCGCCGCCGCGCCGTACAATTGCCGGCGTGCCTGATCGCTCGCCAGGAGATCGCCCGCGCGATGGATTTCCCGCGCCCCAAAACTCAACCGGTGATCCGCCCGATGACCGAGGCCGACATTCCCCGGCTGGCGGAGATCCGCCCCGGCTTTGTCAGCGCGACGGTGCTGGACGTTGAGCGGCTCGGCAGCGGGATCGAGGCGGGCTGGCGGCTGGTCGAGCGCCGGCTGGAGCAGCCCTTCGACAAAGGCACGGGCTACGATTTCGATCCGGCGGAGCAGCGCAACATCCTGGGGCGCCTGCGGCGCGGCGATGGGTTGCATCTGGTTGTGGAGCGGGCCGGGCGGCTGGTTGGGGTGCTGGATGTGGTGCCTGAGGATTGGAACAACACGGCCTGGGTGTGGAATCTGATGCTCGATCACGACGTGCGCCGGCAGGGCCTGGGGCGCGATCTGTTCATCCGCGCGGCGGACTGGGCGCGGCGCCAGGGCTATCGCGCACTGGTCTTTGAGACGCAAAGCAACAATGTGCCGGCCTGCCGCTTCTACGCGGCGATGGGCTGCGAGCTGGAAGGCATCCGCACCGCCTACTACACCAACGACGATCTTGCCCGCCGCGAGGTGGCGCTGTTCTGGATCTACCGCCTGACCTGATGCTGCCTGCCTAGCCACGGTCTGCACGAGCCTGTTGCAGGGCTGCCGCAATCTCTGCCAGCACATTTCCCCCACCTATGTGAGCGATCAGCGGCGCCAGAGCGGCCAGATCGCCCAGCACTGCCGGATAGCTGCCCCGCCGCATCTGCCCGACGGCGTTCCGCCACAGCGTGTACGACTGCGCCGGAGTCAGATGCGCGGCGCAGGCCTCGGCCACACGGCGCAGGCTGCGGCTGCGCGCTGGCGGGTCGGTGATGGCTAGCGCCCGGTCAAGCGCCCACTCGAGGGCGTCTTGCTGCCGGTTCTGCAAATAGCTCTGCGTGTCAACGTAGGGGGCCAGCGTCGCCAGGGCGCTGGCGCGGTCGTAGCTGTCCGTAAGCCGCAGCGCGACGTCCAGCGCCTCGTCGAGGATCGCGTCGCGCAGCGCGGGGCGGTGATGCGGCGCCAGTTCCAGCAGCGCGCTCACCCGCTCGACCGGGTCGGGCACGGCGCGTGCGGCGGCCAGCGCCGCGTCGCGCAGCTGATCGGGGCGGCGCGGCAACAGCGCGGCGAGGGCGTGCAGGCGATCAAAGGGCGGCGCGATCGCCAGCGCCGCTTTGATCGCGGCGTCGAGCGCGCTGTCCGGCAGCACCGGCCCGATCGCCGCCAGCATCGAGGCGCTTCGCTGCGCCAGGTCGCTTTGCGTGGCGGTCTGAATCACATCCAGCGCGACGCGTTCGCGGGGTTCATCCGGCAGAAAGCCGAGCAGCGCGCTCAGCGCGGACGTTCGTTTGACGGGGTCGGTAATGGTGTAAGCGTCGGCCAGGGCGTCGGGCAGGCGGTCGGCGGGCAGATGCGGCGCGAGAAAGACGAGCGCCCGCCCGCGCTCGTCCTCGTCGGTGATCGAGCGGGCGGCGGTGAGGGCTTCTTCCAGCGCGCGGGCGCGCAGCGCGTCCGGCAGATGCGGAGCCAGATCCACCAGCGCCGTGACACGCTCGTACCGGTGCTCGATCGCCAGCGCCGCCGCCAGGGCATCCGCCAGCGCTTTGGCGCGCGCCGCCGCCGATAGATAGGGCGCGATGGCCGCGAGCGCCGCCGCCCGCGCTTCGGACGTTTGCAATTCCTGCGCGGTGTTGTAGGCGGCCACGTTCAGGCCAGGGGGCAGGTGTGGGGCCAGCTGCGCCAGCGTCCGCGCGCGGTCGCGATCGTCTTCGATGCTTTTCAGCGCCTGAAGCGCCTCGGTCAGCAGCTCGGTTGATAGGTAGGGCGCCAGCACCGCGAAGGCGCGGGCGCGGGCGTCGGCGCTGCCGATCGAGAAGGTTACCGTGATCGCTTCCTGCACGCCGTCCGGATTGTTGCGCAGCAGCCCGGTCGCCTCGATGGGCTGCGCCAGCGCCATCAGCGCGCGGGCGCGGGCGTCGTCCCCGGCGATGTCTGCGATGGCGCGCAGGGCCTCGCTCAGCACGCCCGGCTGTTGGTCCGGCGCCAGCACCGCGATCATCTGCGTCAGCAGGGCGGCGCGGGCGTCGGGCGGGTCCAGGGCGCGGGCCAGCGCCAGCAAGCGGGCGTGGAATTCGGGCGGCAGGTGCGGGGGCAGGTCTCCGAGCGCCATCGCGCGGGCCATCGCGCTGGGGATGCGCGCCGCCGCGTCAAAGGCCAGCGCTACGGCTTCGTGCTGCAAATCGGGCGCCAGCCGGTCGATCAGCGCGCTCAAGGCGCGGACGCGAGACGCCGGATCCGCGATCGTCTGCACGGCGCTCAGCACACGCTGTTGCAGCGCGGGCAGCAGTGCGCCGGTCTCGCTGGCGCTGAGGTGCGGCAGCAGATCAAGCAGCGCCTCGACCTGCACGGCAGGCGGGGGCGGCGGCTCCATGGCGTCGATCTGCTGGCGGAGCAGCGTCAGCGGGTTGGTTTTCTCGCCGGCGCGGTTCATGTGCGGCGCCAGCCGGGCCAGCAGGCGGGTGCGCGCCGCGGGGTCATCGAGCCGGGCGGCGGCGTCCCAGGCGGCGCGCAGATCGTCCGGCTCAAGCTCGCCCGCGATCTGCGCCTGCGCCAGCAGGCGCGCCTGGAGGTCCGGCGCGGCCAGGCTGTCCTGCGCGGCGGCCAGCGCCAGCAGATGGCGCACCTGGCGATGCAGGGCGCCGGGGCCTTCGGCGAGCGCCGCCTCAAGCAGCCGGTCCAGATCATCCCCACCCGCTTCGACCGCGCTGCCGGGGTGAATCTGACCGAGCTGGCCCAGCAGCAGGCGCAGCTCCGGCGAGCGGTCCAGCGCCTCGGCAATCAGGCCGAACAGCGTGCGCGCCTGCTCAAGCAGGCTTGCCCGGTCGGCGGTGTCGCTCAGCGCGGCGGCCCACTCATCCGCGACCACCTCGTAATCCGGCGCCTGCCCCGGCAGGAAGTACTTGATCAGCTCGTTAACCACGCGCGGGCGGGCCAGCAAAGCGATCTTGGAGAGGCCATCTGACGCGGTGCCTCCCCCAAGCGCGCGGTCGCGCTCGGCGGCCTGCTGCAGCGCGGCCCAATAGGCGCGGCGCACGGTCTCGGCATGGTAGAACTGCTCGAAGGTCCCACCGGGGAACAGCCGCGCCAGTGCCCGGACGAATTGCTCCGCCGCGCTGGCGATCTGCTGCGGTTGGTTGAGCGAGTGCAGTGCCGTCATGCCGTGCCTGAAGTCTCCGGGCCGGGCGCTGAATCGCCCGCCGCGTACCATGCCCCAAGTATAGCCGGGTGACCGATGCGGTGCGATACGACAAGAGTCCTAAGCCCGGCGCGCGGCGCCGAAGGCCCGATCCAACACCCAGCGCGCTCCGGTTCATCTGGGGCGCGCTGGTACAAGGCAGAGTTGGGGTGTGCGTTATTGCGCCGTGACGGGCACGCTGCTCAGGCTGCCCTGAACGATGCGGTACCACGGGGCCGACGACCAGCCGACCAGGTCGCCATGCCGGACCTTCAGCCAGTTGCCGTCCGGGCTGACGCCCACCACCTGGACGCGCGTGCCCCAGACGGCCCGGCCAATCGTCTCGAATTGCAGGCCGGGGCCGCTGCGGATGCGCATGTTGCCAAAAGCCTGGGCGATCACGCCTTCGGTGGGTTCTGGCGGCGGGAAGACCGGCTGCGGGCCGTCCGTGTATGGCAAGGCGTCGAAGTTGCCCTCGATGATGCGGACCAGCGAAGCGAAGGCCCAGCCCGTCTGGCCGCGGAAGTTGACCTGATACCAGGCGTGGTTGCGGCTGCGGCCCAGGATATCCACCTCGCTGCCCCACGGCATGATGCCAAGCTGAGCGCTGCGAGTTGTCGGCTCGGCGCGCAGGCGCAGATTCGCCAGCACCCGCCCGCGCACGCCGGTCGGCTGCGGCGGCGGGGTCGGCTGCGCCGGGCCGCCCTGGTCCTGAATGACCGGCAGCGCGTTGATGTCTCCGCTCAGCGTCAGGAAGCGCGCGGCGGACCAGCCTTCCTGCCCGCTGACGGTCAGGCGCACCCAGGCGTTATCGCCGCTGCGGCCGGTGGCCGGGAACGTCTGCCCGCGGCTGATGGTCGTGATCACGTTCGCGTCTGTGCTGGGCGCGGTGCGGACGTTCAGCCGCGAGACGTTGACGGTCGCCGTGATGGCGCCAGCCGGGGGCGCAGGCGCGACGCTGCCGCCGGTCGGGCTGAGGACGGGGTTCTGCGCGGCGGGCGGCGTCCAGGTCAGGAACAGGAACGCCGTCGAGGTCAGCTCGCGGTATTCCACTTTGAACGTGTGCGGCCCGTTGAGCAGCGTCACCTCAGCCTGCACCTGCTCGGTCGCCAGCGTGTCCCAGCGGTCAAAGATCAGGGTACTATCCACATAGAAGCGGAAGCCGTCGTCGCCATAGGCGTAAAAGGTATAGACGCCCTGGGGCATATCGTTGGGGACGGTCAGATAGCGCAGGATGCGCGCCGAGAAGTTGTCGGGCGGGACCGCGCCGCCGGGCGAGCCGGTGCCCCAGTTCAGGTTCAAACCGCTGGCCGGGTACGAGGTCGAGTAGATAACGGGACCGGCCAGGTCCGGACCTACGAAGAAATCGGCGTACCACAGCGGGCCGCCGGTGCCCGGCGCGCCGCTGCCGACCAGCGCCCAACTGACGATGATGGTGGCGTCTACCGCCGCGTCGAACATCTCGACGGTGATGTTGTGCGAGCCATCCGCCGGGAAGGTGTGCTGCGCCTGCAGGGTCCGCAGCGACGCCTCGCGCCAGTCGTTGATCACCAGCACGCCATCGATGAACAGCCGCGCGCCGTCATCGACCTGCACGGTGAACTGATACGTCCCCGCCGGGAAGAAGGCGGTTGTGACGAAGCGCACCGAAAAGTTGTCGGTCT
>Ga0226835_1001150_pt1 | contig 16478 bp, 17 predicted proteins | sample LAC_MetaG_1_FD_163627 | JGI IMG/M metagenome (GOLD analysis project Ga0226835, IMG submission 163627) | Anaerobic ammonium oxidizing microbial communities from anammox membrane bioreactor (MBR) in UC Berkley, California, United States -... | ecosystem: Engineered > Bioreactor > Anaerobic >...
TGGAGATGTTCTGTACTTTATGCCGGTTTTGTTGCGAATGGCTGAGCAATTAGATTGGAAAGTGCGCATTTTCCACCGCGATCAATATCCCGACCTAATCTTGCCGTATCGAAAGGAGAAGCTATATCACTCAATACCCGTTTTTGTCTTTTTTGATCGAGAGTTTAATGAGTTGGCAAACTGGATTGAACGGCCTGCCGTAGCTACGCAGTTAATCGAGGAAGAGTCACTCAAGTTGCGTCGTCGTTTAAGAGAGGAGAATAAAGCAACCTGGCGACAAGAGACTTTCAAGGAAATTTTTGAGCTTGTTAAACCATCTCGCGAATGAGAGATATTTAGAAAAGGAGAAGAAACGATGATTACAGAAGGATTGAAAGGTCGAGATTTTATCACTTTGCGTGATTTCACACGCGAAGAGCTTGACACGATGCTGGATGTGGCGCTCCAACTCAAGGCTGATAATGCAATGCGCCGACGGCATGACAATATTTTGCCAGGGCGCACCTTGTTTCTGATGTTCTTCAATCCCTCTCTACGGACTCGCAACAGTTTCGAAACAGGCATATTTGAGCTTGGAGGTCATGCCAACTTCCTGGTGCCTGAGGCAACTCGCTTACCCGTGCTGGAAGGGGAAGATCAAGGCTATGGTTCAGAGCGCATATCGGATGTCGCTCGCGTGCTTTCGCGCATGGGCGCCTGTATTGCAATTCGTATCTTAGGCGACAAGGTAGGTTGGGAGTATGACAAGAGCTTGCGAATCATTAAAGAGTTTGCTAAATGGTCACATGTCCCTGTCATCAATATGGAAGATAATATTTACCATCCATGCCAGGGCATGGCAGATGTGATGACTTTACACGAAATGTATGGCCGCGATTTGCGCGGTCGAAAGCTTGCAGTCGCCTGGACGTGGGGCTCGTCGCCCAAGAAACCGATTGCCCCGCATCATGATTTTATGTATGCGGCCAGTTTATATGGGGCGGATATTGTGTTTGCTCACCCGCCGGAGATGCGGATTGACCCGGATATCGAGGCAGCTATTAAGGCGAATGTTGAAGCCAGCGGCGGTTCATATCAGGTCGTAGATAACATGGAAGATGCTTGCGAAAACGCTGACGTTGTTTACGCCAAAAACTACGTTTGCTTGGATTTGCTGCCGCCCGTTACGAATAAGCCAGAGCTTGATGAAATGGTGAAATTGTTCGCGAAGTACAAGGATTGGATTGCAGATGAGCGACGTATGAACCTGGCAAAGCCCACTGCGCAATATATGCACTGTCTCCCTTGTGAGCGCAACGCCGAAGTAACTGATGGCGTACTGGATGGTAAATGGGGCACCGCCTGTTTTAATGAGGCCGAGAATCGTCTCCATGCTCAGAAGGGCGTAATGGCTTGCATTATTCCGTAAGAAAATGCTTTGTTACGTTCCTGACCAGAGCGCAGCGAGGCGATCTTGGTTAAAAAAGACTGAATTACAAGGAGGCCACAAATGGCAAAATTGAAAGTTGGAGTCATTGGCGGCGGCATCGTCGGCACCGCGGTCGGCTACAACCTTAGTCTTTACGACTTTGTTGATGTATCCCTTTTTGAAAAGGATCAGATCGGTTCGGGAACAACGGCAAAATCCGCTGGGACGGTATGCCTCTTCGACGACTCGTTACCGCATGAGTTCTGGGAGGTTCGCCTCTACGGTTTCCAGACTTATACCAACATGGAGAAAGAAGAGCGCGGCTCAGCAGGATTTCACAACACGGGCACCTTAGTTGTCTGCACCGATGAGAAGGTAGAGAAATACACCCGCACCGGTATCGCGCTTGCCAAAGCAGCAGGGTACGAAGCGGAATATCTCACTGATCCCGATGAAATTCGTAAACATTTTCCCGATATTAACCTGGAAGGCGTTTTAGGCGCTGGATGGACAGCAGAAGATGGTTATTTCGACCCCACTGTGGCTGCCAACACATTCGTAAAGAAGATGAAAGCCAATGGCGGAAAAGTATATCAATATGCAAAGGTCGAAAAAATCAATATGCAAGGGAACCGGGTGACGGGGCTTGAGACAAACAATGGCAGCTTCGACTTTGATGTTATTGTAGATGCTTCGGGTCCCTGGACACGCTACGTAAGCCGTATGGTAGGGTTGGAATTGCCTATTTGGCATACCAAAGCGGAGGTCTTTTTCCTGGTACCGCCCAATAAGAAGTTGGATTATCAATTCCCGACCCTAAAATATCCACGATTCTATGCTCGTCCTGAAGGCGATAACATTTTCATCTGCAAAGCCCATCTGACGATGGATCTCACCGACCCCATGCATGCCGGAGTATGGGATCCAGACGCTCTGACTCCTACAGGCGGCACCGACGAGTATTTCTTTGAGTTTTTGATGGAAGAGCTTGAATACCATGCTCCTCGCCTGCTGAACGCTGGATTGGCGTTTTCTTGGCTGGGCTATCGAGCTGAACCGCCAGATTTTCTCCCCATCTTAGGGGATACGCCTGTCGAGGGTTATGTCCTGGCAGTTGGTTGCGGCGGGAATGGCGTCATCGAGGCGCCAGCCATAGGACGTGATATTGCCCTGTTTGTGGCGTATGGCGAGAAATCCGTCTTGTTGAAACGATTGCCTTTAAGCCGTTTCGAGGAGCAATTTGATCTGTCGGCGGTAGGCGTTGTACAACCGCCAAAATAACCTTATAACATCTTTGTTCGGTCTGCTTTAATGGCAGGCAGGTCAAGATCAGGGGCTGCCTCCAGCAGCTCCTGATCTATTTCGATCTCCAAATGTTTTCCTGAAGGAGTTGTTATGCGTATCCTGTTTATCAATCCCAATACATCCGAGGGTTTTACAGAAAAAATTCAACGAGTAGCAGAGCAATATGCTTCGCCGGGGACGATCGTTCGTGCGGTGAACCCCACAAACGGACCCCGTTCTATTGAATGCATTTATGACGAGTTGCTTAGCGCTCCCGGAACATTAGAAATATTGCTCGCCAACCTCGAATCGTACGATGCTTTTGTGATCGCTTGCTATAGCGATCACCCAACAATTTATGCCGGACGCGAGATCACGGACAAACCAATCATAGGGATCGCAGAGGCGTCCATGTATTTTGCTTGCATGTTGGGACGTAGTTTTAGTGTGGTGACTACCAACCGAGAATGGGAGCCTTTACTTTGGGATGCAGTTCGACACTATGGATTAAACCAGCGGTGCGCCTCGATACGTTCGGTGGACTTACCTGTCCTCGCCCTTGAAGATTCCGAAGAAGAATCTTTTCAGTTGATTTTGAAATCATCACAAGAGGCTAAGGAAAGAGATCAAGCTGAGGTGATCTGTTTGGGATGCGCTGGTATGGCGGGCCTGGATAAAAAACTTCAAGCCAAAATCAATATCCCGGTGGTGGATGGTGTGGTTTGCGCACTCAAACTGATGGAGGGATTGGTTGGATATGGGGCGCGCACAAGTAAATTCCTGACCTATTCTCAACCGGGTTATAAGGAAGTGATCGGTTATTCTGCAATCTTCAACACCCCGTACAGATCTAAACCTTAGGATCGGCGAAGGACTCATTTCTCCTGAGGAATTCAGCATGGTTGATATCTTATTGCGCAATGCTTCAATTCAAGATTGTCAGGAACAGGTTGATATCGCAGTTGAACAAGGTAGGATCGTAGATCGAGGAAGAAACCTGAGCCTTCCTGCCGATTTGGAGGTTGATCTGAAGGGGAGGTTATTGACGCCTGGGTTTGTGGATAGTCATGTGCATCTGGACATTGCTTTTATGAACCAGTGGGAGAGGCCAGGTCGGGCGCGACCATTTCGCTCTCCGCTAGAGTTGAATGAGGAGGTAGAAAGACGCCGAAAAAAATTCACTTTAGAGGATTTCGAGCAACGGGGCAAACGCGCTTTAGAACTGGCGTGTCGCCACGGAGTGACTGCGATACGCGCCCAGTGTCATGTTGATCCTGAGGTGGGATTGCGTCATTTGGAAGCGCTGATTATCCTGCGCGAGAAATTTCGCCATCTGGTTGACATACAAATTGTTGCCTTCCCTCAGCAGGGCTTTTTTGCTCAACCCAATGGGATGGATCTGTTCCGGGAGGCGTTTCTGATAGGAGCAGATGTAATGGGGTGCGCGAGTAATTTGGAGCGCGGGCAAGGGATTGACTTTCGTCAACATTTGGATGCGGCGCTCGATTTAGCAATGGAACTCGATGTAGACTTAGATGTTCACGCGGACCTTGGAATACCCTGGCAAGTTGAATTGGATGATCTGGAAATTGTATATCTGGCGCGTCGCGTGAAAGAACGGGGTTACGAGGGGCGGGTAACCGCCGGGCATCTGTGCGCGCTTGGCTCGGCGGTTCCGGATATAGCAGAACAAGCCATTGCCTTGATTCGTGACGCCCAAATGAGTGTTATCAGCATGCCTGATATGTATCGCCTAGCTCGGGATGATACCCAACATGTACGCCGCGGCCTGACGCGGGTCAAAGAATTATTATCGGCTGGCGTCAATGTTGCATTCGCCTCGAACAATGTACGGGATGCATATCGCCCAATGGGAAACTTCGATTTGTTGGAAGAAGGTTTAGTCCTTGCCTATGGCGCGCACATGGACAGTGTAGAAGAGCTGGAAACGCTATTAAAAATGTGCACCCTCAATCCGGCGAAGATTATGAAATTGGATCATTACGGCCTCGAAATTGGTTGTCGCGCTGATTTTGTAGTTTTGGATGCCTACTATCCATCCGCGGCAATCGTAAATCAGTCAGAAAAATTGCTGGTTTTTAAATCTGGACGACCAGTAGCCGTCAATCGGGTCATCAACAAATTGATCAAGGATGATCACCTGACAAAGAGCGATATTCTCCTGTAGCTCTCGATTCAATCACCTCCGGCGTATCTTCTTGGCTCTGGTGGAAAGATAGCGTCTGTACCGATGGATTCGACGCTCTATATAGTCGAATCATCATAGCTATCCACAAGCCGTTTTATTTGCCTCATTACCCGTAACTCATGTTATGATTGTTGCTGGAGCATCCGTTTCAACAATGACGTAATGATCGGGGATGCCGAAGTTGGGTGGCAGCCCTCATCATAATAGAGTAGCCAATTCGTTATGAGGGAATTTCCATCTTATGGCCTCCACACCTTCCCAGCGATACCCCTTCAAAGTTGAACGCAAGTTATTGATCATCCTGGCGCTGATTCTGTGCGTGTTGATTTTGTGTGTGCTGGTTGCCAGCCTGGTTTATCTGGTGTGGCAAGAGTTTGTGGCCGCGCCTCGGCCTACATCCACCCCATCGGTTAACCTGCCCACCCCCTCCGGCGAGACAGTCTGGGATCGTATCCAGGCGACGAAAAAAATTGTCGCCGGAGTCTCTGCCGACTACCCCCCGTTTGCTTATGTGGGCGCGGATTTTAGTCTGCAAGGCTACGACATCGCCCTGGCTAACGAGATTGGGCGCCGCCTGAACTTGCAAATCGAGTTTAAGAATATGGCTTTTGATGGGTTGAGCGCAGCGTTGCAACTCAACCAGATTGATATGGCGATTGCCGCCATTTCTGTGACGCCAGAGCGCCAGGCCGCGGTGGATTTCACCAATATCTATTATGTGGGCGAAGACGCGGTAATTGTAAATCAGGCGGCGCCCTTTCAAGTGACGCGAGCGGAAGATCTGGCCGGTCGCCGCGTAGGTGTGCAGCGCGGCTCGGTGTATGAGACCTGGTTGCAAAACAGTCTCATTTTGCCTGGGTTGATGCCGCCGCAAAATCTGGCGCTTTATGATAGTACGGATGGAGCGATTGTTGCGCTGGCTGGTCCAGCCCCGCAAATCGAGGCAGTGGTGATGGATTTTCTTCCGGCGCAGAAGGCTATTCAGGGAAAGCCGTTGCAGATCATCGCTCGTGGCTTGAACCCGCAAGGTTTTGCCATTGCAATCCCCAAAGGGGCGCAAGACTTTCTGAACGTTCTCAATATCACGTTGGGAGAGATGCAGAAGGATGGGACGCTGGTGATGCTGGCTCAACAGTACCTGAAGATTGAGCAACCAGCGCCGCCGCCAACTACCACGCCCACCCAACCTGCCCCCACTGCTCCTCCGCCTCCGCCCCCGGCTTGCCTGGATGGGATGAGCTTCGTGGCTGACTTGAACTATCCAGATAATAACATGCTCAACCCGCCGCAAGTGCCACCCGGCGTTCCAGTTCAAAAAGGCTGGCGCATCCGCAACACGGGAACCTGCACCTGGGATAATTCCTATGTGATGACCTATGTAGGCGCTAACCCACCTAATTCGCCGGTAAGTGGCAACCCGGTCGCCATTCAAGGATACGTCGCTCCTGGCCAAACCCATGATCTTTATGTAACCCTGACAACCCCCTGGCAAACCGGGCGTTACCAAAGCTTCTGGTCGCTGCGAAACGGCAAGGGACAGTACTTTGGCAATCGGTTGTGGATGGGTATGCAGGTCATTGGGCAGGTTACGCCTACCAGCGGACCGGACAAGCCGGTGATTTACAACTTCTCTGCCAACCCGATGCAATTGCAGGGAGGGGACTGCCTTACGCTGAACTGGAGCTTTGGTGGGCAGAACCTGTTGATGACGCGCATCTTTCGCAACAATTACCTTATTCTGCAAGATCTATCTCCCACTGGATCGGGCAGAGATTGCCCGCCAGATACAGGCAACACGGAGTATCGGTTGACAGTTGATTCCTGGTTTAACGGTTCGACATCTGCCTCACAAACTGTATTTGTTTACCCGCCATTGCTGCCTACACCCAGCCCCTGGCCAACTCAGCCACAACCGCCGGTGATCAATTTTTTCAGCGCCAATCCCAATCTGATTGACCAGGGGCAATGTCTCAACCTGTCATGGTCGTTCAGCGGCGATAACATTACCAGCGCTGCTATCTATCGGGATGGCAACTCCATCGCGGATGGCCTGGCTCCAAATGGGATCATGCAGGATTGCCCACCTGATTCGGGACAGGTTGAATATCGGTTGATGGTTATATCGGCATTTGGTGGGGGGGCAAACGCTTCGCAGTTTGTATTTGTCCAACCTTTGTTGCAGATTACACCCGATGATCAACCTTGAAGCGGACTTGTTCTCGCGGATTTGGCAGATTTTAAGCCTACTTATCAAAACAGTAAGCACCAGATTTTTGATTTATGGAGGACAATCATGTTAGAATTGTTCATATTCATTGCCGCCGCTGTAGTCATTGGTTACTGGCTGGGGCGGCGAAGTAAATCGTGATTCCAGTTGAGGTAATGTTCGTCATCCATAACAGGAGGAAGACTCATGATTCAAAAACGACCCGTTCAACCCAAGCCACGCCGCGGCGAGACGCCGCAGTTACGCGTGCGCAGCAACCTGAGCGCCGGCGAGAGCCTTGAAGCTTGTCTGCGCAACCTGGACTATTGGCAGAAAGCCTATCGTGAACAGTGCATCCTGCGCTAATTATCAATGCCAGGTTATGGGAACTTTTCTGAAAGGAGCAATGAGTTATGAAGATCAAGTCTGATATTCGCGCAGGCATGACTTTCGCGGAATGTGATGCTCAACGCAATTATTGGAAGGCGATGGTGAAGTCTCGCCGCTGCGATGCGCCGATGCCGGGTCCGATGCCAGGACCTGTTCCGCGTCCGAACCCAGGCGGCGGCTGGGTGGGCGGTCGCTGGTATCCTGACCGCAGCGGCGCCTGCGGTTAGCCAGATAAGGAGCAGTGAGGATGAGAGTATCTACGGATCTCAAAGCAGGCGCCTTGATCAGCGAAGCGGCTGACGCTGCTGCTCAGTTGGGTTCACAAGTAAGCGATTTTATATCTGCCGCGCAGGAGCAGGCGCAAGATGTGACCGGCCGCGCCGGCGACCTGTTCAGCGGGTTTTGGCAAGGGCTGACCGGGCTGTTCAGCTAAGCGCCGGCAGCGAAATCAATTGATTGATAAGGGAGTTGACCAATGAAAATTCGCACTGGGACGAAATCCGGCGCTGCCTGCTATACTGTGCAATCTGGCGATAACCTGAGCAACATTGCGCAGCGTTTTTATGGCAATATGGCCGCCAGCAATGTTTATAAGATTTATTATTCCAATATGGCTACCATCGGGCCGAATATGAATCTGATCCGTCCGGGCCAGAAACTGTATATCCCTGATTAGACATACCCCATTGGGGTAGAATATGAGAAGGGTTGTTGCGTTGTAAGTTGGCGCAATAACCCTTTTTTATTTTAGCTAGCGACCTGACAGTCTGCAAAATGTCCTTGCGAAGAAACGCAGTGACTGAAGCAATCCCCTGCCAAAGTCGTTTTCTAGCTGCCGGAAGATTGCTTCGGGGCAAGAAACACCCCTCGCATTAACATCGCTCCGTGGAGGAGCAAAACTGTCTGGTGGCTAGTATTTTAGTAAGGAGAATATTTGAAAACCCATCCTTTTTACCCATCCTCCTGGCCTCTCTTTCCACGGGGAAAGGAGGAATAAGGATGTTTGATCGCAGGCGTGCTATAATCAAAGTATTATGACCAATATTGTAGGAATTTAGTGAATGGAGGGAATGTAGTCTATGCGGCGCGATCAGGCATATCTTCAAGATATATTGAAATTAGCTCGCGATGCGGTCAAAATTGGACGGAATCTATCGCTGGAAGAATTCAAATCCAATCGCGAGCTTCAGTTGGCTGTTTTAAAGGCGCTTGAAGCCATTGGCGAGTCGGCGGCTAAAATCTCGCCGGCCGTCAGGGCAGAATATCCTGAAACGCCCTGGCGTGAGCGCTTGTTTGGCATCCAGCATCGTTTAGTGCGCGGATACTTCGAAGTGGATTTTGAGCAGGTTTGGCAAACTGTTCGCAACGATTTGCCGGTGCTTGTGTCTGCTATAGAGCCATTCGTTATATCGGAGGAAGAATAAGCTTTGTTTTGTTAAGAATCCAACGTTGTGGGTGATGATTGTTGATCAACCGCCCGCCATGTGAGGAAAAATCATTACCTGGTCGCCATCTTGCAAAGGGTGGTTTAAATCCAGCACAAATTCGTGATTGACGCTCACCTGCCAGGATTTCAACAGTTCATCCAGTCCACTGCCTGCTGGCAGGCAGCGCTGAACCTCCAGGGCTGCGCACAGAGCGCGCAAATCCGCTCCCTCCGGCAAATCAAGATCAATCTTGCCGCGCTCCGCGTCAGGTGGAAGGCAAGCTCGCAAGCTGGAAAACAACTGCACCTGGATTTTCATCCGCGCTCAATTCCTTGTCGTACTGTGGTTCAACATGTCCTTCATCAAAGCCACAGCCGTCTCACCTACCAATGGATCGTTCAGGTGAGTATCTAATTCGATGACTTGCACGTGAGGAGCAACGTAATCCTTGAAGGCGGTATAAAAAGCGTAATCTGCCTCGGGGTCATACAACGGTTGCCCTGGCATGGAAAACCAGCCATATCCTTCTCTCGGTAAGATCATTGCTGCCTTACCTTTGGAATTTGATAAGCGTTCGGCGATCAATCTCCCCACTGCTGCCATTTCCTCGGCGGAAGTGCGCACCAGTGTAATGCTTGGCGTATGTTGCATGATCTTACGTTGACGATAATGCTCTGGCAGGCTATCAACCGGGCCGGTGATAATAAAATCTATGCCTCCAGGCGCCGCCACTTGTGGGATGCCGCGCTGTCCGGCTGCTAACATACGGTTTGGGCCGGCAGAAAATATCCCTTGCACGTGATCCTGGGTGATTTCTCCAAGTGTGACATCGAAGACGCCTTCTACCAGACCGCCGGCGATCAGCTCTTCCATCGCTTTGCCGCCGGTTCCAATGGCATGAAAGGCAATTACCTCACAATTTTCGTTCTCCAACAGGCTTTGGATCTGGCTGACCAATACTGTAGAGACGCCCAGGATAGAAGCAGTAAACACCCGTTCAGTTGTGCGCCGCACCGGACCGCCACTGCGACTCATAGCTACGATTGCCGCCGCAGCATTGTTAAAAATAGAGCGTGTGAGGATATTTAAACCTTGAACATCAGCGACTGAGTACATCATAGCGATGTCTTTTGCGCCAACGTATGTACCAAAAGTGTTTGTTCCGCTGGCAACGGTTGACACCATTAGCTTAGGCAGCCCAACCGGCAATGATTGCATAACACGTGTGCTTAATGCGGTGCCGCGCGAACCGCCAATCGAAAGCACCCCGCCTAACTCGCCGCGCTGCAAGTACTCGTTCATAATACGGCTGGCACCTTCAGCCATCACCAATAAGGCTCGCGTCTTATCGTTGGCAGCGATCAACTCTGCAATACTGCTACCGCCAGCCGCCGCGATCCGATGGCGGTCAATATCTGCCGGAATGGTTGGAGTGCCTAACACGCCTGTATCTACGACGAGCGGCGTTCCACCTTCCGCCTGAACGCGTTGACGCAAATAGTCAATTTCGCGGCCCTTGGTATCCAGCGAACCCAGGAGGAATATATATTTTGCCATTCACTTACGTTTACGTTATTCCTCAAATATTGCCACTGCGCGCACAGGCGCTGCTGTGGAATTGACCCACTTTACTGGAAAGACCGCCAGTTTGAAACCAGTTGGGCGCGGCAAGGATTCAAAGTTGGTCATATTTTCCAGGTGATAATACTCGCGGTCGAGCATCACACGATGTGCGGGCCAAAACTGTTTGAGTTCAAACATTGTTTTGACCGGGCGGTCATAGGTAATGGCGTCAATGCCGGTCATTTTGACGCCTTGATCCAGCAGCCAGTTGGTTGATTCGCCGGTCATACCGCAATGCTCGGTTAGATAACGTTCGCTATCGTTATATGCCCCAGCGCCGGTCCAGATCAAAACAATGTCTAAAGGTTTGAGGGTGTAGTGGATCTTTTCCAAAGCAGCTTTCATGTCATCCACAGTGATGCCATAGCCGGCGGGTTTATCACGAAAATCTAACAAGACGCCATCGCCATAGCAATATTCCAAAGGAATACCTTCTGGACCGGGAGCATCTTTACGCAGGTGACGCAGCGAATCAACATGTGTACCGACATGATCGCCTTGCACCACGACACAACTGGCAGTCAGCCAGGTAGCCCCATATTGGGCTGCGCCTATTCGTTCAGCAAATTGCTCCCAATCTTCTAGCATTGCAATCACTGGTCGCGCTACACGTGGAAAGACGATCATATCGCCATGTACCGGCATGCTTAGATCAATCAGTTTGGTCATGTCAACTCCTCATTTGTTCCATTCGATTCTGGTTTTCGATTTGAAACCATCACAAACCTCAAAATCTTTCATGAAGGTTCTCACCAAAAAGTCACTGTCCCACCGTCCTGGATAGGGTGATCCAGGTTAAGGACCGGAGCCGGTATTTGCCCTGGATCGCCATAATAGATCATAGTGTTCAAGTTAAGCTGCCCGGTTTGTGGATTAACAAACATTTGTAAAAGGCCGGGGTGCCGCGCATCCAGCTCTTTGATCAAAGCGCGTAATGTTGCCGTTTGTGTGGTGTAACGTTCTGCCAAGAGATTGGCAAGGGTGGCGATAGGTCCCACATATTGAAGCTCCAACTCTTTCATTGCTTCGCCTCCTCGGTCGAGCCTCTGAGGGCGAACGCCACGTCCTCCAAGCCCAATTCAATCAGCTTTTGCTCTTTGGGAATTGAAGTTGCTAGATCCCAGCCGTTGGCGGTGTAGTACTCATCCAGCATTCCATCTAAAACAGCCTGGGTGACGGGCGGAAAATTGAAATGCGGCACTGCCTCATGGCTCATGCGGTAAGGTAAGCGGTCGTCCACCCGGCGATAACCCTCCCGAACGTTAAAGGCACGCTCCAGGTTCAGAACGCGTTCTCCAGCGCGCAGAAATTCCTCGTAGTCAATCTGCACGCCTGTCGCTGCTTGAAAAAGTTGCTGCCACGGACGCATGTCTAACCCAAGAGTGTCGCGCACCAAGAAGACACAACCCGGCAGACTTTCCACCACGGCGCGACTGATCGAAAACCAGCGCAACAACTTGCCCTTCTCTTCTGGGTTGCGTCCCTGGAATGCTTTGCGCAAGTCCAAATCAACTCCCAGAGTCAATAGCTCGTCCCGCGAGATCAGGTCTGGATTGCATGGATAGGGTGGATACCAACGGGTATGATCTGGTCCTACTTCGCTCACTGCAACGCCCAAAGCGACCATGTACATATTCCGTTCAGCGATGGCTTCAATCTCTTGACCCTTCACACTCAGGCAGTATTTTTCTGCACCGCCGCCCACGAGTCGGGCGGCTTGTTCGCAGCCAAGAGCTAGCAGTTCGCCGAATCCTTCTCGGTAGGCGATCTTTCGCACCAGATCTATCAGACCAGCATGGTCCTTGCACCCGAAGCGAAGTTCCAACCCGTCTGTATCTGACAGTGTCAGCAAGCCACGTTCAAAACACTCCATCGCCCAGGCCAGTGTAAATCCGACATGGAAAATATCCAAACCATAGCGATTACATAAACCTGACAGGATCAGGGTAAGGTCCAAGTCATCATTATCAATTAAGGACCCGAATACCACTGGCTGTCCTGCCCAGTAATTACCGCCTCGAAAGCCCTGATATTCGCCTTGCGGAATGACATGGATCTTTTGGCAGGCAGGCCAGGGACAGTTAAAACAGGCTTTGGCTTTGGCGACATATTTTTCTAGATATATTTCGGCGCCGATGCGTTGCGCTTTCTCCGCCTCCCAACCCATCTCCTGCGCATTGCGGGTCATCAGGTTGCCCATACCCGCAAACAATCGCACCAGCGCTGGCGCGCCGTATGTAGACCAAACTGGAGTCCAGGGATCGCGGGAGGTGGCGAGATCCAGCCGCTGGCGATATAGGTGGTAGGCGTCTATAAAAGCGTCATAATCGGCTACCTGAATGCCCTGTCTACCTCGCACAGCTAAGGCTTTGAGCTTTTTATTACCCATCACCTCGCCGCAGCCGGCGCGCCCGCCGCTGTTATTCAAATTACCCATGATCACGCTGGAATGTACCCCATTTTCTGCGGCGGGACCGATGTAGCGCAACTGTACATCAGGGTCGCGAAACTCTCTGCGCAACGCCGCATCGGTCTTATCGGTGGTCAGCCCCCATAGATGAGATGCATCACGGATTTCGACTCGCCCATCGTGGATGTAAAGATAGACGGGTTGTTCAGCCTGACCGCTGATCGCCAGATAGTCTACACCTGCACGGCGTAATTCGGGTCCAAAGAAGCCCCCGAAACTCCCTTCGGCAATCGTCCCGCGCGGTGATTTGCACGCTACAGACATACGCCCATTGCCAATCGGCAGCCCGTCCATTGGACCCGTCCCGAAATACAATACGTTATCTGGACCAAGCGCATCTGTGCCAGCGTTCACTTCATCAAAGAGCAGGCGAGCGTTGATGCCGCGCGCTCCGATATATTTTGCTGTCCATGAGGTAGGTAGAGTCTCTAAACGGGTCTTTCCGCTTGAGAGGTCCACCCGTAATAATGTCTGGATCTGATTTTGGCGCGCGTTCATCGTGTGGGTGACTCCATCTCTGGGGCAGGCTCAGAAGTATGCCAGGGAAAAGGCCATTTCCAAGGCGCAATCACTTTGAAAAGTGGCTGCAACTGGCGAGCTGTTTCCCAGGTTAGCCGCAATTCCACTGCTTGTTGCGCTTCGGCATAATATAAAGCACCAGTTGGGCAGACGCTGACGCAGGTGGGTGTTCCATCTTCAGCGATGGGGCGAATACATGCGCCAATGCAATCCAAGATGGGAATGTCTCGTTCCTCTCCAGGAGGTTTCAATATCCAGATGCGTGCCTGTTCGCTGAAAACGCCTTGTTTCAGAGAAGAACAGAATGTCTGGCACAGGCGGCAGCCGTTGCACAGATCTTCGATCACGTATATGCGTTTCATGTCAACTGAATGCCATTTTTCTCTAAATCCTCGGCAATATCTTCTAAACCGAGGTTTTCTAGTGTGCGTCGGTGTGGGATGCCCGTGACCGGATCCCAGCCCGATGCCACATACCAGGCTTGCTTCATCGGTTCCAAAATGTCATAGACCTTGCCCTGTGCAGGTCCCTCTGGCATAACATCCTCAGTGAATCGGGGCGGCAGGGTATCATCTTTGGCGGTCAGACCTAAGCGGACATTATGGGCGCGTTCGATGTTGGTGACCATTACGCCAGCGTCAATCAGGTCTTCGCCGCTGATCAGGTTGCCCGTCGCTGCGGAATAGAGGCCAGGGATCAAAGTCAGGACTTTATGGAGCGTGCGTTCGATTGTTTCGGTATAGTAGGTGTAGGCGAACTTGCACACGCCCATCAAATCGGGAATGGCGATGATGCTTTGCCAGTAATGTAGCTTATCAGCGGCTTCTGAAAGCGGCAGTTTATCCAATGCGTAGCCTCCAGGCGCTGAGATGCGCAAGTGATCGGCGCCGCGCGGGGCAACCGCATAGCGGAAATTATAGACCTTGACGGCGCGTGCATCCAAAGGTGCGGGAGTCATCCCTTTCACCTGCACTGCGTAACGAATGGCGTTTCGCCCAATTTCATCCGCAGCGCGCTTCACACCGTTCGCCAAAACATTGCCGAATCCCTGACGGTGGGCAATCTTTTCAATCAGTTGCATCATTGCCTGATGATTGCCCCAGCTCAGATCCAACCCATCGGCTTCGGTCTGGGAGATGATGCCGCGCTGATAGAGTTCCATTGCCAGGGCGATCACTCCACCCAAATCTATTGTGTCCAGCCCGTAGCGATTGGCTAAGTCGTTGGCTTTCAAAATAGATGCCAGATTGTCGTTCCCCAGACCAGAACCCAACGCCGCAGCCGTGGAATACTCCGGTCCGCCAACTTCGACGCCGGCGTATTCCCCCTCTTCGACTTTACAGTATTGATCGCAGGTCAAAGTGCAGCGATAACAACCGGTGGAGCGCACATAATAGCCGGATTTCAATGCTTCGTTATCAATTTTTTCTTTGCCTTCAAATTGCCCGAATTGGTAGTTGCGCGTGTTCAAGCCGCCGAGCGCCTGGTGATGATCCATTAAAGTGCCCAGCGTGCCGCGGCGATGAAAATCCTGCGCCCGACTGTCTGTATCTTCCAAAGCAGCAAGCTCTTCGGCTAATTTTTTGAATGTTTCAGGATCATGCAATGGGTAAGATTGCTTGCTGCGTACGGCGATGGCTTTGAGTTTTTTAGAGCCCATCACCGCTCCCAGTCCGGTGCGGGCAGCAGCGTGGTGCTTTTCGGACATGATGCCGGCGATACGCACCAGATTCTCCCCGGCTGGTCCGATAGCTGCCACCGAATAGCCGCGCCCGCGTTGTGCACGAATGGTGTCTGTGGTCTCATAGACATCCCTTCCCCATAACTCTCTGGCATCGCAAATTTCAACTTCTTCGTCGTCAATGCGGAGGAAGACCGGTTGATCCGCTTGCCCGGTGACGATTAGCAGGCTGTAACCTGCGCGGCGCAGCACCGCGCCAAACATTCCGCCGCCGTTAGCGTCGCCTAAAATCCCCGTTAAAGGCGAGCGCCCGCCCACCACATAACGCCCAGATGAGAGCATGGGCGCTCCGGTCAGCGCGCCCGGAGAAAAGATCAGAACGTTCTCTGGTCCTAATGGGTCAACATCTTTGGGAATCAAGTCGTATTGCAAGCGCGAAGTGAAGCCTCGCCCGCCGTAATATTTTTGCGCAAAAGCGGCATCTATTGGCTCTTTTTCGATCTTCCTGCGGGTCAGATCGACGCGTAATAGGTAACCGAAATTGTGTCCCATAGATTTTTCCTTATTGTTTTGTGGAATCTATCATGTTTTTCAAGCAGGTGTTGTCCAAATTCCCAGGCTGCGACCGTGGTATGAGCTAGCACGCTGCCGATGTCGGTCGCTGCGTCAACCTGGCAAAACGCTGTTAGTTAGGTGCAAACCAACCTCAGAGCAATCCTGCCTGCTCAGACTAACGATGTGATTTTGAATCAGCGTCCCTACCATTTTATCTATAATCGATTATCTATTATAGTGACATTTGTCATCAATCAAATGACTAAACGGCCACTGCAAGTTGAAATGTGAAAAGATTTATGATCGTTTTCGATTGAGTGAACCGAATATAAACAACCCAAAACCGACCAAAGCCAAAGCACTGAAAACCAACAGCAGTGGATCGAAGCGGCTGGAGGTTGCAATCAAAGAAGATTGCGATTCGGTGGACAATGCAGCGTCTGACGGGGTTACAGTCGTCAGCGGCGCGTGGGTGGCGACGGCAGTGTGCAAGGCAGCTTGCGCCTGAGGTTCTGCCGTCTTGCTGGCAGCTTTTTCAGTGCGACGGGCAGCCTGCGTCTCGTTGACCGGCGTGACGGTAAGGGTTGCATTGGCAGAGATGGTTGGCGTTTCACCCGCGGGGCGAACAAGCAGTTTCTGCGCCGGGACGATCACATCACTTTCCGTCAGACCATTCAATTGGCGCAGGCGTTGCACTGTGACGCCG
>Ga0226835_1001151_pt1 | contig 16451 bp, 13 predicted proteins | sample LAC_MetaG_1_FD_163627 | JGI IMG/M metagenome (GOLD analysis project Ga0226835, IMG submission 163627) | Anaerobic ammonium oxidizing microbial communities from anammox membrane bioreactor (MBR) in UC Berkley, California, United States -... | ecosystem: Engineered > Bioreactor > Anaerobic >...
GCTCCAGGGCCCGCAGGACCACACGCTCCATCGTCTCGTCGTCGATTCCGAACACCAACGAGCCCAGGAGGCGGCGCAGCTCCCTCTCCTCGGGTTCGATCAGAGCCTCCGCCGCCGCGACGGTCGGAGCCTTGGCCGTCAGGCGCAGGACGATGCCCTCGATCCCGCGCGCGAGGAACGCGATCGTGGGGTTGGTCTGGGCCTCGACCCGCTCGGCCACGATCTCCGCCAGCCCCGACTCCGAGGCGCCCCACGTCCGCAGCGACCGGCTGACGATGGCCTGGCGCGGGCCTGAGCGCGCCACCAGATCGGGAAGCACGTGGTCGGTGACCATCCGCTGCATCTCGTGGGGCACTCCCGGCACCACGTAGACCGGCTTCCCCGCGGCATCGGCCCGCAGGCCCGGGGCGGTCCCCACCGGGTTGGGGAGGACGGCGGCCCCACGCGGCACGTCGGCCTGGCGCAGGTTGTTCTCGGGCATCGGCCGGCCCCGGCTCCCGAAGCGGCGGCCGATCTCCTCCACGAGCTCGGGGTGGCGCTCGAGGCCGGCGCCGGTCAGCTCGGCCACCGCCTCCCGGGTGACGTCGTCGGGGGTGGGGCCCAGGCCGCCGCACACGACCAGCGCGTCGGCACGGTCGAGCATCTCCCGCATGGCGGCCACGATGCGGGATCGGTTGTCGCCCACCCGCCGGTGCTCGAAGGTCTCGATCCCGGCCCCGGCGAGCTGCTCGCCGATCCACGCGCTGTTCGTGTCGACGATCTGCCCCAGGAGCAGCTCGGTGCCGACGGCCAGGACGTCGCACCTCATGCGGACGACGGCCGCCGGCCCCGCCGGGCGATCTCGACGCCCGACACCAGCGTGAGGGCCACCGACCCCCAGAGCATGGCCACCAGGAGCCCGTGCCATCCGGCCGTCCACGGCAGCAGGTAGCCACCGATGGTGAGGAGCTGGAGGAAGGTCTTCGCCTTGCCGAGGGTCCGGGCCGGGACGACCACCCCCCGGCGGCCGGCCGCGGAGCGGTAGACGGACACGGCCACCTCACGGGCCGCCATCAGCGCCACCGGCAGCCACCAGACGTCGCCCCGCGACACCAGCGCGACGAAACCGCCGAGGGCGAGGAACTTGTCGGCGACGGGGTCGAGGAACGCCCCGGAGCGGGTGGTGCCGTAGCGACGGGCCACCCAGCCGTCGAGGCCGTCGGTGCACGACAGCACGAACCAGAGGCCGACCGTGGTCCAACCCGAACCCCGGTCGGCGATCAGGAACAGCGTCGGTACGGCGAGCACGATCCGGGCCACGGTGATCGCGTTGGCCGGGGTGGCGAGGGCCCCGGGCCCGAACCGCCTCACCCGGGTGGGCGCCGCGCTCACGCGCCGCCGTCCCACCGGACCACCGCCTCGAGGTCGGGGCCGACCGCACCCACGACCTCGGCCGGGACGATCGCGCCCGGTTCGGGCCCGAGACCGTCGGGGCCGCCGGGGCCGGTCAGGCGGACCACGCCGTCGATCTCGGGGGCCTCCCGGAACGTGCGCCCCACCGCGCCCACCGCCGGGTCGCCGGGCCGGCGACCGCCCGGGCCGGGGGCCACGTCGACCATCACCTCCACCGTCGTGCCCACCAGGGCGTCGCGACGGGCACGGGTCACGGCGTCCTGCGCCTCACCCAGTTCGGTCGCCCGCTCGGCGGCCAGGACGGCGGGGACGCGGTCGGGATAGCCGGCCGCCGGTGTCCCGTCCTCGGCCGAGAACGGGAAGAACCCGGCCCAGTCGAGCTGGGCGGCCCCGAGGAAGGAGACGAGGGCGTCGTGGTCGTCCTCGGTCTCGCCGGGGAACCCGACGATGAACGACGAACGGAACGCGGCGTCGGGCCGACGGGCCCGGATCCCCTCGATCAGGGCGAGGAAGCGGTCGCCGTCGCCCCACCGCTTCATCCGCCGGAGCAGGCCGCCCGAAGCGTGCTGGAGGGAGAGGTCGAAGTAGGCGGTGCCCGTGCCGAGCTCGAGCAGCGCGTCGACGAGCGGCGCCCGCACCTCGCTCGGGTAGAGGTAGAGGAGCCGGAGGCGGGCCAGGCCGTCGGGGGCGAGGGAGTCGAGGCGGCCCAGCAGCGGCACCAGCGCGCCCGGCTCGCCGGCGTCGCGCCCGTAGGACGCGAGGTCCTGGGCCACCAGCACGATCTCGCGCACCCCGCCCGCCACGAGGCCCTTGGCCTCGTCGAGGACCGCCTCGGGCGACCGCGACCGCTGCCGGCCCCGGAACGACGGGATGGCGCAGAACGCGCAGGCCCGGTCGCAGCCCTCCGCCACCTTGAGGTAGGCCCACGGCGCGCGCGGCTCGGGCCGCGGCAGCTCCAGGAGGTCGCGCACCCCCGTCGGCGCGCGGCCCCGCAGCACCACCTCGGACAGGGAGCCCTCCCCGGCGAAGCCGACCACGGCGTCGGCCTCGGGTAGCGCCTCGGCCAGCTCGGCGCCGTAGCGCTCGGCCATGCAGCCGGTGAGCACGAGGCGGGCGCCGGGGCGGCGGGCCTCGGCCAGCTCGAGGGCGACGTCGACCGACTCGCGGCGCGCCGCCTCCACGAAGGCGCAGGTGTTGAGAACCACCAGGTCGGCGTCTTCGGCCCGGTCGACCGCGACCAGGCCGTCGGCGACCAGCGACGCGGCGACCTTCTCGGAGTCGACGACGTTCTTGGGGCAGCCGAGCGTCTCCACGAAGAAGCGGCGGGGCACGCCGGCAGCCTACAAGCGACCCCGCCGAGCCCCGCTCCCGGCCACCCCCGCCGCGGCCAGCGCCGCCAGCACCACGACCCCACCGAGCGGGCCCAGCCACCAGGGTCCCGGAGCGAGGACCGCGCCCAGCACCACCAGCGCGCAGCAGACCTCGAGCACCAGGTACCAGACCGGGATGGCCGCCCCGCAGCAGCGGGCCCGCCCGCGCTGGAGCGGCCACGAGACCAGGGGGAGGTTCTCGCGCCAGGTCAGCTCCCGGCCGCAGGTGCAGTGGCTCCGGCCGCCCAGCGTCTCGCCCCGCGGCACCCGCTCGATGACCACGGCCAGGAACGAGCCGATCGAGGCGCCCAGCGCGACGGCGAAGACCACCACCACGACCACCACCACGGCGGGCGTCCCGGAGGGGACGACCGACGCCAGCGACGGCCAGGAGGCCGCCGCGTCAGGCATGGGCGCGGGACTCCTCCAGCTCCTCGACGGTCATCAGCACGGCACGCGCCTTCGATCCCTCCGACGGCCCGACCACACCCCGCCGCTCCAGGAGGTCCATGATCCGCCCGGCCCGGGAGAAGCCGACCCGCAGCTTGCGCTGGAGCATGCTCGTGGAGCCGAGCCCGCTGCGCACCACGAGCTCCATCGCCTCGTCGAGCAGGTCGTCGGTGTCGTCGGCCGGCCCACCGGCCCGGTCCGCGGCGCCGTCGGCGGAGTCGTCGCCGGCCACGCCCTCGACGTAGTTGGGTTCGGTGACCTGGCGCTTCCAGTGCGCGACCACCTTGCGCACGCACGCCTCCTCGACCCACGACCCCTGGACCCGCTGGGTGCGGTTCGACGACGCCGTCAACATCAGCATGTCGCCCTGGCCGATGAGCTTCTCGGCGCCCGGCTGGTCGAGGATCACCCGGCTGTCGGCCAGGCTGCTGACCGAGAAGGCCAGGCGGCTGGGCACGTTGGCCTTGATCACGCCGGTGATCACGTTCACCGACGGCCGCTGGGTGGCGATCACGAGGTGGATCCCGACGGCCCGGGCCATCTGGGCGATGCGGCAGATGCTGGCCTCCACGTCGCGGGCCGCCACCATCATCAGGTCGTTGAGCTCGTCGACCACGATCACTATGTAGGGCAGGCGCTGGTAGCTGACCCCCGAGACGGGGTCGGGCTCCTCCGCGGTGGGCAGCTCGCCCCGGTCGTGCATGGCGTTGAAGCCGGTGATGTCGCGTACGCCGACCTCGGCGAGGAGCTCGTAGCGCATCTCCATCTCGCGCACCGCCCAGTCGAGGGCGTTGGCCGCCCGCTTGGGGTTGGTGACCACCTCGGTGAGCAGGTGCGGCAGGCCGTTGTAGCCCCCGAGCTCGACGCGCTTCGGGTCGATGAGGATCAGGCGTACCTGGTCGGGGGTGGCGCGCATGAGCAGCGAGGTGACGATGCTGTTGATGCAGCTCGACTTGCCGGCCCCGGTTGCGCCGGCGATGAGCACGTGCGGGAAGGTCGAGAGGTTGACGGTGAGGGCCCGGCCCGAGATGTCGCGGCCGAGGCCGACCTCGAGGGGGTGGGTGGCCCGCTGCGCCTCGGGGCTCTCCAGGATGTCGCCGAGCGTTACGAGCTGGCGCTGCTTGTTGGGAACCTCCACCCCGATGGCGCTGCGGCCCGGGATCGGGGCGAGGATGCGCACGTCGGGGCTCGCCATCGCGTAGGCGATGTCGTGGCCGAGGCTGGTGACCCGGTTGACCTTCACCCCGGGCGCGAGCTCGAGCTCGTAACGGGTGACGGTCGGGCCGACGGTCATGCCGACCAGGCGGGCGTCGACGCCGAACTCCCTCAACGTCTGCTCCAGGACGCGGCCTCCCGCCTGGACGAGGCGGGAGTCGAGCCGGCGGTCGCTGCTGCGGGCCAGCACGGAGGCCGGCGGGAGCTTCCACGGGCCGGTGGCCCGGGCGGTGAGGTCGATGGCGAGCTGGCCGCCGTCGCCCTCCACGGCCGGCACCTCGGCCCGCCGCCGGCCCCCTCCACGTGCGGCCGCTTCGTCGCCGGCCTCGCCGCCGTCCGCGTCGAGATCGCCGGCACCCTCGACGTCGTCGAGGGCCTCGCCGGGGTCGTCGGGATCGTCGCCCGTTCCCTCGAGCATCCCGAGGGGGCCGGCATCGTCGTCGGTCAGGCCGAGCAACGTCGCCTCGGCGTCGCCCTCGGCCCCGGGGCCGGACGCCTCCGCGGGCGGCATGGCGAACAGAGCAGCCAGGGCGCGCCCCGCGGCCCGAGTCGCACCGCCCAGGGCCGCGACGACCCGGTGGAGCGGGATGCCCGGCACGAGCAGCGCACCCACCAGCCCGGAGGCCACCAGCACCACCGCCGCGCCGACCGCGCCCAGCGCGGCGACCAGCGGCTGGCCGATGGCGGCCCCGAACAGGCCACCGGCGTCGCGCAGCTCCCCCAGCGGTCCGCTCAGGGCCGGACGGCCGTAGCCGAGGTGGAGCAGACCGGCGACCGAGACCGCGATCAGCGCCGCGCCGAGGCCGATCCGCACGGCCGCCGGCTCGCGCTCCTCGTGCTCTTCCGAACGGTCGCCGCGGACCGAAGCCGCCAGCAGCGCGACTCCGAGGGCCACGAACGCGACCGGGGCGAGGAACGCCGCCCGGCCGACCAGGGCCGTGACCGCCCGGTCGACGGCGCGACCCAGCGGCCCGGCGAGGTCGCCGGCGAGGCCGAGGGCCAGCAGGACACCCACCGCCAGCGAGGCGATCGCGGCCGCGTCGCGACGGTGCCCACCCAGCTCACGCCCGACGGCCTCCCGGGCACGGGCCGCCGGACCCGGACCGGTCCGGCGGCGGGACGGGCGCCGGGCGGGGGCGCGGGACGACGACTTCCGGCGCGTGCGGGCCATGCCACAACAGTAACCGCGGCCACATCAGCCACAGTGCGTTACTGAGCGGGCGGAAGGACCTTCTCGTACCAGTCGTGCTGCTCGGCGACCCGCATCCCGGCTCGCTCGAAGAGGGTCATCACACCGTCGGGGTCGTCGCCGTCGACGGTGAGCGTCACCCGCGTGGTGCCGCGCTCCTTCAGGTCGGAGAGCATCCGGTCGAGGAGCGCGCTGGCCACCCCCCGGCGCCTCCACACCGGCCGGACGCCCAGGTCGCTCAGGAACGCGTAGTCGTTCGCCTCGTGGGCCAGGATCCCGCCGATCGGCTTGTCGCCGTCGCAGGCCACCAGCCAGAGGTCGGGGTCGAACGACGGGTGGCCGACCTGGAGCGCGATCCACTCCCGCAGCGGCCGCGGCGTGTAGCGGAACGTGCCGCTGAACGCCTCGTCCATGGCGTCGTGCACCAGCTCCTCGTCGATGCCGGGCCGGAAGGCGCGGATCGCGATCCCGTCGGGAGGATCGACCGCGACCCGACGGCGACGGGTCAGCTCGCCGACCATCCGGAACATGGTGTGGGCCCGGCGGTACCCGTTGCGCTCGAGCAGGTCGCACTTGGCCGCGTTCGCGCGGGACGCGAAGGTCCCCACGACCACCGGGCCCGGCGCGGTCCGGGCCAGCGCCGCGGTGCGCTCCTCGATCCGGGCCAGCAGGTGCCCACCGAGCCCCCGGCCGCCGTATTCGGGCAACACGTACGCGACGGCCTCCACCTCGGCCCCCGCGACGTCCTGCCACAGCGACGCGTAGCCGACGATCCGGCCGCTCGGTCCGGTGACCACCCAGGCGTCGTGGCGCCGGTCGAACCGGGGGCGCCCCCACTCGGCCTCCAGGTCGTCGGCGCTGAAGCTGCTGACCCCGTGGTCGGCGATCTCGCACGCCTCGACCACCTCGGCCACGGTCCGCAGGTCGCGGGGGCCGGGATGGCGGATGCGGTACCCGGCGGGGAGGGCCACCCTCTCAGACCTCGATCACCACGGGGATCACCGCGGGGCGTCGCCGGGTCCGCTCGTTGATGAACCGGCCCAGCGCCCGGCGGGCGTGGCGCTTCGTGACCTCGGCGTCGACCCCGCCGTCGGCCGCCAGCTCCACCAGGGCGTCGCGCACCTCGGCCTTGGCCTCGCCGAGGAGCTCGTCGGCCTCGGGGGCGTAGACCCAACCCCGCGTGACGATCTCCGGGTCGGTGACCAGCTCCCCCGACTTGGAGTCGACGGTGACGATCAGGACGACCACGCCCTCCTCGGCCAGGTTGCGCCGGTCGCGCAGCACGCCGTGGCCCACGTCGCCGACTATGCCGTCGACGTACAGGAACCCGGCGGGGACGGCCCGGCGCTCAACCTTCATCGCGTCGCCGTCGATGGTGACGGCGTCGCCGTCCTCGCAGACGACCACGTTGGCCGGGTCGACGCCCACGTCGCGTGCGAGTCGGGCGTGGTGGACCAGGTGGCGGTACTCGCCGTGCACCGGTATGAAGCACTCCGGCCGGACGAGGTTGAGCAGGAACTTGAGTTCCTCGCGCGACGCGTGCCCCGACACGTGGACGGGCGCGTTCGCGCCGTGGAGCACGTCGGCGCCGGACCGGTAGAGGGCGTCGATGACCCGCGACACGTTCTCCTCGTTCCCCGGGATCGCGTGGGCCGAGATCACCACCACGTCGTCGGGGCCGACGTGGACCTGCTTGTGCTCCCGGGCCGCCATGAGGGAGAGCGCGCTCATCGGCTCGCCCTGCGAACCGGTGCTGATCACGCACACCTCCCCCGGCGGCAGCCCGACGGCGTCGGCGATGTCGATGACGCTGCGGGCCGGCACATCGAGGACGCCCATCTCGCGGGCCAGGGTCGCGTTGTTCACCATCGACCGCCCGAGGAACGCCACCTTGCGGCCGGCCTCCACCGCCGCCGACGCCACCTGTTGCACCCGGTGCAGGTGGGAGGCGAACGACGCCACGATGATCCGGCGGTCGGGGTTGCGCAGGAACACGGATCGCATCGTGGCCCCGACGACGAGCTCGGACTCCGTGTAGCCCGGTCGCTCGGCGTTGGTGGAGTCGGCCAGCAGGAGGCGGACGCCCCCGGGCCGCCGGGCGATCTCGCCGATGTGGGCCAGGTCGGTGGTGCGGCCGTCGACCGGCGTGGGGTCGATCTTGAAGTCGCCGGTGTGCAGGATCGTGCCCGCCGGCGTGTGGTAGGCGGCGGCGAAGGCATGCGGCACCGAGTGCGTGACCGGGATGAACTCGCAGTCGAAGGGGCCGATCTGGCGGCGCTCCCCGTCGGAGACCGGCACCAGCTCGGTTCGGTGCAGCATCCCGGCCTCGTCGATCCGGTTGCGGGCCAGGCCGAGGGACAGCGGCGAGCCGTAGATCGGAGCCTCGACGTCGCGCAGCAGGAAAGCCAACCCACCGGCGTGGTCCTCGTGCGCGTGGGTGAGGACCACGCCCTCCACCCGCTCGGCGTTCTCGCGCAGGTAGGTGAGGTCGGGCAGGACGAGGTCGATGCCGGGCATGTCGGACCCGGGGAACATCAGACCGCAGTCGACCACCAGCACCCGGCCGTCGACCTCGAGGCAGAAGCAGTTGCGGCCGATCTCGCCGAGGCCGCCGAGGAAGACGATGCGAACCGATCCCGGGTCTCGTCGCGCCTCGGCCATCGGGACCTGACGCTACCTCACGGGGTCGGGGATCAGCCGAGGCGGACCGGCGCCGCTCCGCCCGCGGTGTCGCCGTTGGCAGGCCAGAAGTACGCCGTGATCCCGGCGCGCTCGGCCCGGGCCCACCGGCCGGGCGGCACGGGCGCGATCAGCCCCGCGGTCCCGCTCGTGCCGGGGGCCAGATCGACCCACCCGACGGCCAGGACCATCGGGGTGCCGCGTGGTCCGACCGGGGAACCGAGGAACACGATCGCCCGGCAGCGATCGGCGGCGAGCGCGGGGCAGCGCGCGGGGAGCGTGGCCCGGAGGAACCCGGTGCGTAGCGGCCCCGTGACGGACAAGGCGGTTCGGAACGACTGGCCGCGCCGGTCGAGCGTCTCCTGGAGGAGCTTCGGCTTCCCGGTGATGAGCCCGTCGACGCCCATGTCGAGCAACGCCTCCCACTCGGCGGGGACGTCGTCGTCGTTCCCGTTGAACCACACGTGCACCGCGAGCCCGAACCGGTGGGCGTCGGCCACGAACTCGGGGGTCACGACCGTGAGGCCCGCGTAGACGGGCGGCACCTGGAGGACCGCGTGCTCGGGCATCGGACCGCGGTCGAAGAACCACTCGGTCATGCGCCCGAGGCCCGGACTCGTGGCCACCGAGGGAGCGAGGGCCTTGAAGTGGTCGAGGATGGAGTCGTCGAACGACGCGACCGTGACCCGGTCGCCGCGACCGGTCTCGTCGAGCAGCGCGGCCAGCTCCTCCGCGGCGGCCATGCCGTCGGGCCCGTCCTTGATCTCGATGTCGAGGAGGCGGTCGGGGAAACGTTCGAGGACCTGGCGCAGCGTGGGGATGGCGAAGTCGTCGGGGGTGAAGCCCGGCGGCGGCGCCTGGGCGCCGGTGCGCACACCCCGGTACCGGTACTCCGACACCGGCCGGTCGTGGCAGCTCCAGCAGCCGGGCACGAACCAGTAGGCGTTGTCGAGCTCCTGGAGCTCGGCCGCCGTGAGGTCGCGCACCGGTCCCGTCGCGTTCGTGGTGCGGTCCACGGTGGCGTCGTGGACCACCATGAGCTGCCCGTCGGCCGAGAGCCGCACGTCCATCTCGAGGACGTCGGCCCCGGCCCGCACCGCCGTCACGTAGGCGAACATCGTCTCGTGCGGCGCCTCGAGGTCGCCGCCCGCGTGGGCGATGTTCAGCGGCCGGCGCCGGAGCCAGGCGTCGGCGGGGGGCGCCTCACGCGGCGGCGAGGCCGTGGGTGCGGCCGGTCCCGCCCCCAGGACGAGGACGAGCCCGGTGATGACCGTCAGGATCGTGGCGGTGCGCTTCACGGAGCGTGACGCTACCAGCGGCCGGCCACCTCCGACAGGCCTGCGAGGCGCCCGCGTCGCGCTCTACGCGTTCGACGCCTCGCGGTCCTTGGCCACCTCGTCGAGGGAGGCGTACTCCTCGCCCGTGTCGACCCAGTCCTCGAACTGGATCACGCCCAGCTCGGTGAAGCGGTGGCGCAGCCACGCGTCGCCGGCGTCCAGGAGGCCGAGCTTCTTGCAGTTGGGGACGATCTTCGAGAACAGCATGCTCTGGAAGATGCGCCGGTCCTCGGCCTGCAGGATGAGCTTCACCGCCTCGCGCACGTCGACACCCATCCGCTCCCACACCTCCTGCTGGAGGAACCGGTCACGCATGCGGACCGCGGCCTCGAACGCGAACTCCTGGCGTTCGCGGATCTCCGGGCCGGAGAGCTCGTGGTAGTACTCCTTGAGCGAGAGGACCCCGAAGGCGACGTGGCGCGCCTCGTCGGCCATCACGTAGCGCAGCATCTTCTTGAGCAGCGGCTCGGTGGTCATCTGGTGGATGAAGCCGAACGCGGCCAGCGCCAGGCCCTCCACCATGATCTGCATGCCCAGGTAGGTCATGTCCCAGCGGCCGTCGGCGATGATGTCGTCGAGGAGCATCTGCAGGTGCACGTTGATCGGGTAGTGACCCGAGAGCTTCTCGTCGAGGTAGCGGGAGAACACCTCCACGTGGCGGGCCTCGTCCATCACCTGGGTCGCCGCGTAGTACTTGGCGTCGATCCACGGGACGGTCTCGACGATCTGCGCGGTGCAGATCAGAGCGCCCTGCTCACCGTGCATGAACTGGGAGAGCGTCCAGTTCTGCGACTCGATGCCGAACTCGACCCACTCCTTGTCGGTCCACTTCTCGAACGGTGTGCCGGCGAGGTCGAACTGAGCACCGAAGCCCTGCTGGGCGGCCATGTTCTGGGCGGCGTTGGCCATCACCACCTGCTCCTGGTCGACGTCGATCGACCAGTCGAGGTCGGTGGCCGCGTTCCACTGCGACGACTTGGCCTTCTCGTAGAGCTTGACCAGGCCGGGGCGCGACTGCTGGTAGTCCCAGGTGAAGAGGGAGTCGGAGCTGGCCCGGATCGCGTGCTCGAGCTCGTCGACGTCCTTGTTGCTGATCGACAGGATCGCCTCGAGGTCGTCGAGCTCCTTGCGACCGATCAGCTCCTGGTTGGTGGCCATCTTCGTTACCCCCTGGGGTCTCGGGTGGTCCGCACCGGCGGTGATCCCGGTCGCGGCCTCGGTGGTGTCGGGCTTGTCGGTGGTGTCGGGTTTGTCGGTGGCGTCGGGCTTGTCGGTGGTGTCGGTGGAGGTCAGACCGGTGCGGCCCGGGGTGGCTCGCGGGTCGGGTCCGGCGTCCGCGGGACCGGGCCGCCAGGAGCAAGGTCCGGGCCGCGGCGACGTCCGGCGAGGCTCGGGAGGAGGAAGTCGCGCACCAGGTCGCGGGCCTGGCCCCGGTCGGTCAGGTCCGTGGAGGTGTTCTCCGGCGCCAGGTAGGCGAGGGCGATGCGGGCCACCCACTCGCAGTCGCGGCCGGGCCGCCCGTCGGGGAGGAAGGGCGCCAGGACGGGCTCGAGCGCCGAGCAGGCCAGCCGGAGGAACCGGTCGCCGTTGCTGAAGCACAGGTGCGTCACGACGACCTCGGGTTCGCTGCGCAACAGGAACTGGAGCGCGTCGTGGTCCTCGAGGAAGCGGGCGGTGTGGACCAGGCCGTCGACGAGCACGGTCTCGAGGTCGGGGGCGGCCGCGGCCACCGCCCGGAGCCCGGCCAGGTACCGCTCGGCCTCGACGGCCACGGCCGCCCGCGCCAGAGGCGCCTTCCCCGGGAAGTAGCGGTAGAGCGTGGCACGCGAGCAGCCCGCCTCGCGGGCGACGTCGTCGAGGGTGGTCCGGGAGTAGCCGCAGCGGGCGACGTTCACGAGGAAGGCGGCGACGAGGCGATCACGCGTGGACGCGGCGCGCGTCGGCGCAACGGGTGGGGTCCGGCCGCCCGTCCCGAGGGCGGCGGTGGGGGGCGCTAGCTCGGCCGCGACCATCGAGTAAGACACTAGGCGCGAATCTGTCTCACCGTCAACGGCCCGCCGGTCACCGCCGCCCTCCGAGTCCACTCCCCGGGCGCTGGGCAGGCCCCGGCCGCCGGAGCGACACCGAACTGCCCGACGCCGGGGCGGTGGACCGGATGTGCGCCGAGCGCGCGCGAGTGAACGGTCTACGCGATAATCCTCGTCGATATGTCGAGGATTCAGCCGCCCCGGATCGAAGGCGCCCTGCAGCTCGGCGACGGCCGCCGGCTCGGGTTCGCGGAGTTCGGGCCGCCCGACGGGCGCCCCGTCCTGTGGTTCCACGGAACGCCCGGGGCCCGGCGCCAGGTCCCCCCCACCGCCCGCGCCGCGGCGGACGAGCTCGGCGTGCGGGTGATCGGGATCGAGCGGCCCGGGGTGGGGGCCTCGACCCCGCACCTCTACCCGTCGGTGCTCGGCTTCGCGCACGACGTGCGGGAGATCGCGGAGCGCATGGACCTCGGCGCCATCGGCCTGGTGGGCCTCTCCGGTGGCGGCGCCTACGTGCTCGCCTGCGCGCACCTCATGCCCGAGCAGGTGGTGGCGGGGGCGGTGCTCAACGGAGTCGCCCCGACGCGGGGACCCGACGCCCCGGGGGGAGGGCTCGTAGCGTTGGCGAGCCGCTTCGGGCCCTTGCTGCGAGCGGGGCGCGGCCCGGCGGCCCGGGCCCTCTGGCTGGGCACCCGCGCCGCCGCCCTGGCCGCCGATCCCGTCCTGCGTGCGTACGCGCTCGTGTCCCCCGACGGCGACCGCCGCCTCCTCGAGATCCCCGAGTTCAAGGAGATGTTCGTCGACGACCTGGTGCGGGGCAGCCGTCGCCGCTTCAGCGCCCCGATCCTCGACCTCCTCCTCTTCGGACGCCACTGGGGGTTCTCGGTCGGCGAGATCGAGGTGCCGATCCACTTCTGGCACGGCGACGCCGACCACCTCGTGCCGCTGGCCCACGGCGAGCACCTGGCGAGCCTGGTACCGCGCGCGACGCTCTCCGTGCGCCCGGGCGAGAACCACCTCGGGAGCCTGGCCGCCGGGCGCGAGGTGCTCGAGGCCGTCGTCGCGGAGTGGCCGGCGCCGGCGGCCCGCCCCCGCCGCGCGGCCCGTCCGGTCCCGGCCGCCGCGTCGACGCCCTGAACGTGGGCCCCGGGCGCCCGGGCCACGCGCCCGGTCAGCCGGGGTCCGGCGCCCGCAGGCCGGCGAGGATCCTCCCCCGCACGAGCTCGGCCACCTGGAGCGGATCGGCCAGATCCGATGCCCCGGGGGTGCTGATCAACGAGAGCAGCACGCGGGCCACGTAGTCGGCCGCGCGATCGGGGTCCACGCCGGGGGTCAACCGCCCGTGGCGCCGTTCGGCGTCGAGGAGCGAACGGACGTAGGCGGTGATGTACCGCAGCGGTCGGTGGCTCTCGGTGGTCAGGAGCGGCAGGAGGCGCTCGGGCTCCGTCTCCAGGACCTTCTGCAGCACCGCGTGTCGGCTGATCGCCCGGTGCGCGAACACGAGGCCGATTTCGAACTTCGACTCCAGGTCGGGCGCGTCCGCCACCTCGCCGGCGAGCGCGGCGAAGAAGCGGTCCATCTCCCACGCCACGACCTCGTGCATGAGCTGCTCCTTGCCCCCCGGGAAGCAGCGGTACACCGACGATCGCGAGACCCCGGAGAGCCGCACCACGTCGGCGACGGTCGTCTTGCCGAGGCCGAAGCGCTGCACGCACGCGTACGCGCCCTCGATGATCCGCTCTCGCAGCAGCGACTCGGCCGAGGTCACGGACCCGAGGCTAGGGGCCGCCGACCGGGCCCCGGGCCGTGGACGCCGGCGAACGAGCGGCCGGGACGCGCCACGGCCGGGCGCGCCTCGCGCCCGGCCGTGCCGGATCCGCCCCGCTGGAGCGAGCCCTACTTCGGGAACTCGAACTTCTTCGCCGCGTCGGAGATGTAGTTGGTCTTGACGGCCTTCAGGAAGCCGACGTCGGCGGCCGCCGGGTCGACGGAGAAGATGGTGGTCTCCTCCGGCGGCTTGCGGTCCTCGGGCGGGCCGTAGGTGTAGCTGCCCGCGGCGCCCATCGTGTCGACGGTACCCAGCTCGTTCAGGGCGTCCATGATCCCCTTGTGGCTGAGGTCGCCCCGCTCGACGGCCTTCTCGAGCAGCTTGGCGACGGTGAACGCCTGGGCGTAGCCGAAGGCGAAGTAGAGGTCGGGCTTCTGATCGGGGGCGTACTTCTTCTGGTCCTCGATCATCATCTTCATGCCCGGAACCGAGACGTCGCCCCACTCCGGACCCTGGGCGGCGAGCCAGAAGTGGTCCTTGAGGTAGGAGCCGGTCGCGCCCGACGCCAGGAGGCCCACCCACGTCGGCGCCAGGCCGATCCAGCGGACGTCGAGCTTCGACGTCGCGGCGGTGCCCATGAGGGCGATGGTTGCGTTGGGCAGCGCAGCCAGGAACACCGCGTCGCAGCCGGAGCTGAGCTGCTGGACCTGCGACGAGAAGTCGGAGCTCGCCGGGTCGAAGCGGACCACCTTGCCCATCTTGAAGTCGAGGTCCTTCTGGGCGAACTCCACGCCGTCGAGGCCGGCCTCGCCGTAGAGGTCGTCGGAGGCGAGGGCACAGAGCGTCTTGCCCTCGCCGCCGCCCTCGGTGACCCAGTACGAGAGCCCGTTGATGGCCTCGATCTGGTACGGGGCCGCGACGGGCAGCAGGTTGGGGTCGCGCACCCACTCGGCGTCGAGGGTCGCGGGCGACGCCACCATGTTGTCGGCCTGCATCTGCTTGAGCACCGCGTTGGTGACGTCGGTGCCGAGGATCTGCTCGATCATCACGACCTTGTTGCGCAGGTCGGAGTAGTTCTGCTGCGCCGTGTTCGCGTTGTACTGGCTGTCGCGGATCTCGAGCTTCACCGGGTACTTCCCGGCGATGCCGCCCTTGGCGTTGAGGCCCTTGAAGAACACCTCACCGCCCTTGGTCAGCGGGATCCCGATGATCGACGCGATGCCCGTCTGGGGGGTGATCACTCCGAGCGTGATCGTCTTGCCGTCGAAGCCGGCGGTGGTGGCCGGCGCGCCCTTCTTGGTGGGTTCCTTCGACCCTTCGTCGTCGCGGCCGCCGCACGCCACCGCGGTGAGGGCCACGGCGGCGGCGAGGGCCACCACTGCTCTCCAACGGAACCGTCTCATGTGCACGTCCCTCCGGTCGGAATCGCCGTCAGCATAGGGAGTCGGACCGGTTCGCGCCGGGCAAACCGGTCGCGGGCCGCAGGCCCGGTCAGTCGGCCAGGGGCCAGGTGCGCCAGTAGGCCTTCACCCGCTCCCAGCCGGCCACCATCCCGCGGGGCTCGAATACGAGCGTCACGATCACCAGCGCGCCGTAGATCATGTTGTTGAACGCGAAGAGGGAGATGGGCTCCCCCGGGCCGACGAACGGGATGGCGACGCTGTTGCTGATCTGCTCGATGACCCGGGGGATGGCCACCACCACGACCGCGCCCGCGACCGCCCCCCCGATGGTGCCGATCCCCCCGATGATGATCATCGCCACGTACTGCACCGACAGGAGCAGCCCCGGAGCGCCGCCGAAGTCGGCGGGGCTGACGGTCAGGGCCACCACTCCGTAGAGGCCGCCCGCCACCGCGGCCAGCCCGCTGGACAGGGCGAAGGCGGAGATGGTGTAGCGGGCGTTGCTCACCCCGACGACCTCGGCGGCGACGTCGCGGTCGCGCACCGCCTGCATGGCCCGGCCGGGCCGGGTCCGCACGATGTTGCGGGCCAGTAGCGCCACTATCGCCACGACGAGCCACACGAGCCAGAAGAGGCCCTGGCGCCGGGAGTAGGCCTGGTCGAACAGGTTCAGGTCGGCGAAGTCCAGGGGGCCGATAGCCGCCGGGGCCCCGGTGGACGTGCCCGGCCGCCCGCCCGTGAAGCTCGTCCAGTTCACGAAGATGTGCTGGCCGATGTAGAGCAGCCCGATGCTGAGGATCGCCAGGTAGTCGCCGCGGACGCGCAGCGCGAACGGTCCGAAGAGTGCCCCCACCAGGGCGCCGACGACGAACGTCGCCGGGAGCCAGAGCAGGAACGGCAGGTCGTTGCGCACGCCGAGCCAGGCGGCCGTGTACGCCCCGATCGCGATGAAGAACGCGTGGGCGAGGGAGATCTGGCCGGTGTAGCCGGTCAGGAGGTTGAGCCCGATGGCGCCGATCGCCGCCACCCCGCAGCGGGCCAGCACGTCGAGCCAGGCGTCGCTGAGGTTGATCGGCACCGTCAGCCACACCACCGCCAGCAGGACTACGAACGCCTTGTACCAGTTCGTGGGGAGCAGGCGCAGGCGCTGCTCCGGGCGGGTGACGAGCAGGGTGCCGGGCCGGGCCATCAGATCCTCCGCACCTTGCGCTGCCCGAACAACCCGTAGGGCCGCACCAGCAGGACGATGATCATCACCACGTAGGGCATGACGATCGGGAAGCCCTGCCCGAGCCAGGTCGCGTGCTCCGGCTGGTACTTGCCCGACATCACCTGGGCCACCCCGATGAGGAGCCCGCCGGCCACCGCGCCGCCGGGTGAGTCGAGCCCGCCGAGGATGATGACAGGGAAGGCGGTGAGCGCCACCAGCTCGATGTCGAGCCTCACCCCCCCACCCCCCGCGGCGAGGGTCAGGCCGGCGAGGGCGGCCACGAGCCCGGCGATCGACCACGAGACGCGGTACACCCGATGCGCCGGGATGCCCTGCGCCATCGCGGCCTCCAGGTCGACGGCCGTGGCCCGCATGGCGACGCCCATCCGGCTGAAGCGGAAGAACGCGAAG
>Ga0226835_1001152_pt1 | contig 16438 bp, 13 predicted proteins | sample LAC_MetaG_1_FD_163627 | JGI IMG/M metagenome (GOLD analysis project Ga0226835, IMG submission 163627) | Anaerobic ammonium oxidizing microbial communities from anammox membrane bioreactor (MBR) in UC Berkley, California, United States -... | ecosystem: Engineered > Bioreactor > Anaerobic >...
CGATGCCTAAATGGTCAATTCGTTGGGTTTCATATGTCGGTTTGGCGCTCATGCGCCAAGCTTACCCGAAATTCCCTAAAAATGCTATCTTATGGTGCGAAAGGTAGGCTATTCCATTCCACACTTACAATAGACAGTACAATAAATCATCTTGACAAGTTGTTAATGTGCTTAACTTGTGAGTGATGCGCTAAGGGGAAAATAAGACCCTACTACTACAGGGCTTCGTACCTCCATCCAACAGGTACAGACATTCCGTCTCCGCGGCGCTTATTTCAGCGGGAAGGCGTTTATTGTGATAGAGAATATAACGCCTTGCCCGGTGAACATAAGTTTTCTCTGTGCTGTAGGAATAATGCTTCAATCGGATCGCGTCGCGGAGCTGGTCGAGGAGTTTTTTAGGCTTTGGGGTCGGCAAATTGTTGCTCACACATATTTTCCTGGGAAAGGTTGGGAATTATAATATAAATCATCCACGAGGTCGGGTGCGTTTTGTTATTTGGATAGGGAAGCGTTTCTTGCAGTATATTATCAATTATACGGCATGATTGCAGGGTATTGATTTTTCGCATAATTAAGTGTTCCAGGAATGGAAGATCGAAGCATTGAAGGAGAAACATGGCATCTAACAAGTTGTTGCAGGCGATGTTGCTCCGCTGCGCTGCACAACGCGGCTGAACCCGAGCGTTAGCCCCCTGTCAATATCAGTTGGAGAAAAGAATGTTTGAAAAACTTAGCGTAGTGACAATTAATTTCCGCAACAAAATCGCTTATATACAAGAGAACGTTGCTCGAATACATTTGGGGATTTTTACATCTGGCAACATAGATAGCGATTTAAGGGATTTTTCAGTTATTATTGCAATGACGCTGATTTTCAATGTATTTTATTTATCAAATTTCTCTATTTCGATTGATGACGAAGTTCATGCTATCGTACCATCTTATCGGCACTGGTTATCCATAGGACGCTATACTGCTGCGATACTGGACAGGTTTCTATTTCCCCAACCTGTTATTCCATATACTCCTTATTTGTTTTTTTCACTTTGTTCAGCGTTATCGTATTTTTTTGTAATTAAGGCGCACAACATTACTAAGAATTACCATAAATATTTTACACTTCCAGTCTTTGTAACCTATCCACTATGGCAACTTATTACCGGCTTTGACTCTACGCTACCGGCTATTAGCGTAGGTTTGGTTTCTGTCACATTAGCCGGTTTACTTTTTGAACGTACCCGTTATATGTCAGTGGAGAAAACATTTGTACCGCTGCTTATATCCATGGCGCTTCAGACGGTTTTTATTGCTATTGCAATCGGAGCATATCAGTCTTTTTTGCTAATGTATTTGACCATCAGCTTTGGAATTATGTTAGTTAAGACAATAGCCGATGAAAAAGAAACGTTGCAAATATTTTTTCAAAGCGTGGTTCAGATATCTGTAGTTTCCGTTTTGAGTTTATTTCTTTATCATTTTACAGGAACTTTTGCAAGATGGGTTGCAAACATACCTTTATCATCTTATCTTAACACTCTTTACATTTCTTCTACCAGTATAAGGCAGTTGATTTTTTCATTTTTTAGTTATGCATACTCTTACTACTCAGGCGACGCATCTAAATTTGGGGTAAATTTTCCGGCGAACGAAGCACTTATGTTGTTGTCCGCGTTATTTATTACTCAACACCTTTGGCGCAAAAATGTGTATAAAAAAATTCTAGGAATTTTATTATGGCTTATGGTAGTTTTATCACCCTTTTTGTTTGTTCTTTTTTCTATTGCAATGCCATCTCGCTCCCTTTTTCCCCTGGCATATGTTGCCTGGCTAATGGCAGTTATATTACTCAAGACAAAGCACAAGTTTTTGCTTGGAGTGAATAGTGTAATCATTTCTCTTATGATTTTGCAAAGTTTAAACATCAACGGGTTATACACTGCACGTTCTCTGATAGCCCAGCGATACGATAGTTTACTCGCTGCTGATATATATAACCGCTTAGGCAGCGAAGATCCTAACTTTGATCGTACTCAGCCAGTTTTTATAGACGTGTATGGAACAGTAAGTATTGCTTCTGTTTATCCTAATCCCTCGTCTGGAACTTTAGGGGTTTCGTTTTTCGAGTGGGATGGCGGTAACTTAAGCAGGATAGTTTATTACATGCGGCTTATGGGATATTCAAATATTGAAAGGCTGCCAGATGAACAACGATTGGCTTTAACCCCCGAATTTGAAAAAATGCCTGTTTGGCCAGCAACAGGTTGCGTGAAAAAAGTCGGGAGCAACATTTATTTAATAAAATTGAGCAACTTGCCCGATGTGCTACGCAGAAAAACTATTGCACCTTAAGCAGGCATGTTGGGATTGTCAAAGCGCAGGCAACTATTCGACCGTTCTTTGTTTGACCGGCTGGTTGGCCTCAGATTTGGTCAGCAAGCGCAGGAAAACCTCCACCACCTTGGGGTCGAAATGGCGGCCGGCCTGGGCGCGGATATATTCCAGAACCCGCTCGGGCTGCCAGTGCTTGCGGTATGGCCTATCGGAGCTGAGTGCATCCCACACATCCACCACAGCGAAGATGCGCGCCGCCAGCGGAATCTCCTCGCCTTTCAATCCTTTTGGATAGCCGCTTCCATCCCAGCGCTCGTGATGGTAGTAGGGGATATCCACAGCCTGGCGTAGATATTCGATGCCGGCTAGCAACTGACGCGCGTACTCTGGATGGCGGTGCATGGTGACCCATTCCGATTCGATCAATGGGCCGCGCTTGAGCAATACCTCATCGGGGATGCCCATCTTGCCAATATCATGTAGCAGCGCGCCGCGCCGAATATGCACCAATTGATTCTCATCAACCCCCATGGCTATCGCCAGGCGCAGTGTCATTTCGGTGACGCGCCGGGTGTGTTCTTCAGTTTCTTTGTCGCGCAAGTCCAGCGCGTGCACCCAGCCTTCGAGTGTAGTGTCATAAGCTTCCAGAAGTTCCTGGTTGGCTTGTTGCAATCCTTCCACCAGCGATGCGTTGTTGATGGCGATTGCCGCCTGCCCGGCCAGCGTTTCTAGAAAATTGATCCATTCGGCGTCCGGTTCAAAAGGCGCGCGACGGTAAACCTCTAAAACGCCCAGCGCCTGTTCTTTTACGATGAGCGGCGCGCCGTAATAAATAGCAAAATTTTCTTTGCGCCAAAGCTCCGCCAGGCAAGCATGTTGAGATGAATCGCTGGACGATAGAAGCTCTTCTTTTGTCACGCGCGCCACACGTCGTCCCAGTAAGGTTGCGCCGGAGGGTCCGTCGCCGGGCTGGCAGTGAAGACTCTCTAAGCCCGTCATAAGAAAGCCCTTACCGGCGCGCCATTTGAGCGTTTGACTCTTTGGATCGTAGAGCAAGATCGCAGCCGCATGGACGCCCAGTTGAGCGATAACCTGTTCCAGCAAGATGTCTAACGTCTGGTTCAGGTTTGAATTAGCAGTGATGGCGGCGTCAATCGAGCGCAGCGCGTTCAAGCGATGCAACTGGCGCTGGATGCGCTCTTCGGAAAGTTTGCGCTCTGTAATGTCTCGAATGACGCCCTCGTGCAGCACCAACTCGCCCTGGTTGTCATATAGCGGAACATTGCGGCTCTCTACCCAGATGATCTCGCCGTCTTTGCGAATCAGCCGAAAGGCGAGCGGCGTACCCTTTGGAATTTTGCCATCGAACATGCGTTGGATCAGAGACCAGTCTTCGGGATGGATAAACTGGTGGATTTCATCCGCCGCCTCATAGAACTCGTCGGTTGTGTAACCAGTGATGCTTTCGACCGCCGGGCTGATGTATTCAAGCCAGAGCCTGGGTTTGATGCGAAAGCGATAAATAATATCTGGAGCATTTTCCGCCAAACGGCGAAAGCGCTCCTCGCTGGCGCGCAAAGCTGCTTGCTCGCGCTGAAGCTGTGAACGATGATATGCGTTCTCCAGCAGTCCGGGAAGGCGAAAGAGATACCCTGGGGTCTTTACAACATAATCGTAAGCGCCCAAACGCAGCGCCTGGACGGCCAGCTCTTCATCGCCCTGAGAAGCGACCAGGATAATGGGCGCATCCAACCGGCGCGCCTGCCGCAACTCTTTCAGCAAATCCAGGGCGCTGTAATCTTGCCGGTGGCAATTGAGCATCAAGGCGTCGTAGTCGCAAATTTTGGGATTGCCCGGTAATAATTGAAGCGCTTCCTGCGCCGTAGAGACGATATTGAGATGTATGTGATGGGCGTGCCTGGCAAAATGTTGGCGGGTCATTTCGCTGTCGCCGAGGTCGTTCTCCAGATACAACACGCGCAGTGGTCGCTCGCGGCGCACGGATTCTGCCTGGTAGCGTTCATAGGCGTTGATCAAAGTGGAATATAACTGCTCCAAATAATTATGGCGTTTGATCACATAATCATTGGCGCCGGCTTTCAGCACCGAAACGGCCACTTCTTCATCGCCTTGTCCGGTGATCACCACGACAGCCATCGGCAGTCGCCGCTCACGTATGTGCGCCAGCAGCGAGATGCCATTGCCATCGGGCAGGCGTAAATCGGTCAGCAGCAGATCATACGATGGATCCATTTCTAAGATGCGCAGCGCCTGCTCCAGGGTGGGCGCAATGTCCAGTCTGAAATGGGGCGCGGTTTTGCGCAGCGCCCGCCGGGTCAGGTCGGCGTCAAATGGGTCGTCTTCAACGTAGAGGATTCTCAGACCACAGCTCTCTTGCATCTTATGATGAAATCGTGATGAGGCGTTTATATTCTGCTGAACTCAACGGGGCGGAAGATTGACCATGTTCCAATACAGATCAATTTGCCCGGCCACTGCCAGGAATTTTTCGAAATCCACGGGCTTTACGATATAAGAGTTCGCTCCCAGTTGATAGGCGACTGCAATATCGCGGTCTTCGGCGGAAGCAGTCAGAACGATGACGGGCACTTTCTGCGAGATCGGCGAGGTCTTATACTGGTGCAGCACCTCCAGTCCACCCACTTTGGGCAAGTTGATATCCAGCAAGATGACAATTGGCAGGGGTTCGCCCGCCTGCCATCGTTCCAGGTAGCTCAGCGCTTCTTCTCCATCCCGCGCCACCAAAAATGGATTAATGACCTTGCGCCGTGTAAAGGCGCGGCGCGTCAGATCGGCATCCATTGGATTGTCTTCGACGAGCAGGATTGGGCGATTGTTTTGAAGGTTCATCATACACCTGTGAACTAAACCCCAGATTTTACAGTCGGCGGGATGTTCAGGATGCACCAATAAACATGGATGTTCTCTACGATTTGCATAAACTGATCGAAGTCAACCGGTTTGACAATGTAGGAATTAGCCCCTTCCTGGTAGGCCACTTGAACATCACCCTCTTCTGTGGAGGTGGTTAGAATGACCACCGGGATGGTGCGGAAAACCGCGTGGGTCTTCAGTTGGCGCAGCACTTCGAGCCCATCCACTTTGGGGAGTTTGAGATCCAACAGGATTAAGATCGGCGGCGGGTTGTGCGCTTCCCATTTCTGAATATATGCCAAAGCTTCCTCGCCGTCGCGGGCGACCTGGATGGGGTGCGCTAATTTGCGTCGAGTAAACGCCCGGCGCGTCAGATCCACATCCATTGGGTTATCTTCGATCAAAAGAATTGGGCGCTCTGTTGTCTGCATGATTTGCTCCTACAAAGGGCAACGTCTTTGTAGAGAGTACGCTCTTGGGGCGAAGATGCTGGTGAGCATTTGGGCGAGAGGCGGCATGGGTGCCATCCAGGTCATACAATGGAGATAGCGAATGCGGCAAGAAGACCCCGCTGAGCCGCCCAAAAGGGCAAAATGAATTATACATACAACTCATTGTTTTCAAGTTTACGATTTTGTTTGGCGAACGGAATCAGATCGTCTCCTTGTGGCGTGTTGATGACCCATGAGATTAATATTTGAGCCGCAGAGAGCAAGAGAGAATGGGATGAAATCTTCGCGTATGCTATGTCTGAGAGGAAAATAGTCTCTCGGTGGCCTGACCAACGCTCAAGAGGGAGATTATCCGGGATCCAGAGCGGCTATTATACTATGCAGGAAAATAAAAGCGCGCGGGTCGAAGGCTTTTCATTATATAATCGCAATAACACCCAATCGAGGCCGCTCAAATGTCTCCAGAGACGATACCCTCCACACAGCTTGAGTTTCTACTGAACGCTGAGGCTAACTATAAGGACCCGCAAGAGACCACGTACACGTCGCCGTTTTTGCGTCTCATCGTCTCTGCAGAACGCGGTAGTCTGACCCAATCTTTTACGGAACGATATTTTGCGCCCGGCGAGATCGTCTTTCGCGAAGGCGATGCGGGGGATTCGATGTATTTGATCTGGTCGGGCCGGGCGGCGATCGTCAAAGGCGATCTGGACTCGCCAACGATTTTGGCTTTCCGCAAGCCCGGGGAGATCTTCGGGGAAATGGCGCTGTTGGAGCATCAGCCCCGTTCGGCGACGGTGGTTGCATTAGATCATTTGCGCATGTTAGAGATCAATCGTTATCGCTTTGATCAGTTATTACGCGAGTCACCGGGCGTCAGCCGCAGCATTATGGAAGTGTTGAGCGCGCGGCTGAGAAGGGTTACCGAGGATCGCAGCAGCGGCGAGCGCAGTCAGCAGCGCTTAAGCCGGCAGGTGCTGGATTTACAAAGCGAGAAGAGACGCCTGGAGGAGTTGCAGCGCCTGCGCCAGGAGACGACCGAACTGATTCTGCACGATTTGCGCAATCCGTTAAGCGCGGTGGCGGTCTCTCTGAAGATGCTCACATTAATGCTGCCCGAGGAGGCGTTGCGAGCGAACGAGGAGATCCTGAAGATCGCCCAGGCCAGTTGCGACCGTATGCAGCGGTTGGTGGATTCGCTCTTAGAGGTCTCGCGCATGGAAGAAGGCGAGATGTCTTTTGCGATGACCACCCTGGATCTCAAGCGCTTGATCGAAGATGTCGTCCGCCGTATGGCGCTTCTATCGCCGCCTGGTGCGAAAATCTGCGCCAATATCGCGCCCGACTTACCCAACCCGGTCGGCGACCAGGACAAAATTGAGCGCGTCTTGATCAACCTTTTGGATAACGCTTTGAAATATTTGCCGGAGGCGGGTCTAATCGTCGTTGAGGCGCTGAAGAAGGGTAATTTTGTGCAGATCAGCGTCACAGACAATGGCCCTGGCATCCCAGAAGAAGATCGGCAACGAATTTTCGAGCGCTTTGCGCAGGTTTCAGGTCAGCGTGGGCGACGACGGGGCTTCGGTTTGGGGCTGACCTATTGCCGCCTGGCGGTTGAACGGCATGGCGGCCAGATTTGGGTCGAGCCAGGGGATGAAGGGCGCGGCAGCCGCTTTGTTTTTACTTTGCCGCTGACGCCCGTCGAAGCCGAGCCTGCTTAGAAATTATATTTAGCTTCCTTTTGCCGCGTTGAAACGCCAGGGCGATCTTTGTTATAATGCCCGCCAGGTCGTAAGAGAAAGAACTCCTTTGGGAAAGGACGAAGCCAGGCGAGATGGCCGAAGCGATGGATGGGCAACTTCTTCAACAGGCGCTGAATGGATTACCGCTTGGAGCGTTGCGCTACTACGTGCAAACGGGTTCAACCAACGTCGAGGCGGCGCGCTGGGTGGATGCAGGCGCTCCCGATCTGGCGCTGGTGGTCGCCGATGAACAAACCGCCGGACGCGGGCGGCAGGGACGTTCCTGGTACACTCCACCTGGAGCGGCGCTGGCTTTCAGCCTGGCGCTGCGCGGCGACCCGCGCCGCATATTATCGCTGGAGACGCCCGCCTTTCTGGCGCGGCTGACCGCCCTGGGGGCTGTGGCGGTCTGTCAGGCGCTCAGTCAGCTTTACGACTTGCAGGCGCAGATCAAATGGCCGAATGATGTGCTGTTGCAAAGGCGCAAAGTCTGCGGCGTGTTGGCGGAGGCGTACTGGCAGGGCGAACAACTCATTGCAGTGATCCTGGGCATTGGGATCAATGTGTCGCCGGCTTCGTTACCGCCGGATGAAACGCTGATCTATCCGGCGACCTGTGTGGAGGCAGTTTTGGGAAAGCCAGCCTCGCGCCTGGAGTTGCTACGTTCGGTGATCGAAAATTTGCTGCGCTGGCGCAATCGCCTGAGCGATCCCGACTTTCTGACTGTTTGGGATGCATTGCTGGCTTTTAAGGGGGAAGAAGTGGCGGTATATATTGGGACGCAGATGACCGATCCACCCGAAGAAGAGGGAGTGCTTTTGGGGCTGGATGCGCGAGGTTGTCTGCGGCTACGGTTGCAAAACGGCGAAGAACGCGCGCTGTGCAGCGGAGAGTTGCGCTTGCGACCAGTGGTATCTTGATTTCAAGGAGATTCAACAATGCTGGACGATTTTCGCCAACAGGCGGCTGATACTTTCGGCGAAGAGGAAGACGAATTTGTGCGCCCCATTCCTGCCTCGGAGCGCCGCGCCAGCCGTCTGTTTGGCCTGACTCCATTTCAGATGTTCGTAGTCGCCTTGCTGCTTCTGGCGGTTACCTGTTTGTTAAGCTCGTTTTGCCTGTTGGTCACCGGCCGCGTCGCGCCGCCGCCCTTTATGTAGCTTTGTCTGGGGCGTCGGTGTTCAGCAGGGCGGAGTTGCTCACCCGCGCCACGGAAGCCACAGCGTCGCCGGGCTGCAAATTCATCAGCATCACCCCACGGGTTGCACGCCCGCTGCGAGTAATATCTTTTACTTTGGTGCGCAACACCACTCCACAAGACGACATGAAGGTAATTTCATCCTGTTCCTGTACGACGCGGGCGGATGTAACCGTTCCAATGCGGCCGAGCGCCTTCTGATCAATGGTCTTCACTCCGCCGGTCGCACGGCTCTTGACGGGATACTCGCTGAGCGGGGTGCGTTTGCCGAAACCGCGGGTGGTGACGACCAGCAAATCTCCACCTGGCTCAACCACCTCCATGCTGGTGACGCGATCGTCTTTGCTGAGCTTAATGGCGGTTACACCAGCGGCAGCGCGCCCCATGGAGCGCACTTCGCTTTCTGCGAAGCGCAACGCCTGGCCTTGTTCCGTCACCAGGATGACCTCGTCTTTGCCGCTGGTCAGGCGCGCCCAACCCAACATGTCCCCTTCATCCAGATTAATGGCGATCAGGCCGGAAGGTCTCACGGCAGCGAAATCCGAAAGCGCCACGCGTTTGATGCGCCCCTGGCGGGTGGCCATAACGCAGAAACCGTCGCCGTTGAACTTCGGCGCAGCCACCGCCGCAGTGATGGTTTCGTTGGCGTCCAGCGAGAGTACATTCACGATGGGGATGCCCTTCCCTATACGATCGGTATCCGGAATTTGGTAAGCTTTTTCGGAATAGACCTTGCCGCGGTCTGAGAAGAACAACACCGTATCCAGCGTGCGGGCTGGGATGATCAGGATGACCTCGTCTTCCTCTTTCATGGCATGGCCGGTGACGCCGCGTCCGCCGCGGCTTTGGGCGCGAAAGGCAGCCGCTGAGATGCGCTTGATGTAGCCGCGCTGAGTCAGGCTGATCAACACCGCCTCGTCTTGCACCAGGTCTTCCTCGCGAAAATCTTCGTTGGCTTCTCGTGCGATATGGGTGCGTCGTTCATCGCCGTACTTCTCTGCCAGATCCAGCATATCGTCTTTAATGACCTGCAGGATTTTCTTGGGGCTGGCTAACAATTCTTCCAAAAAGGCGATGCGCTCCAGAATCTGTTTCTGTTCCTCTTCTATCTTCTGCCTCTCCAGGGCAGCCAGCCGACGCAATTGCATATCCAGGATGGCCTGCGCCTGGCGCTCGCTTAGTTTGAAGCGCTGCATCAGCCGCTCTTTGGCGGTATCGGCGTCCGGCGATTTGCGAATCAGTTCGATCACTTCGTCCAGATGCGCCAGGGCGATCAATAAACCGGCCAGGATATGGGCGCGCTCGCGTGCTCGATGAAGTTCAAACTCAGAGCGGCGGCGGATGACTTCGCGGCGGTGTTCGATGAAGATCTGCAAAGCCCGCTTTAACGAAAGCAAGCGCGGTTCGCCATCCACCAGAGCCAGTAACTGCACCCCAAACGTAGATTGCAGCGGAGTGTACTTGTAAAGTTGATTGAGCACCTTACGCGGCTGGGCGCCACGTCTGAGTTCGATGACAATGCTCATGCCGCGCCGGTCGGATTCATCCCGCAGGTCAGAGATCTCATCCAATTTTCCCTCGCGCGCCAGGTCAGCGATGCGTTCGATGAGGCTGGATTTGTTGAGTTGATAGGGGATTTCAGTGATGACGATGCGGTGGCGGTTGCTGCCCATCTCCTCGATGTGAGCCAGGCCGCGCAGTACGATGCGTCCGCGCCCGGTGCTGTAAGCGTGCAGGATGCCTTCGTCGCCGACGATCACCCCTCCAGTGGGAAAATCTGGGCCGGGGACGCGCCGGATCAGTTCCTCGATGGGAATTTCATCCAGCGTGTCATAGTGGTCAATCAAATAAGTGATAGCCTCGGTCAGTTCGCGCAAATTATGCGGCGGGATATTGGTTGCCATACCAACGGCGATGCCGGCGGAGCCGTTCAGCAGCAGGTTTGGCAGACGCGCCGGCAGCACCAGCGGCTCTTGCAGCGAACCATCAAAGTTGTCGCCAAATTCGACGGTGTCTTTTTCGATATCGGCGAGCAGCTCTTCCGCCATTTTTGCCAGGCGGGCTTCGGTATAGCGCATGGCGGCCGGGGCGTCGCCATCCACCGAGCCAAAGTTGCCCTGCCCGTCCACCAACACATAGCGCATGGAGAAATCTTGCGCCATGCGCGCCATGGCGTCATATACCGCTGCATCACCGTGCGGGTGATATTTCCCCAGCACTTCACCGACAATGCGGGCTGATTTGCGGAAGGGCGAGTTGGAGCGGATGCCCATGTCGTGCATAGCATAAAGGATGCGGCGATGAACAGGCTTCAAGCCGTCACGCGCGTCTGGTAGAGCGCGCGCCACGATGACGCTCATGGCGTAATCCAGATATGCAGCGCGCATTTGTTCATCTATGTCCACTTGTTGGATTGCACCAATTTCCATGAAATAATCCTTTATCCAACGCGTGCGACTGCTTTGTCAGCAGTCGGCCGAGCGATTTATCAAAATAAAAAATAGAGGCTGCGCAAAATGCACAGCCCTTTATTATACCGCGGCATCATCGTCTGACCGGCGGTGGATGAAGGAGGTGAGAATTTTCTAAACCTGAATTATGCGGCGGTCAAACTCCGTAGATATTGGTCAATGGAGCGGGCTGCTTTGCGACCGGCGACCATAGCGGTCACCACCAGGCTTGGCCCGGTGACATCGTCGCCGCCAGCATAGACGCCCGGGCGTGAGGTGGCGCCCGTCTCTGGGTCGGCGATAATCAGCCCCCATTTATCGGTCTTCAGGTCGGGGGTGGTTTGACCGATGGTTGGGTCGGGCCAATAGCTGACGGCGGTCACGGCGCAATCCGCCTCGACGATGAAGTTCGAGCCTTCGATGGGCACCGGCTTGCGGCGGCCCTTGGCATCCGGCTCGCCCAGCTCCATGCGGATGCACTCCACCGCTTTCAAGCGCCCGTTTTCGCCGGCGATGAAGCGGATAGGCTGAGTCAGGAACTGATACTGCGCACCCTCTTCTTTAGCCAATTCGCGGTCATGGCGACCGCCGGGCATTTCTTTCTCGGTGCGTCGGTACAGGCACACCACTTCTTCAGCGCCCAGGCGCAGGGCGCTGCGCAGGCAGTCTGAGGCCGTGTCGCCGCCGCCTATGACCACCACTTTGCGTCCAACGATGGGCTTTTCCCGCAGTTCGGGCGGCAGTAGTTCTGGGGCCACGTTGGCGCGCATCAGGAACTCTGTGGCTTTATACACGCCAGGCAAATCTTCGCCGGGGACTTCCATCGGCGCATCAATCTCGGTGCCGACGCCGATGAACACCGCATGATAACCTTCGGCGAATAAGTCGTCAATGGTTTTATCTTTCCCGATGTAAGTGTGATATACGAACTTAACGCCGGCGCGCTCCAAATCTTCCACGCGGGCAAATACCACTTGTTTGGGCAGCTTGAAGCTGGGGATGCCATACGTCAGCAATCCGCCCGGGCCGGGCTTGGATTCGAAAATCGTCGCCTGATGTCCCATTTGCACCAGTTGCTCCGCGCAGGATAACCCAGCCGGGCCGGCGCCAATGATCGCTACGCGCTTTCCGCTGGGCGCGCCGACCGGGATCTCCACGCCCACGGTTTGGCGCTCGTAATCGGCTACGAAGGCTTCCAACGCGCCGGTCATCACCGGGGCGAAGGCTTTATTCTGGGAACAGGAACCCTGGCAGAGTTGTTCATGAGGGCATACGCGTCCACAAATTTCGGGCAGCGAACTGGTCTGGCGATATAGTTTGGCCGCCTCAAGGAATTTTCCCTGCTCGATGAGCCACATCGCCGAAGGAATATCGTTGTGGGTGGGGCAGGCTAACATACAGGGGGCGGGGTCTGGGCATTGAATGCAGCGCGATGCTTCGAGAATTGCAGTATCTGGATCCAGCGGGATGACCACGTCGTCGAAGTCGCAAATGCGCTCAGCCGCCGGACGAGTCCGAACGCCTCGACTGATGGTGCGGGCGCGCGATTTTCGGTCAATGGCCAAAAAATCACCAGGGATTGTCCTCATTACTTTTTACCTCCGACGTTTCTATAAATGCCCAAAGCTGCGTATATGATAATAATGAGTAAAGAGGTTTTAATTCAGTCTCAGATGTCACAATTTTTCGTGACGGTTGTCATTTTCTGAAGCTCTCATGATTTTCTCACGCTTGTTTGCAAGCCCGGCGTTTCAAGTGGATGAGTTTGGAGTACAATCATGGATTGGTTTGTTCAACGAATTGAGGGATGACAATGCGAAAGATCATTACGATACTGGTGATCCTGGGTGTGATCGCCGGCGGCGTTTACGCTTTTATGCGGCGGCGGGCGCAGCAACAAGCGGCGTCGCTTTTAAGTTACCAGACTGCGCCCGCAGAATTAGGCCAGCTCACCGCTACGATTGGCGCAACAGGAGTGGTGCGCTCACGACAAACCGTACTTTTGAGCTGGAAAACCACCGGAACGGTCGAGCAGGTTTTGGTCAAGGTGGGCGATCATGTAAAAGCCGGCGACCGGTTGGCAGAGTTGGAGCAAACCTCTTTACCGCAGAACATTATCCTGGCCCGGGCGGAACTGGTTAGCGCCAAACAGGCGTTAGAAGATCTCTACACCAACGCGGTCGCAGCCAAAGCGCAGGCGCTGCAGGCGATTTCTGTGCAGACCAAGGCAGTTCGCAACGCGCAATACCAGTTGGATAATTACACAATTCCAAGCGAGCAGCAGGGTCTGAGCGCCACAGAAGCTTTGGCTTTGATGCAAAAGCGATTGGATGAGGCGCGAGCGGCGTTTGAACCCTACAAGTTTTACCCCTCCGGCGACGCAACCCGCAAGGATTTGAAGGAAAAACTGGACCGGGCGCAGGCGGATTATGACGCGGCGGTGAAGCGGTTGGAGTATGAATACGCCCTGGCGGTGGCTCAATCCAATCTGGATAAGGCGTTGAAAGATTACGCCAAGTGGGAAAATGGCCCCAGCCCGGACGATATCGCGGCTGCGGAGGCGCGCATTGCCGCGGCTCAGGCGACGCTCAACCAGGCCTGGCTGGAAGCGCCTATCAGCGGCGTGGTTACGCTGGTGGATACCCTGCCTGGCGACCAGGCGGCGATCGGCGCGCCGGCTTTTCGTCTGGACGATTTATCCGAATTGCTGGTGGATGTGTCAGTCTCCGAAGTAGATGTCAACCAGATTCAAATCGGGCAGGATGTGGTTTTGACCTTCGACGCGGCGCGCGGGCGAGAATACCACGGGCTGGTCAGCCAGGTGGACCGCGTGGGGAACGTGACGCAAGGCGCGCCAGAGTTTATCGTTACGGTCAAGTTGACGGATGCGGATGAGCAAGTCAAACCGGGGATGACCGCCGCGGTGAACATCGTGGTCAATCAGCTCAACGGAGTGTTGTTGGTGCCCAATCGGGCGGTGCGCTTCCGCGATGGCAAGCAGGTGGTGTATATTCTAAAAGATAACCAGCTAATGCCGGTGACTATTCAGCTTGGCGCATCGTCGGATACAGCTTCTCAGGTGGTGGACGGCGATTTGCAAGTGGGGGATTTGATCGTGCTAAACCCGCCAACCGTATTTGAATCGAATGGCCCGCCACCATTTGTCCGTACGAGATAGCGCGTGATGAACGACAAGGATTGGGTCATCCAAGCCGAGGGGCTGACCAAAGTTTACCAGATGGGCGAGGTGCAGGTGCATGCCTTGCGCGGCCTGTCTATGCGGGTGGCGCGCGGCGAAGTGATCGCCATTATGGGGCCCTCGGGTTCGGGGAAATCCACACTGATGAATATCATTGGCTGTTTGGATCGTCCCACTTCGGGAGAGTATATTTTAGACGGGGAGCGGGTTTCGAACTTGAAGGATGACCAACTGGCTTCTATCCGCAACCGCAAGGTGGGTTTTGTTTTCCAGAGTTTTAACCTGTTGCCGCGCGCGACAGCCCTGATGAATGTGGAACTGCCTCTGCGCTATGCGGGAATGCGGAGCAAACGAAAGGAGCGGGCACGCGCGGCGCTGGAAGCGGTGGGCCTGGCGGATCGTATTACCCATCGCCCGAATGAATTATCCGGCGGGCAGCAACAGCGCGTGGCTATTGCTCGCGCCCTGGTTAACAACCCGGCGATCTTGTTGGCGGATGAGCCAACCGGCAACCTGGACTCAAAATCGGGGGTCGAGATCATGAACCTCTTGCTGTCGCTCAATCGAGAGCGAGGTACGACGTTAATTATCGTCACTCATGACCCAGAGGTAGCCGCGCAGACCCAACGCATCATCCGTATTCGAGACGGGGTTGTGGAGGATGAGCGATGATCCTCTGGCAATCCATCCTTGAGGCTTTAGAAAGCCTGGCATCCAACAAACTGCGCTCTGGACTGACCATCATCGGCATTGTGATTGGCGTGGCGGCAGTGATCGCCATTGTCTCGATTGGCCGCGGGGCGGAAGATACTATCACGGGTTCGATCCAGGGCATCGGCACCAACCTGGTTTTCGTGTTCCGCGGCGGATCAGAAGATGTGCGCAACCCGAAACCCATCACCTTGAGCGATGCGGCTGCCATTGCAGACCCCTTTCAGGCGCCCTCTGTGGCGGGCGTGGCGCCGATTTTACAGGGAACGGTTGAGGTTTCCGCCGGCGGCGAGACCACCACCACGCAGATCAGCGGCGTCACGCCGGATTATGAGCCGGTGCGCAATACCCATGTCAGCGAAGGGGAGTTCATCCGGGAAGAGCATATTTTGGGCAAGGCCTCGGTTGTGCTATTGGGGACGGAAGTGGCTGACCGGCTTTTTGGGCGCAAAGAAGGGTTGGTGGGCGAAACGGTGCGCATTGAGGGCCAGCCTTTTCGGGTGATTGGCGTATTGGAATCCAAAGGTGGATCAGGGTTTAGCAATCAGGATGATCATATCCTGGCGCCGTTGACTACGGTGCAGACGCGCCTCTTACGCCGTCAGACGCGCGATCAGGTGGATTTGCTGATGGTACAAGCCGTCAGCGCTGAGGCGGTTCCGCAGGCCAGCGAGGAGATTGCCCAAATCCTGCGCTCCCGTCATCGCACAGCGATCGGCAAGGACGATTTCACCATCCTGACGCAACAGGATTTCCTCGCTACTGCCCAGACGATCACCGGGGTGTTGACCATTTTCTTGGGGGGCATTGCTGCCATTTCCCTGTTGGTGGGCGGCATCGGCATCATGAATATCATGTTGGTTTCGGTAACTGAGCGCACGCGAGAGATTGGGCTGCGCAAGGCGCTTGGCGCCAGGCGGATTGATATCCTGGTGCAATTTCTAACCGAGTCTTCATTGCTCAGCATGGTGGGCGGGGTGATCGGCATTGGTTTGGGGGCGCTGATTTCGAACATTGTCGCCCGCATCGCAGCGGCGAATGGTACGACGCTCAGCCCACAAATTGGTGTGGATACTATTTTGTTAGCCACGCTATTTTCAACCGCCGTAGGACTGTTTTTCGGTCTCTACCCTGCCAATCGGGCTGCTGGGCTTGAACCTGTAGAGGCATTGCGTTACGAATAATGTGGTATATAATTCTTTATAACAAGCGCAGGTACGTGTGATCATAGCATGAATGGGTCAATTGTGTTGCAACATGTAGGGGACTGTGAACAAAGAGACCATCCTGGTTGTTGATGATAACCGTCAATTGGGCGATTTTATTGCGTATCGCCTGTTGCCTTCCATGGGGTACAGCGCCAGCACGGTATATAACGGAAAAAGCGCGCTGGAAACTATTCGAGCAACGCCTCCATCTCTGATATTGCTTGACCTGGAACTGCCCGACGCAACCGG
>Ga0226835_1001156_pt1 | contig 16329 bp, 14 predicted proteins | sample LAC_MetaG_1_FD_163627 | JGI IMG/M metagenome (GOLD analysis project Ga0226835, IMG submission 163627) | Anaerobic ammonium oxidizing microbial communities from anammox membrane bioreactor (MBR) in UC Berkley, California, United States -... | ecosystem: Engineered > Bioreactor > Anaerobic >...
GACACGAACGTACAGGAGCTCGTCTTCTCCAGCCTGATCCGCACCACCTCGGACCTGGCGTTCGAACCCGACCTGGCCGAGTCGTGGACGTTCAGCGACGACCAGACGAAGATCACGTTCACCCTGCGACCGGGCCTCACCTGGCACGACGGCGCGCCGCTCACGGCCGAGGACGCGGCGTTCACGCTCCGGTCCCTGATGGAGCCGACCTACGACGGCGGCTCGTACGCCGACGTCTCCATCATCGAGGGGGCCGAGGCCTACCGCTCGGGCGAAGCCGCCGACGTCTCCGGCATCCGGGTGCTCGACGACGTGACGCTGGAGCTCACGATGAGCGAGCCGTTCGCCCCCGCCCTGGCGAACCTCGCCGGCATCCGCATCCTCCCCGAGCACGTCTACGGGAAGGTGGACGTCGCGCGCTGGCAGCAGGACGCCACCAACCGCAACCCCCTCGGCTCCGGCCCCTACCGCTTCGTCGAGTGGCGCCCCGGCGAGCTGATCGCGCTCGAGGCGTTCGACGGCTACTACGCCGGCCGGCCCTGCCTCGACCGCATCCTGATCCGCTTCGGCGATCAGGACACGATGCTGGCGGCCCTTCTCTCCGGCGAGGTCGACGTGGCGCAGGTGCCCATCAACAGCGTCAAGAGCGTGGAGGGCCGCGCCGACGTCGTGCTCGACGCCGTCGACTCGCTCAGCTTCCAGTACCTCGGCTTCAACCTCAGGAACGCCGCCCTCGCGGAGCTCCCCGTCAGGCAGGCCATCGCGGCCGCCATCAACCGCCAGGCGCTCGTCGACGGGCTCCTGCGCGGCTACGGGCGCGCCCTCGACACCATCCTCCCCACCAACCACTGGTCCTACCCGCAGGACGTCGCGCCGATCGTCTACGACGTCGAGCGCGCCGCCGAGCTCCTCGAGGAGGCCGGTTGGCGCCTGCAAGACGGCGTGCGCACCAAGAACGGCCGCAAGCTCTCCTTCACGCTCTACTTCCCCACGGGCAACCAGATCCGCGAGCGCAGCGCGCCGATCATCCAGGCGAACCTGAAGCAAGTCGGCATCGAGCTGGAGCTCCAGGCGATGGACTTCGCCACGCTCGTCACCCACCTCCTGCCCAAGGACGCCCAGGGCGTCCCCCGCGCGGTAGAGGCCGGCGACTTCGACATGTTCCTCCTCGGCTTCGGCGTGGAGCGCGACCCGGACGAGTACTTCTCGTACTTCGTGGCCGAAGGGTTCCCGCCCAACGGTTACAACTTCACCGGCTACACGGATCCCGAGGTCGAGGTGCTCTTGCGCGAGGGCCGCACCGTGCTCGACGTCGCGGCCCGCGAGGCGCCGTACCAGGAGTTCGGGCGCATCGCCCGCGACCAACTCCCCTGGGTGCCCCTCTACCAGCCGCAGGACCTCTTCGCGCACCGTACCCGGCTGCACGGCTTCAGCCCCGACATCCGCGGCGTGAACCCCAACGCGGAACGTTGGTGGGTCGAGAAGTAGCCTGAGGTCCGGGTCGGGGCGCGTCACGCCGCGTCCCGACCCGGCGACGACCATGCTCCCGTTCGCAGCCCGCCGCTCGCTCCAGGCCCTCGTCATCCTGGCGCTGGTGACGTTCCTCAGCTACGTCATCATGAGCATGGCCCCCGGGAACGCGCTCCAGACGTTCATCGACCCGCGCGTGCCGCCGGCCGAGCTGGCCGCCGCCGAGCGGGCACTAGGGCTCGACAAGCCGGTGGCCGCCCGCTACCTCAGCTGGCTGCGGGAACTCGCGTCGGGCAACCTCGGCTACTCCATCAAGACGGGAACCCCCGTCGGCGCGTTGATCCTCTCGCGCTTGGGGCCCACCCTTCTCCTCATGGGCACTGCCCTCGCTCTCATGACGGCGCTCGCCATCGTGCTCGGGGTCGTCTCGGCTGCTAGGCCCTACTCCTTCGTCGACTACCTCGCCACCACCTTCGCGTTCGCGGGGATCTCGGTGCCGAGTTTCTTCTTCGCGCTCACCCTCATCTACGTGTTCGCCGTCCAACTCGGGTGGCTGCCCACCTCGGGCCTGCAGACGTACCAACGCGAGCTGAGCGGGCTCGACCTCGCCCTCGACCGAGCCGCTCACCTCGTGCTCCCCGTGGCCGTCCTCGCGCTCACCGGCACCGCCGAGCTCGTCCGCCACGTGCGCTCCGCCGTGAGCGAGGCCCTCAAGCAGGATTACGTCCGGACCGCCAAGGGGAAGGGCGTCGCGAGCCGCGCCGTGCTGTTGAACCACGCCCTGCGCAACAGCTGGCTCCCGATCATCACCCTGCTGGGCGTCGCGTTGCCACGGTTCTTCAGTGGCTCCGTCGTCACGGAGGTCGTCTTCGCCTGGCCCGGCATGGGTCGCCTCCTCGTCGATTCGGTGTTCGCTCGCGACTACCCGGTGGCGATGGGCATCAACCTCTTCGCCGCCATGTTGGTGCTTCTCGGCAACCTGCTCGCTGACGTCGCCTACGGCCTGGCCGACCCGAGGATCCGCTACCAATGACGGCGGCGACGCGGCCCGTCCGGCGAGGCACCGAAGCCAGGGCTTTACGCGCCTTCGCTTCACACCGCCCGGCCGTCGCCAGCGCCGCCCTCCTCGCCCTCCTCGTGATATGCGCCGTCCTCGCGCCGCTCCTGGCGCCCTACGACCCCTACGACCTTGCCGTCAGCGCCTCCGGCAACATCGCCTTCGAGGAGCCTCCGAGCAGCGAGCACCTGCTGGGCACCGACGCCATCGGCCGCGACGTCCTCTCGCGACTCATCTACGGGGGCCGGATCTCCCTGTCGATCGGCCTCATCTCCGCCACCATCTCGATCGCGCTCGGCTCGCTGCTCGGCGTGCTCGCCGGTTTCCGCGGCGGCGCGACCGACACCGTGCTCTCGCGCACAGCCGACGCCGTCAGCACCTTCCCCGCCCTCTTCCTCATCCTCACCGTCTCGAGTTTCGTCAAGCCGTCCATCTTCAACGTGATGGCGGTCATCGGGCTGCTGAGCTGGATGCCAACGTTCCGCCTGATGCGCGCCGAGGTGCTGAAGCTAAGGGCCGTGGACTTCGTGGAGGCGGCGCACGCCCTGGGTGCCGGCGCCGGCCGGATCATGGGGCGCCACCTCGTGCCCAACGCGGTGGCTCCCATCATCGTGCAGGCCACGTTGGGAGTGGCGGAGGCCATCCTCATCGAGTCGGCGCTTTCGTTCCTCGGCCTGGGCGTGCAACCGCCCACTGCATCGTGGGGGAACATGCTCGCCGACGCCCGCAGCATGACCGTCCTGCAGTCGCAACCGTGGCTTTGGGTGCCGCCCGGCGTCGCCATATTCGTGACGGTGCTCGCCATCAACTTCATGGGCGACGGCCTCCGCGACGCCATCGACCCCCGGAGGTGATTCCGATGTCACTGAGAGGAGCAGGTACTTGACGTCGAAGCTCGGCGCCCGGCTCCGGGCGCTCCGGCAGGCCAAGGGGTACACGGTCAGCCAGACGGCCAGCCTCGCCGGCCTGTCCAGGTCGTTCGTCTCGATGCTCGAGAACGGCAAGACGAGCATCTCCGCCGAACGGCTCGAGCGGCTGGCGGCGGTGTTCGGTCTGCGCGCGTCCGACGTGCTCCCCGACACGTCGTCCACCTCGCTCATCCAGGTCGTGCGCGCGGGCACGGGGCCGCGGGTCCCCAACGCCGGCCCGGGCGTGGAGATCACCCTCCTGTCGAACGACCTGCACCGCCTCCTGCAACCCGTCATCATGCGGCTCGCGCCCGGCGCGAGCTACGTCAACGAGGTCGGGCACGCCGGCGAGGAGCTCGTCTACGTCCTCTCGGGCGCCCTCGAACTGCGGGTCGACACCGTGGCCGTCGAGCTGCGCGAGGGCGACACCGCGCACTACCCGAGCGCGTTGCGGCATGGCTACGCTAACCTCGGCGACGGCGAGGCCGTGCTGATGACCATCAGCACGCCGCCGAAACTGATCTGACCGTCTTCGCCCGCCGTATGCCACCCCTGCCTCCACTACACTGAAACCGCGCAGGAGCAATTGCCCAGGATAGGCACCTACGCCTTAGGCGACCCCAACAAGGACGTCGCCCACCCACCGCGCCCGTCGCCTACGCCGGGCGTGAGCCCCCCTGCGGCTCGGCGCCCACTCCCGCGCGCCCTAGCGTTCCGACCGCATGGTCCACCAACAGCGCCAGCATCGCCACGGGCACGGCGCCCTCGATGACCATCGCCAGGTTGCTGACGGCCAGCCCCGCGATGATGGGCACCCCGAGCCCGCCGGCGCCTATGAGTGGCGCCACCGTGGCCGTGCCGATGGTGTACACGGCGCTCACCCGCACCCCGGCGAGCATGACGGGCGCCGCCAGCGGCAGTTCCACGCGGAGGAGTCGCTGCCACGGACCCATCCCCATGCCGCGCGCCGCCTCGAGGGCGTCGGCGGGAACTCCCTCGAGGCCGACGATGGTGTTGCGCGCCACCGGGAGCAGGCCGTAGACGACCAGGGCTATCAGGGTGGGCTTCATGCCGAAACCGAACGCGGGGACGGCGAGGGCCAGCACGGCCACGGGCGGGAAGGTCTGCAGCACCGCCAGCACGTTGTTGGCGAGCGGTAGGAACTCGCGGCCGCCGGGGCGGGTGAGCCACACGCCGAGGGGCACGCCGATGGCGAGCACCACGCCCAGGCTGGCGGCCACGATCGTCACGTGCTGCACGGCCAGCTCCAGGAGCGTGGTGCGGCCATACAGGACGCGGCGCTGGTCGGGGAACAGGGCCGAGAGGGCTCGCTGCCACCACTCCTCCTGCGCGAAGAGCAGGAACGCGATGGCGATGAGGGCCAGCGCGGCGCCCAGTTGCCACCACGCCCGGCGCCGCGCGCCGGCCCTCAGGGTGGCGGCGCTCATCCGCCGTCACCCAACGCCACGATGTCGGCGAGGCGCAGCTCGCCCAGGTGCCGGCCCGCCTCGTCTACGACGGCGAGGCGGGAGGCGCCAAGCTGCAGGAGCTCGGCCAGCGCGGTGCGCAGGTCCGTCTCGGCGCCGACGCTGCCTTCGTAATCGTCCGCACGCCGGCTCGGTCGCAGCAGCTCGCTCACGCGCAGGCGCCCCAGGCGCTTCAGGGCGCGTAGCGGACCCACGAACTGCTGCACGAACTCGTTGGCGGGCGCGCTGAGGAGCTCCTGCGGGGGGGCGTACTGTTCCACGGCGCCGTCGCGCATGAGGCACACCCTGTCGGCGAGGCGCACCGCCTCGTCGAGGTCGTGCGTCACGAACACGACGGTCTTGCGGAGGCTGCGTTGCAGCTCCTGGAACTCGCCCTGCAGCCGGTCGCGCGTGAGGGGGTCGACGGCGCCGAACGGCTCGTCCATGAGCAGGATGGGCGGGTCGGCGGCCAGGGCGCGTGCCACGCCCACGCGCTGCTGCTCGCCGCCGGAGAGGTCGTGCGGGAAGCGCTCGGCGTACGTGTCCGGCTCGAGCCCGACCAGCGCGAGGAGCTCGCGGGCGCGCGCTCGGCGCCTGGCGCGGGGCCAGCCGAGGAGGCGCGGCACCACCTCCACGTTCTGCCCCACCGTCAGGTGCGGGAAGAGGCCGGTCGCCTGGATCACGTAGCCGATGCCGCGCCTGAGCGTCTCGGGTTCCTGGCTGGCGACGTCCGTGCCGTTGACGAGCACCCTGCCGGCCGTGGGCCGTTCCAGGCGGTTGATCATGCGCAAGGTGGTGGTCTTGCCGCAGCCCGACGGCCCGAGGAGCACCACGAGTTCGCCGCGCCGCACGGCGACGTTCAGGTCGTGCACGGCGGCGGTGTCGCCGTAGGCCTTGCTCACGTGCTCGAAGCGGATGGCCGCCTCCTGCTCGAGCGCTTCGGGCGCGTGGGCGGCGGGGTCAGCGGGCATGCGAACCGAGGCGGCGCAGGGGGCGCGGGGTGAGGAGGGCGCCGAGGGCGCGCAGGGCGGCGTCGGCAAGGAGGGCTAGGAGGATCACGGGCAGCGCGCCGAGGAGGACGAGGTCGGGGACCACCTGGTCGATGCCGCGCTGGATGAAGACCCCGAGCCCGCCCGCGCCTATCAGGAACGCCACGGTGGTGATGCCCACCACGAGCACGGCGGCGCCGCGCACGCCCGCCACCATGACGGGCAGCGCGAGGGGCAGTTCGACGCGAGTGAGCACCTGCCGTCCGCTCATGCCCATGCCGCGGCCGGCCTGCACTGCCGCCTCGGGCACGCCGCGCAGGCCCTCGTAGGCGTTCCTCACGATGGGCAGGAGCGAGTACAGCGTGAGGGCGATGAGGGCGGGCGCGGCCCCGATGCCGCGCACGCCGAGCGCGGCGAGCGGCTCGCCAAGCCGCGGCAGGCCAACCCCCACGGGGGCTCCGCCCAAGAGCGCCGAGGCGGCTCCGGCGACGATGGTGGCGAGGAGGGTGACCCACAGGAGCAGCGGCAGCGCCGCCACGACGACGACCAGCCAGCGCGCCGGTCGCGGCAGGCGGGGGTAGGCCGCGAGCGGCAGCAGCAGGAGGCCGAGCAGGAGGGCTCCGCCGACGCTGAGCCCCTGCCCGAGCCGCGCCAGCAGCGGCAACAGGAGCCCGAACAGGGCTAGCGAAGGCACGGTCTGGAAGAACGCCACCGTGGGGAGCAGCCAGGCGGCGACGGCGGGGCGGCGGTGCGCCGCCACGGCGGCCGGCACGCCGATGGCGACGCCGAAGAGGAGGCTCGTGCCGCTGAGCGCCAGGTGGCGCCCGAGCTCGGCGCGGAAGTCGTTACCCTGCGCGGCCAGCTCGCGCGCCAGGCCGAGGTCGGCGAACTGACCGCCGGCCGCCAACCAGACGACGAACGCCGCCGTCAACGCGGCTGCGGGAGGCACGAGGTTGCGGCCCCTCGCGAGGCGCGTGGCGGCGAACCAGAGCACGTAGCAGGCCGCCAGCGCGAGCCAGAAGCCCGTGCCGAGCGACACGCGGGCGCTGCTCGGCTCGCCGAGCGCGAGGAGCCTTGCGCCCTCCGCCGCCGCGCGCACCACCAGGACGGTGGCGACCGCGGCGGCCGGGACCGCCACGAGGCGCGCGGCGGCGCGCCACGGAGCGCTCGCTGCGGCCGCCAGCCACACGACCAGCAGCGGCCACCAGAGCGAGGCGTCGAGTTGCTGGAGGCCGGCGGCCTGCCCGACCACGAGGCGGTTGGGCTTCAGCACGAACCAGGGCAGCCACGCGGACGCCAGCCCGAGCGCCACGGCCAGCAGGAGCACGCCGCGACCCGCGAAGGGCGCCGTGGCGCGCCGCAGCGGCGCCGCGCGCGCCTCGCCATGCCGGCTTCCCACGGGCGCCTCCCCCATGCCGGTCGGCATCCCGCTCGCTACTGACCGCGGCTCACTTCAGGAACCCCGCTCGCACGAGGTAGTCGCGCGCCACGTCGGTCGGGTTCTCACCGTTGACTGCCACGCGGCCGTTGAGGTCTTGGAGCACGCTCGCGTCGAGCGTGGCGAACACCGGGTCGAGGATGCTCCCGAGTTGGGGGTAGGCGCGCGCCACCTCGCCGCGCACGGTGGGCGCGGGCTGGTAGATGGCGACGGCGCCCTTCGGGTCGCTCAGCGTCACGAGGCCGAGGGCGCTGATGGCGCCGTCCGTGCCGTAGGCCATGGCGGCGTTCACGCCGTCCGTCCCGTTGGCGGCGGCCGTCTCCGTCTGGGTGGTGTTGCCGCCGGCGAGCACCACGAGCTGGTCGCCCTTCACCTCGAAGCCGTAGGTCCTCTCGAAGGCGGGCAGGGCGTCGTCCCTGTCTACGAACTCCTGGCTGGCGGCCAGCTTGAACGGCTTGCCGGCGTTGACGTAGGCGGCCAGGTCGGCGACGGTCGCGAGGCCGTTCGCCTCGGCGAGCTTCCTCGGGACGGCCAGCGCCCAGGTGTTGTTGGCGGGCGAGCGGCCGAGCCACACCACGTCGTTCAGCTCAGCGTCGAGGCGCTTGACGGCGTCGTAGAGCTCGCCGGCGCGCGTCGCGATGTCGGCCGGCAGTTCGGCGTCGGGGAAGAACGTGAGAGCCGTACCCGTGTACTCGGGGTACATGTCGATCTCGCCCGCGAGCAGCGCCTGCCGGACCACCGAGGTGGTGCCGAAGCCGGAGCGGTCGACGACCTCGATGCCGTTCTCCTCGAGCATGAGGCGCATGATCTGCGCCAGGACGGAACCTTCGGTGTCGATCTTCGAGCCGATGGTGATGGCCTGTTGAGCGCCCCCCACCGCGAACCCGAGGAGAAGTGCCAGGACAACCGCAAGCTTCCTCATCGCGAGCCTCCTTCGGTGTGCGACCGGGAGTTCGCCGACGGTGCACACGTCAGAGTACCCGGAGGGTCTTCCCCGGCCGGTACCTACGGCACGCGCCTCGGGCGCCTCCGCCCGGCTCATCGCGCCGCCGCCTGGAGGCGCCGGTACGCGTCCGTGTCGACCACGGCGCCGTTCATCTCGGCCAGCTCGAGCACCGTCATGCCGTCGAGCGTCGCGTCGGGCTCGGCGCCGGCGTCGAGCAGGAGGATCACGCTCTCGGCCTCGCCGTACTGGGCCGCGGCCAAGAGCGGCGTCACGCCGAGTTCGCTGCGCGCGTTCACGTCGGCACCGGCCTCCACGAGGGCCGCGACGATCTCCGGCAACCAGGGCGCCGCCGCGATGAGGGGCGTCTCGCCGTTCAGGTTCCGGGCGTCGACCTCGGCGCCGGCGGCCAAGAGCGCCGTCACGCTCTCCGCCTCGCCGTACTGCGCGGCCCGGAGTAGCGCCGTGTCGCCGTCGTCGGTGCGGGCCTCCAGCTCGGCGCCCGCCTCGACGAGAAGCCGCACGCTGCCCGCCACGCCGCCGTCGGCGGCGAGGATGAGCGGTGTCCAACCGGCGGCGTCGCGCGCGTGCAGATCGGCGCCGGCCTCGAGCAGCGCGGCCACCACGTCGGGCGCGGTGCCGCCCGCGGCCGCCATGAGCGCGGTGCCGCCGGCGTGGTTCCGGGCGTTCACGTCCGCGCCGGCGGCCAGTAGCGCGCGCACGTTGGCGAGGCGGCCGCGGGTGGCGGCCGTCATCAGGGCCGTGGTGCCGTTGGGCAGGGTGGCGGCCAAGTCGGCGCCCGCCTCCAAGAGCGCCTCGACGTTGGCCGTGGGGCCCCAACCGGCCGCGACCATGAGGGGCGTGAAGCCGGGGCCGCCACCGCGCGCCTCCAGGTCGGCGCCGGCCTCGAGGGCGGCGCGGATGTCGGCGACGGTGCCCTCGGCGGCAAGCGAATGGATGTCCTGGCCGAACGCGCTGGCGAGGAGCGCCAGGCCGGCGACCAGCGCCAGGAAGGGTGAGCGTCTCGTTGGCATGGTGGTTGGCTCCCGTCGGATGTGCTCGGGTCGCGGTCGGCGACCGGCGGGACCGGACGGCGGTGTACCCACGCTGCGGCGCGCGGAACGTAGCCGCCCGACCTCGAGGCTGGTTGTGGGGAACGGAGGGTGGGGGGCGGGCAACGAGGTACGCCGGGTGGGGCCCGTCGGGTCGAGCCGGTCGAAGCCGGGCGCGCAACGCTCACGACGCCCACGGCGGGACCTCGCCGCCCACCCTACAACATGATTCGCGGCCGCCAGCCGGGCGTTTCGACCCTAGCCGCCCGGTCGACCTCGGGCGAACCATGGACGCGGCCCGTGGCGCCGCCGCGCGGGGGACGCTCGCCACACGGGCGGGCGGCAGTCCGCGCCGCGATCCGCGCCGGGCCGGGAGGCGCAATGAGGGTCCTCGTAGCGGTCGCCAGCAAGCATGGGGCAACGCGCGAGCTCGCCGCGGTGGTCGCAGACGAGCTCGGCGCCGCGGGCCACGCCGTCGACCTGTTGGAGGCGGGAGCGGTGGGTTCACTGGCCGGCTACGGCGCCGCCGTCCTCGGCAGCGCCCTCTACATGGGCGCGTGGTTGCCGGAGGCGCGGCGGCTGGTGGAGCGGCACCGCGCCGAGCTGGCGGCGCTGCCCCTATGGCTGTTCAGCAGTGGACCCCTCGGCGAGGAGGCACCGCAACCGGAGCCGGACGCGGCGGCGCTCCTGGCACCGTTCGCCGGCCTGCGCGTGCGCGGCCACGAGGTGTTCGCGGGACGCCTCGACCGGGCCCGCCTGGGCGTGGGTGAGAAGCTGGTCGCGCGCCTCGTCAAGGCCCCGGACGGCGATTTCAGAGACCTCGCGGCGGTGAGGACCTGGGCCAGCACCATCGCCGCGGACCTCGCCGCCTAGCTGCCGCGGGGGGCGCCGGGCGGGACGGTTGCCTCTGCCGCAGGCCAGGGCTGATGGTCTACCAATTCGGCGTGGGAACGAGGGGAGGACTCATGTTGAGAGCAGGCGAAGCACGACACGTGACGGTCGCGCCCGAACGGGTCGCCGCGGGCGCCGGCACGCACACCGCGCTCGACGCACGGCTGGTGTTCCTCCTACCCGTGGCGTTCGGGTTGCTGAGCGCCTGGTTCATGCCGCGCGGCCCCGTCACCACGGCGCACGCGCTGTGGAGCCTGGGGCTCTCCATGCTCGTCGGGCTGGCGCTGGGGTACCTGTCCGGGCAGCGTCACGCCCTGCTGCTCGGCCCGCTCGCGTACCTACTGGCGTTCGAGCTGGCGCGGCTCCCCGTGCGCGGTCCGACGGTCGACCTGCCCACGGGCGGCGTCTACGGCTTCATCGCGCTTGCCACGGGCCGGCTGTTCCCGGCGCTGCTCACCCTCGTCCCGCTCGTCGCGGGCGCCACCCTGGGGCTGGCGCAGGCGGCACGAACCGGCCGCGCGGCCCCCGGGGCGGTGGGAGCGCCCGGGGCGATCGTCGCCGCCGCCGTGACCGTCGGCCTTGCGGCGCTGGCGGTGGTCGTGGCGCGTCCGGCCTCGACGGCGGCGATCGTGGGTCCGGACGAGGGCGACGTGCCCGGGAGCGTGGCGGAGCTCAGTCGCGTCGTCATCGGCGGGCACGAGCAGGTCCTGCTGATCCGCGGTCGCGACACGACCAACCCGGTTCTCCTCTACCTGGCGGGCGGGCCGGGCGGCACGGACCTGGGCGCGATGCGCCGCGACACTTCGCTGGAGCAGGACTTCGTCGTCGTCACGTGGGAGCAGCGCGGCGCAGGCAAGTCGTACGCGGCGCTCGACCCGCTCGACACCTTCACCGTCGAGCAGTTCGTCGCCGACGCCACCGAGCTTGCCCAGCACTTGCGCGCCCGGTTCGGCGTGGAGAAGGTGTACCTGGTCGGCCAGTCGTGGGGCTCGACGCTGGGTGCGCTGGTGGTCCAGCGGCGCCCCGACCTCTTCCACGCCTTCGTGGGCGTCGGGCAGATGGTGAGCCAGAGCGCCACGGACAGGGCGTCCTGGGAGGACGCCGTGGCGTGGGCCGACGCGAACGGCCACGAGCGCCTCGCCGCGCAGCTGCGACGAAACGGCGCCCCGCCTTACGAGAACGTGCTCGCCTACGCGCCGCTGGTGGCGTCGGAGCACGACTGGAACGCCTACCCGGGCTTCGACGGCAGCAACGAGATGCCCGGCATCCTGCTCGTCCCCGAGTACACCTTCATGGACCGGATGAACGCGTTCCGGGGCTTCCTCGACTCAGCCGCCGCCCTCTACCCGCAGCTCAGGGACGTCGACTTCCGGCGCGACGTCACGCGCCTCGAGGTGCCTTACGTGATGGTGATGGGCGAGCACGAGACCCGCGGGCGCACCGAACCGGCGGCGGAGTGGTTCGCGGGGCTGGCGGCGCCGTCGAAGCGCGCCGTCGTGTTCGAGGGCGCGGGACACCGCGCCAACTTCGACCAGCCGGGCCGGTTCGCGGCGCTGATGCGCGAGGTGCGCGAACTCTTCCATTGAGGGCGGGCTCCCCGCCGCCCCGGGCGGGCCGCCGGGCCGCGCGAGCGCCTCAGCCGGGGCGGTGCGGTCGCCAGCCGAACTCGCGCCTCAGGGGGCGGTTCCAGCGGTTGGCGGCGAGATCGCCGTTCACGAGGGCGGTGCCGACGCAGTACTTGCTCATCTTCACGGGCCGCGCGCCCATGGCCCACAGCCGGCGGTCGAGCTCGGACCTGCCGCCGGCGCTCTTCGTCTCGACCAGCACCAGGTCGGGCCCACTCGCCGAGCGGTTGGGCCCGACGTAGCTCATCTCGACGTCGCACGTCAGGCGCGTGCCGGCCGCTGCGGCCAGGAGCGTCGTGCGCACGTAGTCGACGGTCAGGACGGGCCGCAGCTCCGGCGAGGGGGTGGCGCCCTGGGCGTCCAGGACGCCTGCCAGGAAGTCCCTGGCCTCGCGGTTGAGGGAGTAGAGCTCGTCGGCGCCGTACGGCATGCGGCGCTTGACCGTCTCGCCGCGCCCGCCCTTCACCTTCACCTCGAACGTCGCGAAGCCCGAGTCGAGGTAGTTGCGGGTCCGCACCTTGAAGCGCCGGCGCCGGCCCTGGCGGTGAGCGTGGTAGAGCGCCAGGTCGGGGGTGTCGAAGTAGACGGAGGAGTAGCGGAACTCCCGCACGCCGTCGACCTCCAGGACCCTGAGGTCGCTTCGCACGGCCGCGACGAAATCCGCGAACAGGCCTGGCGTCAAGAGGTACTTGCGGTCGACGCGCGTCTGGAGGTCGGCGGCGCCGACGACCTCCTCGAGGCTCACGCTCGGCAGGGTCGCGGCGGCGGCGCGCAGCGCGCCGACCCCCCTACCGGCCGTCCGCCCGCCCCCGGCTCGCATGGCGCCCCCCGCGCGCAGGGCGGCGCCCGCCGGCGGCGTCCTCACGGCGGGCACCAGCGGCATCACGACCGCGCCTCGAGTGCGCCAAGCGGGGTGCTCGCGCCGACGCCCGCCGTCCGCCGCGGCGCGCGGGGCAGGCGGTAGCGGACGTCCACGACGGTCAGGTCGCGCACGAGGTCGAGCTGCATCGTGGCGGCGTGGAGCACCTGCGCGCCCAGCAGCTTCTCGAGGGCCTCCTCCAAGCGGGCGGCGTCGGGGTAGGCAGCGTCGAGGGTGATGGTCTGGCGGCGGGTGGTGGCCGCGAAGCGCGGGTGATCGACCACGTACATGACCGCCACGAGGACGCCCGACATGAGCGGCGCCAGCCACGCCGCGCCGGGGTGCAGGCCGTTCACGAGGCCGAGGGCGAGGCACACGAAGTAGTAGGCGATCTCCTCCTGCGTGATGGCGTCGGAGCGCAAGCGGATGATCGACAGGATGCCGAAGAGGCCAAGGCCGAGGCCGAGGCCGGCGTCGCTGCCGGCCAGGAGCATCGTCACGGCGAGCACGCCCGTGTTGAGCGCCACGTAGGCCAGCACGAGGTCGCGCCGCGAGTGGCGCCTGAAGTAGAGCCCGTACGCCAGGATGGTTATGGCGACGAGGTCGGCGAGCAGCGCCGCGATCAGGTTGGTCATGGGTTCCCTCCCTCGACGAGGTCGCGCCGGCCGCTCCCACCGGCGGCGACGCCCCGTGTTGCGCACACCGTAGGCGGGTCGGCTGAAGCCAGGCTGAAGGTGGTGAGGGGTCACCCCGGCGCGGCGGCCGGGTCGCGGGCTCCGTCCCGGCGGCGTTGACGCCCCCAAGTAACCCGACTAGACTACTCAAGTATCCGGACACGGATGCCCGAGTTCGATGGTCACGGCGGGTAGCGCCCGGGTTCACGAGCTCGCCAGGCGCGGCCGCCCGAACACGCGGCCGCGACCGACTCGAGAAGGACGGGTGCGCGCCACTCCCATGAACGCCGCATACGCCAACCAGCGCGACCGGCTCACCGCCGTCGCCCCGCCGACCCCCACCGCCGGGGCGACGACCGCTGGCCTGACGTTCGAGTCGCTGTCGCTATCGCGGCGCGGCCTCCTCCTCCTCGACGCGCTCGACGCCACCGTCCCGCAGGGCCAGATCCTGGCCGTCATGGGGCGTTCCGGCGCAGGCAAGACCACCCTGCTGCGCACCATCGCCGGCCTGGCCGCCCCGACCGACGGCCGCGTGACCCGGCCCGGCGGCCGCGTGCCCGTCGTGTTCCAGGAGCCCCGCCTGTTGCCGTGGCGCACGGCGCGCCAGAACGTGGAGCTCGTGCTCGCCAAGGGGCAACGCGCCCGCGCCGCCGACTGGCTCGAGCGCGTGGGCCTGGCCGACGCCATGGACGCCTACCCCCTCACGTTGTCGGGCGGCATGCGGCAGCGCGTGTCGATAGCACGAGCGCTCGCCTGCGAGGAGCCCCTGCTCCTGGTCGACGAGCCGTTCTCGCACCTCGACGTCCTCACCGCCCACCAGCTCCGCGCCGAGCTCGTGCGGCAGATCCGCGCCGTGGGTTGCACCACCGTGTGGGTCACGCACGACCCGGCGGAGGCGGCGGAGGTGGCGGAGCGCACCCTCGTGATGGGCGGGCCGCCACTGGGCCGCTGGAAGTTCGTAGACCATCCGGACGCTCGAGGCGTGGAGCGCCTCGCCAAGTTCCTCGCCCACGAGCTCTCGTGCCTGGCACTACTCGGACCCGCTCAAGCGGGAGACCTCAAGGAGGAAGGGTGAACGATCACCACCAAGACCCCACCGCGAGCGCGCGCGCCCCGCGCCGCCTCGTCACGTCGACCCTCGTCGCGCTGCTGACGGCGGCCGTCGCCCTCGTGAGCACCAGCGCGCTGGCTCAGGAGAAGCTCGACGTGTTGCGCTTCCGCCACCCCGCCAACCTGGCGTTCTCGGCGCCGTTCCAGATGATAGGCGAGTCCGAAGCGCTCGCGCCCTTCGCCAACGAGATCGACGTGGGCGAGTGGGCCACCCCCGACATCCTGCGCAGCATCCTCGTCACCAACCAGTCCGACGTGACGGCGGTCCCCACCTACGTGGGCGCCAACCTCGCGAACAAGGGCGTCGACGTGAAGCTGGCCGCGGTGATGGTGTGGGGCCTCATCTGGGTGCTCGGGCCGGAAGACGCCGGCCACGACTGGGAGAGCCTGCGCGGCGAGACGGTGATGGTGCCGTACCGCAACGACATGCCCGACCTCGTCTTCCGCCACCTCGCCGAGGCGAACGGCCTGACGCCCGGCGTGGACTTCGAGGTGCAGTACTTCGCCAAGCCGCAGGACGTGGTGGCGCAGCTCGTGAGCGGCCGCGGCAAGTGGGCCGTCATGCCCGAGCACACCGCCACCCTCGCCCTGATGAACGCCAACAAGAACGGCCAGGCGCTCGGGCGCTTCCTGAACCTGCAGGAGGAGTGGGCCGTCGTGACCGGCAAGCCGCGCATCCCGCAGGCCGGCATCCTCGTGCCCACCTGGTTGGCGACCGAGCGCCCCGACGTGCTGGGCGCCGTCCTCACCGCTCTCGAAGAGGCCGTGGCCGAGGTGAACGCCGCCGGGCCGGAGGCCGTCGCCACCCTCGCCGCCGTGAGCGGCCTGCCCGAGGCGGTCGTCAAGGACGTCATCCCCCGCCTCAACCTGGAGCTCGTCCCCGCCGCGGAGGCGCGAGAGGAGCTGGAGGCGTTCTACGGGGAACTGGCGAGCATGTCGCCCGACATCATCGGCGGTAAGCTCCCGGACGCCTCCTTCTACCTCGCCGACCCGCGGTGACGGCACGAGCGATCGGCTGACCCCGAGCGCCGCCGGCGACATGACCGCCACGAGGAGGAGGCAAGCTGCCCCCAACCGAGCGCGCCGCACCCTGGTGGGCGGCGCGCTCGGCGTCGCGGCGCTGCTCGCCCTGTGGGCGCTGCTGGCGTCGTCGCAACCGGAGATAATCCTGCCGTCGCCGGCGCAGACGTGGAGCGCACTCGTCAAGCTGTTCCTTAGCGGCGCGCTCCTCGACTCGCTGGGCCTGACGCTCTACCGCGCCGCCACCGGCGTGCTGCTCGGCCTCGCCATCGGGGTGGCGTGGGGCGCCGTGAACGGCATGTCGGATTGGGCGAGCAGCGTGTCGCGCCCGGCGCTGTCCGCCCTCATGGCGGTGCCGCCCGTGGTGCTCGTGTCGCTGGGCCTCATCTGGCTCGGGCCCGGCGCCGGCGTCACGCGGCTCGTGATAGTGCTGGTGGCGCTGCCGCTCATCGTGGTGACGGTCGAGGAGGCCGTGCGCGACCTGGACCGCACCCTCATCGAGATGGCGCAGGCGTTCCAGCTGTCGCGCCTCGATAGGCTCGTTCACGTGGTCGCCCCAGGGGTGGCGTCGCCCGTGCTGGCCGCCACCACCGTCACGTTCGGGCAGTCGCTGCGGGTGGCCATCATGGCCGAGCTGCTCTCGGCCGTCACCGGCATCGGGGCGCAGGTCCAGCAGGCGCAGACGAACCTCGACACCGCCAAGATCTTCGCGTGGACCATCACCGTCGTGCTCGTGGTCATCCTGCTGGAGGCGGCGGTGCTCAACCCCCTCAACGGGCGCCTGCTACGCTGGCGCAGCGTCCCCGAGGCCGGGGGCGAGGAGGTGG
>Ga0226835_1001157_pt1 | contig 16320 bp, 15 predicted proteins | sample LAC_MetaG_1_FD_163627 | JGI IMG/M metagenome (GOLD analysis project Ga0226835, IMG submission 163627) | Anaerobic ammonium oxidizing microbial communities from anammox membrane bioreactor (MBR) in UC Berkley, California, United States -... | ecosystem: Engineered > Bioreactor > Anaerobic >...
TCACCGGGGGGGGGCGGCTTCGGGGGAGGCGGAGCCTCTGGTTCCTGGTAAGGGAGGGCTGGCGTGAGCAGCGAACTGGTCATTCACGGCGGCACGGTGCTGACCATGGAGTCGAGCGCAGAGCCCATTGTGGGTGGGGCAGTGGGGATCCGCGACAGCCTCATCGCCGTCGTCGGGAGCGAGGTGGAGGTCTTCGAGAGGATGCCCGGGGCGCCGCGCCTGGATGCCGGCGGAGGGCTGATCCTGCCCGGGTTCGTCAACACCCATACCCACCTGGCGATGACCCTGCTGCGCGGTCTGGCCGATGACCTCACCCTCCGGGAGTGGCTGGAGCAGCACATCTGGCCCGCCGAGCGCCGGCTCATGAACGCGCACACGGTGGCGCTGGGCACCCGCCTGGCGGCCGCCGAATGCCTGCGGGCCGGCGTGACGACCGTCTGTGACATGTACTTCTTCGGCGCCACGGTAGGCGAAGTACTCGCCGAGATCGGCCTGCGGGCCCTGGTCTCGGAGGGCATTCTCGACTACCCGACGCCGGCGGCCGATAGCCCCGAGACGGCCTTTCGCCTGTCCCGGGAGCTACTGGAACACTTCCGCGGTCACCCCCTGATCCGGCCCGCCGTGGCGCCCCACGCACCCTACTCTGTCGGCGCCGCTCACCTCGCCAACGCCGCCGATCTGGCCGAGGAATACGAGGCGCCCCTGATGATTCACCTGGCGGAAACCCGCCAGGAGGTGGACCAGCTCCTGCAGGACAAGGGGCTCACCCCCGCGGCCTACCTGGCGGATCTGGGGATCCTCTCCGAGCGGACCATCGCCGCCCACTGCGTGCACATCTCCCCCGATGACCTGGAGCTCCTCGCCGAGCTGGAGGTGGGAGTGGCGGCCAACCCGGTGTCCAACCTCAAGTTGGGCAGCGGCATCGCTCCCTTGCCCCAGATGCTGGCGGCCAGCCTCAAGGTCGGCTTCGGAACCGACGGTGCCGCCTCCAACAACACCCTCGACCTGCTGCGCGACGCCCAGCTCGCGTCGCTTCTCTACAAGGGCGTCACCGGCGACCCCACCGTCTTGCCGGCCCGTCAGCTCATCGAGCTCCTCACCGTGGGGGGTGCCGGCGTGCTGGGACTGGCGGACCGCATCGGCACCCTCACCCCCGGCAAGGAGGCGGACATCGTCTGCCTGGATGTCCATGGGCCGCACGCCACGCCTCTCGTCGACCCCTTTGCCCACCTCGCCTACGCCGCTCGCGCGAGCGACGTGCGGCACGCTGTCGTACGCGGGCGGCCGCTCTTGCAGGACCGCGCCTTCACCACCATCGATCTCGATGAGGTTCTCGCCGCGGCCCGCGCCCTGGCGGCCGAGGTCAGGCCGCCTTCACACCAGGCTGTCCGGCCGCGGTGACTCACGATTGCAGGATCCGCCGCACGTGGTCGGACCGGATGCGAATCTTGACCGGCCCTCGCGGCGCTGGGGGCGCCGCGGTCGGCCCCTGAGGGAGGGGTGGGAGATCCGCAGCGGTTGAGGCAGCCTCTGCCGTCACCTCTACCGCCTCAGCGAACACCCCTTGCGCCGCCTGCCCCACCGTTGCCAGACCGATATCAATCGACTGCCGACTCGGCTCCGGCTCGGCCGACAGTTGTAGCTTGCGGAGCAGCTCCGGGTGCGGGCTGTCGAACTCCACCCCGGCTCGAAACACCAACACCCGCTGGTCGGTCTCGCTCATGGCGAAGCCCCAGGCGCGACAGCGCCTGACCGTGGCGCGCATGACGTACTCGCCATCGGGCGAGGGAAAGCGCAGTTCGCACCCCACGTTGGGGCGCAGGCTCCGTTCCACCTCAAGCTGTGCGCCGCGCTCCGAAATGTCCAGGACGCGAACGGGGAAGGTGGCATAGACCTTCGCCTTGAGCGGCTCATCGGGGGCTATCCGCCGGACGGCTCGTCTCTCGTTCATGGCACGCTCCTCATGGGGTCGCCCAGCTCTGTTGATGAACAGTATCACTCTCGCCGCGCAGGATTGCAAGCCCCGCGCACGACATCGAGAGCCGAGACGTCGTCATGGCTGCCCCCTGGGCGGGATTATATCGCGACTCGCTTTCGTTTTCCGCTTGGGGCGCTTCCGGGCGCCGACCGCTGAAAACAAAGGAGAATTCGAGGACATGAGTCAGCACACCCTTCCCCCCCTGCCCTACGCCTACGATGCCCTGGAGCCGTGGATCGACGAGCAAACCATGCGTCTGCACCACGACAAGCATCATCAGGTGTACCTGGACAACTTCGTCAAGGCGGTGACCGGCACCCCCTTCGAGCCCCTCGCCGCCGCCGAAACCCTGCGCCGGCTGGCAGAGGTTCCCGAGAGCATCCGCACCGTGGTCCGCAACCACGGTGGCGGGCACGTCAACCACTCGCTGTTCTGGGAGATCATGGCTCCCAACGCCGGTGGCAACCCCGAGGGCCCCCTGGCCGAGCGGCTGGCGGGCACCTTCGGCTCCCTGGACTCGTTCAAGGAGACCTTCACCAAGGCGGCCGTGGGGCAGTTCGGATCCGGGTGGGCGTGGCTGGTGGTCGGCCCGGGGGGCACCCTGGCGGTGACCGCCACCCCCAACCAGGACACCCCGTTGTCCGCCGGACAGACCCCCATCCTGGGGCTCGATGTGTGGGAGCACGCCTACTACCTCAAGTATCAGAACCGGCGTGCCGAGTACGTCGCCAACTGGTGGAACGTGGTCAACTGGAAGAAGGTCGGCGAGCTCTACCAGGCGGCCATCTGAACCCGCCCACACCGGGACCGATAACTCGGGGCCGCCCTCAGCAGGCGGCCCCGCGACTTACCGGGGCAGATCCTTTGCCGCCCGGCCGACGCACACGTACTCGAACCCTGCCTCGCGCATCTTTTCGGGCTCGTACACGTTGCGCAGGTCCACCAGGAGGGGTCGGCGAGCGGTTTCCTTGATGCGGCGCAGGTCGAGGGAGCGAAACTGGTTCCACTCCGTCAGCAGGACGATGCAATCGGCTCCTTGAGCGGCATCGTAGGCGTCCTCGCAGTACTCGACCTCCGCGGGGAGCAGCTCGCGGGCGTTGGCCATGGCGGCCGGATCGAAGGCGCGTACCCGTGCCCCCCCCGCCTCCAGCGCGGCGATGATGGGGATCGCCGCGGACTCGCGCATGTCGTCGGTTTCGGGCTTGAACGACAGGCCCAGGATCGCCACCACCAGCCCCGCCACCGAGCCGCCGCAGGCGCCGACGATCTTCTCGATCATCCGCTGCTTGATGGCCTCGTTGACGCGCACCACGGTCTCGACGATCTCGAAGTTCATTCCCGCGCGATGGGCGATCTCGGTGAGCGCCTTGGTGTCCTTGGGAAAGCACGAGCCACCGTACCCGGGGCCGGCGTGCAGGAACTTCCCACCGATGCGCCGATCCAACCCCATCCCCTTGGCCACGTGGTGGACATCGGCGCCGATGCGCTCGCACAGCGTCGCCACCTCGTTGATGAAGGTGATCTTGGTGGCCAGAAAGGCGTTGGAGGCGTACTTGATCAGCTCCGACGACTCCACGTTGGTGATGACGAAGGGCGTCTCGATCAGATAGAGGGGGGCGTAGATGTCCTTCATGATGGCGATGGCCTGGGGATCCTTGGCGCCGATCACCACCCGGTCCGGCCGCATGAAGTCCTCGATGGCCGAGCCCTCCCGCAGGAACTCGGGGTTGGATACCACCGAAAACGGATAGTTGCCGTTGCGCTTCTTGATGATCTCCTCGATCAGCTGGCCGGTCCCGATGGGCACCGTTGACTTGGTCACCACCACCTTGTAGCCGTTCATGTACTGCGCCACCGCCTCGGCCACCTCCACCACGTAGGAGAGGTCCGCCGATCCATCCTCCCGGGGCGGCGTGCCGACGGCGATGAACACCGCCAGCGCCGTCTCCACCGCCTCCTTCAACTCGGTGGTGAACTTCAGCCGCCCCGCCTGGGCGTTCTTGGCGATGAGCGCCTCCAGCCCGGGCTCGTAGATGGGTACCTGGCCCTGCCGCAGGCGCTCGATCTTGCCGGCATCGTTGTCGACGCAGGTGACGTACATGCCGAAGTCGGCCAGGCACGCGCCGGTGACCAGCCCCACATAACCACTCCCCACCACCGCGATGTGCATACCCCCTCCTGCTGTCCCGCCGCTGCGTCCGCGGGCCGCCGGCGAGTCTAGAGAAGAGAACGTTTCCTGGCAACCGAAACGGCACTCTGGCATTGTTTCCCCCGGCAACCGAGAGGTCTTCACCTGCTTGACCGCTGCCAGCTGTGGGCGGCACACTGGCCGGGTGACACGACCTCAGGCCGGCTGGGGGCCCGTCGCCCTCGTCGCAGGGGGCGGGCTGACCGTGCGCGCCGCCGCGGCGCTGCTGCGCCGCCCCTGGCACGACGAGTACTTCACCGCCTGGGTGGCCACCTCCCCCTGGAGCGAGCTGGTCCCGGCGCTGGCCCAGGACTCGGGCCCGCCCCTGCCCTACGTCCTGGCAAAGCTGCTCGCCTCGGCCGGGCTGGCTCCCCTGGCGGCCGCGCGCCTGGTGGCTGTCGTTGCCGGAAGCCTGGCCATCCTGGCGGCGGCCCGCGCCGCCCGGACCACCGGCGGGCCCCGGGCCGCCCTCTGGGCGGCGGCGCTGCTGGCCTTCCACCCCTTGGCCGTCGCCTGGTCCGCCGAGGGGCGGGCCTACGCCTTGCTTCTTCTGGGGGTTGCCCTGGTGTGGGACGGCCTGGCGCAGTTGGTCACCGATCAGCGCGGCAGCTGGAGAGTCGTCGCCGGCGCCGCGCTGGCCCTCTGGAGCCATGGCCTGGGGCTCGTCCTGCTGGTCGTAATGGCGATTGTCGGGCTCTCCCTCCCCGGCCCTGCCCGGCGACGAACCATGCTCGCGGCGGCGCTGGCGACGCTCTCCTTCCTGCCCTGGGTGCCGGTCATGCTGGCCCAGCCCCCCGCATCCCTGGCATGGATGACGCGCGCCTGGCAGTCGTTGACACGCTGGCACCAGCTCGTCGCTCCGCTTGCCTTTCTCCCACCGGGCGCGCGCTTCGGCAGCGCCCTCGACCTCCCCAGCGCACCGCTGCCCATCGTCCTGGCCACCGCCCTGGTCACCCTGGGCCTGGGCACGGCCGCCCTGGCCAGGGGTCAGCGAGAGGTAATCCGGACCGCCGTCCTGGTCCTCCTCCCCGCCGTCGCCCTCGCCGCCCTGGCTCACCTCGGGGTACCGGCGTTCTACCCGGGGCGAGGAGAGGCGCTGTACCTGGCCCCGGCGCTGGGCCTCCTTGCCGCCGGGGCGGCCCGCGGTGCTGCCCAGGCGGTGGCGGGAGCCCTCTTGGTGAGCATCGGGGCGGCGACCTGTGGCGTCGCCGTGGTCTCGTGGCGGCACACCCCCCCCCGGTCGGAGGAGCAGCTGGCGCACATCGTCGCCACCCACCTCCCCGGGGGCGGGACGGTGCTCGTCGAGGGGTACTGGCGGCTGGGCCTGTGGTACCACCTGGGGGAGGCCCGGCAGCGCTTCCAGCTGGAGACGTTCCCACCGACCGCCAACGCCCACCCCGGCTGGTACGAGGGGGGAGGGACGGCGGCCGACGCCGAGCTGGCGCGCCAGCTGCTCGCCGCGGAGGTACAGCGGGGCAGACCGGTCGCCTGCGTCCTGCCGCCTCACGGCGCACCGAGCGCGCTGCGCCCCGCCACCCGAGCGGCGGGGCTGGTCCCGGTGGCCGTCACAGCCGCCGCCGAAGTGTGGATGGCCCCAGGGGTCGGACCGTGAATGGGCCCCCTCCTGGGGTGACGGGGTGCGCCGACTCTCCCCCCCGCGGTACGGGGTGGGGCGTCGCCGCGTTGATCATCGCCCTGGCGGTCGTGCTGGCCGCCGCCGCCGGCTGGGAAAACTTCGCCACCGCCGACGAGCCGTACCACCTGCTGGCAGCGTGGACCTACGTGGTCGAGGGCCACGGCGATTTCAACCCGGAGCACCCGCCGGGGGCCAAGCTCCTGGCCGGTGTGGCCTTGCTTCCCCTCGAACTGCGCGGCGCGAGGGGCGAACCGGTGCAGCGACTGGAGATCCTGTCGCTGGAGATCCGCCGCTTCCTGCACCGCAACACCGCCCCCTGGACGGCCATCCTGCGGGCCGGGCGGCTGGCCATGCTGCCGTTTCTGGTCCTCCTGCTCGCCGGGGTCTACCTGTGGGCGCGGGAGCTGGCCGGCGCTGCAGCCGGAATGCTGGCGCTGGTGGCGGTGGCCTCACAGCCGCTCGTCCTGGGGCACGCCTTCGTGGTGCACACCGACGTGGCGGCGGCGGCCACCTGGGTGTGGACCCTGCGCGCCACCCAGCGCTGGCTGCACCTCGGCGGGCGACGGTGGGTGGCAGTAGGGCTCTGGTTGGGCGCCGCCCTTCTCGTCAAGTTCGCCGCGGTGTACCTGGCCCTGGGGATCGCCCTGCTGACCCTGGCGCTGGCCTGGCGCCGGCACCGGCCCCAGCTCCTGGGTGGTCTGGCCGGCGCCGCCCTGGTTGCAGCCGCCACGATCCCCCTGGGGTACGCCCCGGTGCTGCGCAACGCCAGCGCCCGGGAGGTGGCGGACACCTGGAGCGCCTACCTGCGCAGCGGTCCCGCCACCCGCCAGGCAGTGGAAAATGTGGCCCACCTCCCACTGGTGGGGCCCGGCATCGTCCAGTGGAGCACCGGCTTAGGGTACGTCGCCCGCACCAACCGCATGGGGCAGGGCATCAACTACTTCTTCGGCCGTACCTCCACCCGCGGATTCTGGCTCTACTTTCCCGTGGCCTTCATCCTCAAGGTCTCGCTCCCCTTCCTGGTCTTGGTGGTGGTGGCGATGCTGCAGCTGCGCACGGCGCAGGGGTTCGCGCTGCTGCCCGGCCTCGCCGCGGCGTACTACCTGCTCATCTCGCTGGGCAGCTCCTACAACATCGGCGCCCGTCACCTGCTGCCCATGGTGGCGCTGGCCGCCGTGACGGCGGGAGTGGCCGCCGCCCGCTGGCGGCCTGGTGCCCTGCTGGCCGCCACGCTGACCCTGATGACCTCCCCGCTGGTGTCGTTTCCCCACTACCTGGCGCACTTCAACGGGGTCATCGGGGTGGAGCGGGGGGCTCGGGTGTTGGCTGACTCCAACCTGGACTGGGGCCAGGACTGGCAGCGGGCAGCCCGGCTGGCGGCCCGCTCCGGCTGGGCTCCCATCACCGTCGTGTACCTGGGGTCCGCCGACCCCGCCGCGCTGTTTCCCGGCGGGGTCGACTTCTTCGCCGCGCCCACCCGCGCCCCCTACGTCGCCCTCTCCCGCCAGGCCGCCACGGTGGGGGTGGAGTACCTGGCGGCCCTGCGGGAGCCGGAGGCCGCCCGGGCGCTGGCCGCTCTCCTCGCCGAGGTGGAGCGGCACGGCCAGCCCCTGGCCACGGTGGGGCACAGCATCACGCTCTACCGGTTGCGGTCCCTCTCCGGCTCCAGCGCCGCCCTCTCGCCGGCGGCGCGGCGGTTGCGAATCAGCCAGGAGAGCGCCCTGGACTGATGAACCCCCCGCACCACGCTCTCCAGGTCCTGGTACAGCGTCGGGTCGTTCAGCAGCTTGCCCGCCGACCCCTGGCCCCGGTCCAGCTTTTCGCTGACCTGCCGCAGTGACTTCGCCAGCCCGGCCAGGTCGTCGAGAAACGACTCCGCGAACCCCTCATCCCGCGCCAGCCGGCCCAGGGTACCCTTCCCCTTCGCCATCCCCTCCCCCACCGTGGCGAGGGCGGCGGAGGCGGCGGCGATTCTCTCCATGGCCGCATCTAGGCGGGCGCGGGAGGCGGGGTCGCGCAGGAGCGCCGCCAGCACCGAATCGTCCCGCGCCAGGTCGCGCCGCAGGGATTCCGCCACCCCCTTGCTCGCGCTCACGAAGGCGCCCAGCTCGGAAAACAACCGCTCGTCCTCCGGGCGCTGCACCAGCAGCCGGCCGACGATCCCCCTGCCGTCCCGCACGTTGCGGAGCACTTCATCCGCCTGCTCCAGCACCGAGGTGAGGCGATCCATCACCCGCTCTCCACTCTCCGGGGAGACGGTCAGCTCCCCCAGAATCCCCTCCCCCCGGTCGACGCGATCCAGTACCCGCCGCAGCGATGCGGATATCGCCAGGACGTTGGTGACCACGTCGCCCCCCTGGCGGAACACCTCCCCCACGTCCGTCGGCTCCTGGCTGGGCACGAACCCCCTGGGGGGCAGCGCCGGGCGGTCGGGCGAGCCGGAGGAGAGATCGAGAAAGCGGTCGCCCAGCAGCCCGAGGGTGCGCAGCCGGACGCGGGAGTCGTCGCGCAGGCGCCCGGCCACCCGCGACTCCACGCGGAAGTGGACGACGATGTCCCGCTCGCTGGGATCGGCCGGCAGCACCACCCGGCGCACCGAGCCGACCACCACGCCGTCCAGCCGCACGGGAGCCCCCTCGGCCAGCCCCCCGACATCGCGGAAGCGCGTGGAGTAACTCTGGTACCGCACGAACAGCCCTTGCTTCTCCCCCACCGCCAGGATCGACAGCCCCAGGAGGAGGGCGGTGGCGGCGGTGAACAGCCCCACTTTCAGCCGGCGCCGGGCATCGGTCTCAATCACGGATCCCTCCTGCTCGCACGAACTCGCCCACCAGGCCGTCCTCGCGGGCCGCCTGCTCCAGCTCGCCGCGAAAAACGAACCGGCCGTCCCGGAGAAAGGCCACCTTGCCGCCCAGCTCCCGGGCGACGGCGAGGTCGTGGGTCACCACCAGCGACGCCGTCTCCCCCCCCTCGCCGATCTCACGGATCAGGCGGGTGATCGCCAGGCCGGTGAGGGGGTCCAGACCCGCCGTGGGTTCATCGTAGAGGATGACCGCAGGCTCCAGGACCAGGCCCCGCGCCAGCGCCACCCGTTTGCGCATGCCACCCGACAGCTCGGCCGTCGTCAGGCGTTCCGTCCCGGCCAGCCCCACCCGTTCGAGATACGCGGCCACCCGTTCCCTCACTTCACCCTCCCCCAGGGTAGTGTGCTCCCGCAGGGGAAAGGCGACGTTCTCGCCCACGTCCAGGGAGTCGAAGAGGGCGCCCATCTGGAAGATGTAGGACACCCGCCGACGCAGCTCCACCAGATCCCGCTCCGGCAGGCGGGCCACATCGCACCCCAGCACCCTGACGCTGCCCGAATCGGGCCGGAGCAGGCCGTTGATGTGTTTGAGAAGCAAGGACTTTCCGCTGCCCGACTGGCCCAGCACGACGAGCGTCTCACCCACGGAGAGCTCCAGGTCGATGCCCCTGAGGACCTCGCGGCCGCCGAAACGGCGGGTCACTCCCTCGAGTCGCACCAGCATGCCGCCCGGCATCGTCATAGGGAGAGGAACAGCTTGGTGAGGAAGAAATCCAGCACCAGCACGGAAATCGCCACCGCCACCACGGTTTCGGTGGCTGCCCGGCCCACCCCGCCCGCTCCGCCCTGGGTCGAGAGCCCGTTGTAGCAGGCGATGATGCCGATGGCGAAGGCGAAGAAGAACGTCTTCCCCAGCCCCGAAAAGAAGTCGCCGTAGTCCATCAGCCGCATCACATGGGCAAAGTAGAAGCCCGGCGTGATGTTCAGCTCCCAGGTGGAAATGACCATCCCGCCGAGGATACCCGTCACGTTGGCGAGCACCACCAGCAGCGGCAAACCCACGAGCAGCGCCCACAGCCGCGGCACCACCAGCTTGCGCAGGGGATCGGCGCCCAGCGAGCGCATGGCGTCCACCTGCTCGCTGACGGTCATGGTGCCCAGCTCGGCGGCGATCCCGGCCCCCACCCTCCCTCCCACCATCAGCGCGGTGAGCACCGGCGCCAGCTCGCGCACCATGGACAGGCCCACCACCTCCCCCACGTACAGCTTGGCGCCGAAGGCGGCCAGGGCGTAGGCCGTCTGCAGCGCCATCACCATCCCGGTGAAGAACGCGATGGTCGCCGCCAGCTTCCATGAGTCGACGACCAGCGCCTCGAACTGCCGCAGCCCTTCGCGCCCCTGGAAGGGTGGTGTGACCATCCGGCCGAGCGTCGCCAGCGCCAGCGAGGTCACCCCGCCCAGGTGGCGCACCCGCCGCCAGGTGAGGTCGTAGAAGCGGGAGGCGAGATCCATTCTTCATGGTACCAGCGCTCCGTCCGACGATTCCCCTTCGAAAGGCGTTGGTGCCCTCGCGCGGTTGGTATAGCATGGGACGATGCTCGAACCCGATTACCTGGTGTGCCTGGAGTGCGACACTCCGACGTACGTCTTCGAGTGGTCCGGCGGGGTGGTGCTGGAGGCGACCTGCCCGGCCTGCGGAAACGACGATCCCACCCTGTTTTGCACCGAGGACGAGCTGGAAGAGATGAGCGCAGGGCCTGACGAGGAGGCGGACGAGGACGATGTGGAGTGAGGGCCCGGCGCTGCGCACCCTCAACGGCCCCCGCTTCGCGCGGGCCCTGCGGGCCGGCGCCCTGGCGGTGGTGCGCGAGCAGGAGACCCTCAACCGCATCAACGTCTTCCCCGTCGCCGACGCCGACACCGGCGCCAACCTGGCGGCCACCCTGCGGGCCGCCGCGGCGGCCCTCGCCCCCACCCGCACCCTCACCGTCGGCCAGACCATTCGCCTGGCCGCCGACGCCGCCCTGGAGGGGGCGCGCGGCAACTCGGGGGCGATCTTCGCCCAGTTCCTCCATGGCCTGGCCGAATCGGTGGGCGGCGCGGTGCAGGTGGGGATCAAGGAGTTCGTCGCCGCCGCCCGTCGCGGCGCCGACAGCGCCCGCGATGCCCTGGCGCAACCCGTGGACGGCACCATCCTTTCGGTGCTCAAGGCGTGGGCGGTGGCCCTCGAGGAGCACGCCCGCTCGGCGAGGGGGTTCCCCGAGCTTTTGGCGCGCGCCCTGGAGCGGGCGCGCCTCGCCCTGGCCGACACCCCCCGCCAGCTCAAGGTGCTGGCCGTCAACAACGTCGTCGACGCCGGTGCGCAGGGGTTCGTGTACTTCCTGGAGGGCATTTCCGGCATCTTCGCCGACCGGCGCGCCGCGTCGTGGCTGCGAACCGGGCTGTCGGCCCAGGCGGAGGCGACGCCCTTTGCGGCCGCGCACGCCCAGGCCAGCTTCGCCTACCGCTACTGCGCGGAGGCCCTCCTGGAGGGCAGGAGCCTCGACCGCAAGCGCCTCGCCGAGATCCTGCGGCCCTTCGGCGACAGCCTGGTGCTGGCCGGCGGCGGTTCGCGCCTGCGCGTCCACATCCACACCAACGAGCCGCTGCGGCTGTTTTCCACCCTGGCCGGATTCGCCTCCGTCGCCCGCACCAAGATCGACGACATGGTCCTGCAGCAGCTCCAGGCCCACCAGTCGTCCATCGCCCTGGTCACCGACTCCTCCTGCGATCTCCCGGAAACTACCTGCCACGCCCTCCAGCTCGTCCGCGTCCCCCTGTCCATCACCTTCGGAGACGAGGCGTTCACCGATGGCGTGGACATCACCCCCGCCCAGTTCTACCGCAAGCTGGCGACCAGCCCGGCCAGTCCACGCACCTCCCAGCCGGCGGTCGGGGAGTTCCGGCGGATCTACCGGGCCCTGCTGGAAACCCACGAGTCGATCCTGTCGGTGCACCTCTCCGCCGGACTTTCGGGGACGTACCAGGCGGCCCTGGCCGCCAGCCGCGAGGTCGATCCCCGTCGCATCCGCGTCGTGGACAGCAAGCAGCTGTCCGTCACCCTGGGCCTGGTGGTGGAGGCGGCAGGCGAGGCCCGCCGCCAGGGGGCGAACCTCGAAGAGGTCGCCGCTGCCACCGAGCGGGCGGCGGCGGCCACCAGGCTCTTCGCCACCTTCCCCTCCCTCGAGACCGTCGTCCGCGGAGGGCGAGTCCCTCCCGCCATGGCTCGCCTGGCGAGCGTGCTCCGCCTCAAGCCGATCCTTTCCCTGGACCATCGGGGGGTGGCCGAGAAGGCCGGGGTGGCCGTCGGCTTTTCCGCCGCCTTGCGGCGAATTGCCGATCGCGCCGCCCGCCACGCGCGTGGCGCGCGGGCGCGCGTGCTGGTGGCCCACGCCAACGCCGTGGGCGCCGCCGAAGCCGTGGCCGAACGGCTGATGCGCCGGCTGGGCGCGGAGGACATTGCCATCGTCGATCTCGCCCCCGTCCTCGCCGCCCACACCGGCCCGGGGGCGGTAGGGGTGGCGGTGCGTCGCGTGGAGGACTGAGGGAAGCGGGGAATGGCCATCTTGCGTCGGCTGGCGCGCCTCGCTAGAGTCGGCCTGCGGTAGGAAGGTGAGCGACGGAGGGAGTGATGGCGAAACCCGACTACATCATTTGCCTGGAGTGTGAGTCCGAGGTCGACGAGTTCACCTGGCGGGACGGCGAGATTCGCCGGGCGGCCTGCGATGTGTGTGGAAACAACGACCCTGACGCCTTTGCCCTGCCCGAGGACTTCGAGCAGGATTTCGAGGACGACGAGGGCGACGAGGATGAGGAGGAATACCTGGACGACCTCGAGGAGGACGAGGACGAGGAGGAGTAGTCAGACGTGCCGCCGGCTTTTCTATTCCCCGGCGGGCTCCAGTCGCAGCACTCCCCTCACCTCCCCGACCACCTCTCCGGGTGAGTTGTGGATGGGAGGATTCGCCCGGGCGTGAAGGAGTTCCCGCTCGCCCTTCGAAAGGACATCGAGGGAAACGAGGGCAGCGAGCACACCCGGCTCCCTTCCCCTCGCCTCTTCTCCGGCCCCATCCAGCACCTTCATGGCCAACGCCACCGCCCTGCCCCAGGGGGATCGCTGCCGGGGGATGCCCACCACGAAAAACCCTTCAGCCCCTTCCTTGGCCAGCAGCTGCGGGACAGCCTGCATGAGCTGGTACGGCAGGCGTTGCGACCCCGAGGTGAACCACGGGTGGGCAGTCATGGCTGCGATCACGCGGTGGGCCAGTTCTTCGCTCTCGGCCCGCTCCATCAGCGCCGCGGTCATGCGTGCAGCAGCGTACAGAGGTAGATAAAACGTGGGCACGCCGCAGCCGTCGACTCCGACTCCCGGAGCACTTCCCGCCAGCGCCGCAACTTCGGCTGTTATCATCTGTTGTAGCGGGTGCTCGGGCGCCGTATAGGAAGCCAACGGCCAGTCGTTGGCCCGACATGTCAAGAGCATGGCGGCGTGCTTGCCGGAGCAGTTGTTGTGCAGGGCCGTGGCCTGACGACCCGAACGGTGCAGCTGGCGCGCTGCCTCCCCATCCAGGGGCCAGGCGGCGCCGCAGCTCAGATCGTGCTCGCCCAGGCCGCCGCGGCTCAGCAGTCGACTCACGAGCTCGACGTGGCCCGGCTCGCCGCCGTGGGAGGCGGCGCAGAGGGCGAGCTCGGCCCCGGTGAGGGGCAGCACTCTTTCCAGGCCGGCCTTCAACATCGCCGCCAGCTGCACCGGTTTGGCCGCCGAGCGCAGATAGGTCGACAGGGAGGGATCCCCGGCGCGGGCGAGAAGCCTCCCCGAAGCATCGGCCACCGCCGCGGCCCCCAGGTGGACCGACTCGATGCGGCCCGAGCGCCACACCTGCGAGATCACCGCGAGCTTGGCAGCAACGGCACTCTGGTCCCGAATCTCATCCTCCACCGCGGCGCCGGCACCAGAAGCGTCTGGCGCCGCGAAGTGCGTTTCAGTGGTCGAGCCGGTGCGCGACCGTCACCGCGCGAACGCAGAGTTCCAGCTGACCAGCGGTGGGCCTGGCGTCGCGCAGGGCCAGGAGGAGCCAACAGGTCTCGGTGCACTTGACCGCCAGGACCTCCCCCGCCTCGTCCTCGAGGGCGATGGTCTCGAGTACTTTCGCTCGCCCCGAGGCACGGCTCAAGGTCGCCACCAGACTGGTGCTGGCCAGCACGTTTTCCACCTCGCCGCTGGCCGCCTCGACGACGCGGTCGGCGCCCTCGAGGCGAAGGACCGCCGCGCCGCGCGCCCCGGCCGTGCGCACGATCCACTCCAGGGTGACCGCCATGGCGCTGCCGCCCTCCCGACCCCAGCGGGCCAGCAGCCAGCTGATGCCGATGGTGTCTTCCGCGGCGGGCATCTCGTCGGTTGGGCTGAGCTGACGGCGCTTGCCCTCCCGCCTTTCCCGCCCTGGCCCCTCCCCCTCGTCCGAGCTGCTCCCCGCTGGCATCAGCTGGGCGAGCACCGAGGAAAACCGCACCAGGTCGCCGGCCTGGAGGGTCGCCTCCTTGACCCGCTGCCCCCCGACGAAGGTGCCATTCTTGCTGCCCAGATCGAGGACCGTTATGTTGCCCCGCCGCACGGTGAGCAGGGCGTGGCGGCGCGACACATCGGCCGCCGCCAGGCGAATCGCACACTCGGCCGCCGAACCCACCAGGACCTCTCCCGCAGGCGGGAGCTGGAAGCGCTTGCCGGATCCATCCAGGAGAATGAGTTCGCAACGCATGCCTACCTCGCTTCAGGGAAAGAGGCGGTCGGCGTTGGCAACGACCGAACCCAGGCGCGCCCGCGTGCGAAACCGCCGCGTGCTCGCCAGCTCCAGCAGTGAAGCGATCTTCTGCCTCCCCGAAGCATACAGCGCCGGGATCCCGGCCCGGATGAAGCGCCCGAAATCCTGATCATACGGGTAGTACCAAGGCGTGGCGCGGTCAGTACCAGAATCCCAGGTGACGTACTTGATGTTGCACAGCTCCAGCAAACCGTACCTGCCATGGGAGCGCCCGATGCCGCTCTCCCGCAGTCCGCCCCAGCTGCCGGTGACCTCGCCGAACGCCACCACGTGGTCGTTGACCGTGACTACCCCGGCCTCCAGCTCCCGCTGCAGGCGCAGCGCCGTGGCCCGGGAGCGCGTCCACACGGAGGCGGTGAGCCCGAAGCGGGAGGCGTTGGCGCGCCGCACCCCCTCCTCCAGGCTCGCCACCGGCACCATCGGCAACACCGGACCGAAGGTCTCCTCGGTCATGACGTCCATGTCGTCGCTGACGCCCACGAGCACCGTGGGCGGGTAGAAGTACCCGCTACCCGCGGGAAGGGCGCCGCCGGTCAGGGCCCTGGCACCCGCCGCCAACGCTGCCGACACCTGGCGATGGACCTCCTCCCGCTGCTCGGCGGTCGTCATGGGTCCGAGATCGGTGTCCTCGGCCAGGGGATCCCCCACCTTGAGCTGCTGCGTCAGCTCCACCACCCGCTGCAGGAGAGGCTCGAAAATCGACTGTTCCACGTACACCCGCTCGATGGAGGCGCAGGTCTGCCCGGAGTTCATGAAGGCTCCCCAGACCAGCCCCCGGGCGGTGCGCTCCAGGTGCGCGTCTGCCGCCACCACCGCCGCGTCCTTGCCCCCCAGCTCCAGCTGGCAGGGGGCCAGGCGGGCCGCGCAGCGCTGCGCCACCCGGCGGCCGATGGCGACCGAACCGGTGAACAGCACCTTGGCCACCCGGGGGTCGTCCACCAGAGCATCGGTGGCCCTGCCGGGCAGCACCACGGTGTTCAGCACCCCCGGCGGAAACCCCGCCCGCCGGGCCATCTCCGCCACCGCCAGGCCGGTCAAGGCGGTGGCGGAGGCCGGTTTGAACACCACCGTGTTGCCGGCCGCCAAGGCGGCGGCGATCTCGATCACCGGAATGGCCACCGGGTAGTTCCACGGGGCGATCACTGCAACCACCCCCAGGGGGTCGAAGCGATAGCCGGCCCGCCAGTGGGCAAAGAGGACTTGCCGTGGGCGCACCGGCTCGAAGCCCAGGAGCCTGTGCGCATGACGGGCCAGATAGGCGAGCGCGTCGCAGGCCGGAAACACGTCCACCAGCAGCACTTCCGCCACCGGCTTGCCGTTTTCTCGCGCCACCAGCCGGGCCAGCTCTTCGCGCTCGTCCACCATGATGGCCAGCCATCGGGCCAGCCATCGCTGGCGCTCGGCGAAGGGAGTCCGGGAGTACCCGGGGAAGGCCGCGCTCGCTGCCGCCACCGCCGCCCCGGCGCCGGCTGCGTCCAGCGGCCGGAGGGAGGCAAGCGCCTCACCGGTGGCGGGGCTACGGGCGGTCAGCAGCTCGGGGCCATCGGTATCGCGGTTGGCGATGATCGAGGCGGTCTGCATGGAGCCTCCCTCGGAGACAGCCTAACACCGCCGTCGCTCCTGCAGAAGTGGTCTCCGCCCCGCTGTCGACCCCTGCCAGTCCAGCGGCCCAACAACCAGCCCCCGACGAGCACCCGTGTCCCAGGGAGAAGCTCAGCCCGAAAACCGCGGTTGGGTTCGTGACGAGAGGCCGGAGGCGCCGATGATGGCGGGCGCACGCAGGGGCGAGGGCGCGAGCCGTACTCTCAAGCGTACGGCGCAGCGCCCGAGTCCCCGAGTACGCCCGCCAGCGCGGCG
>Ga0226835_1001158_pt1 | contig 16314 bp, 13 predicted proteins | sample LAC_MetaG_1_FD_163627 | JGI IMG/M metagenome (GOLD analysis project Ga0226835, IMG submission 163627) | Anaerobic ammonium oxidizing microbial communities from anammox membrane bioreactor (MBR) in UC Berkley, California, United States -... | ecosystem: Engineered > Bioreactor > Anaerobic >...
GCGCGCCCAGAAGGCCCCGAGCCCTGCTTTGGCGGGACGTAGCCAATCTGGTGGGGCGTAGCCAAGTGGTAAGGCAGCGGATTTTGATTCCGCCATTCCCAGGTTCGAATCCTGGCGCCCCAGCCAGTCATCGGCGAGTTTTGTAGGGTTGGAATTCTTTGCGGCGAGGGTATTTTTTCAGCCCATTTTAGCGGATCTTTTCGTCGGCAAGTTTTGCTCGCGCCGGTACGCAAGACCATCGAGGCTGCCGGCAGAAGGTTCTTCTCCCTGCCGCCCTATTCCCCTGACTTCAATCCGATCGAACAGCTCCTCGCCAAGGCTCAAAGCGCTCCTGCGAAAGGCTGCCGAGCGATTCGTTGAGGGTTCTGGAGCTGCATCGCATCCCCTCCTAAGTGTTTTCACACCCTAAGAATGCGCCAACTATTTCCGCAACGCCGGATACGCTTCATGGCAAGTGGAAACCGCTCTTGGGCGGCTGAGATGTCGTTTGGGGGATTGAACCTCGCACCAGCATCTCGTCGGACCGATTATGCATGGATTGAGCATCAGCCGGCCTGCTATCCGGCACCGATCCGGCATATCCCCTGGCACGGACGATCCATTGAGCGACCTTGCTGATGATCCCGCGACGGAAGGCGAGGACGCAGATGATGAACACAATGCCCTGAACAATTGTGACCAGCGATCCAAGCTCCACCAATTGATGTTCCAACGTCACGATGACGAAAGCACCGACCACTGGCCCGAATATGGTTCCTAGTCCACCGACGATCGTCATGAGCACGACATCACCGGATGTCGCCCAATGCACATCGGCCAAGGTTACAAGTTGAAAGATCAAGACCTTCACGCCGCCCGCCAAACCCGAAAGCGCAGCCGAAATGACGAACGCGAGTAACTTATACCGGTCCGTATTGTAGCCTAGAGAGATCGCTCTCGCTTCATTCTCGCGAATGGACTTGAGCACAAAACCAAAAGGTGATCGGATTGCGCGATAGATGATGGCGACTCCGATCGCAAAGACAGCTAGTACGAAAAAATACATGGAGGTGGCGTCGTTCAAGTCAATAAAGCCGAACAGACGTCCGCGTGGAACAGAGGTGATGCCGTTCTCTCCGCCCGTGAATTCCGACTGAAGCGCTACGAAGAACACCATTTGCGCTAATGCGAGTGTTATCATCGCAAAATAGATGCCTTGTCGCCGTATCGACACCCAACCAAAGAAAAAACCTAAGACAGCAGCAAAAGCGGTTCCAAGGGCCAACGCGAATTCGGGGTTCCATCCCCAATCTTTCAGGGCATAGGCAGTGAGATATCCCGCCGAGCCGAAGAATGCCGCGTGGCCGAACGATAATAAGCCAGCGAAACCGAATAATAGATTGAATGCGCTTGCGAACAGGGCGAAGCACATGGCTTTCATCAGAAAGACCGGGTAGATGCCGACGTATGGCGCAGTCGCCAAAACTGCGAAGAGAAATCCAAACGCCATAGCGTTCACTCGGCCAGAGCCGAAATCCACCGAGGATTCGTGGTTAGCAATTGCGGGATTGCGGGTCGAGATTTCGGTCTTGCCAAACAGTCCAGCAGGCTTGAGCAGCAGCACAACTACCATGATGACAAAGATGATCGTGCTGGATGCCTCCGAATAGAATACCTTGGTCAATCCTTCGATTACTCCGAGAGCAAAACCGGTCAGGATTGCGCCGAAAATGGAGCCCATTCCACCAATAACCACAATTGCAAACACTGTAATAATGATGTTGGAGCCCATCAATGGGCTGACTTGATAGATCGGCGCTGCCATCACGCCGGCAAACGCGGCAAGCGCGATTCCGGCACCGTAAGTGAGAGTAATCAGGAGCGGAACGTTTACTCCAAACGCTTGCACTATCGGGGCGTTCTCTGTCGCGGCACGGAGGTAAGAACCAAGACGCGTTTTCTCAATGATCAGCCATGTAGAGAGACAGACCGCGATTGCGGCCATCAGGACCCATGCTCGATAATTCGGCAGATACATGATTCCCAAATTGTGCCCACCTTGGAGCGCTCCGGGCATGTCATAAGGAAGCCCTGCGACACCGTACCGTTGCCGAAACACGCCCTCCAGGACCAGTGTAATTCCGAACGTGAGAAGCATCCCGTACGCGTGGTCGAGATCGTAGATTCTGCGCAGCAGCAGTCGTTCAGTGACCATGCCAAACAGGCCAACAATCATTGGTGCCGCAATGAGAGCGACCCAGTAATTCAAACCAAATGTGTCAAGCAGCAACAAGGCACAGAAGGCCCCAAGCATATAGAATGCGCCATGCGCAAAATTTACGATATTCAGCAGCCCGAATATCACCGCCATGCCGAGGCTGAGCATCGCATAGAAAGCGCCATTGATCAGCCCTATCAGCAACTGTCCGAACAATGCTTGTGTAGACAGACTTGACAATATCGACATGTCTCAATCCCCTAGACGGTGAGATGCTCGTCAAGTTGCCTTCGCTTTTCTTTATCGAATAGGTCGCCCCGTTCGATCACATCGGCGATTTGTCCGCCTTCGACGACATAAAACCGATCGGCTGTCGTCAACGCGAAATGAAGGTTCTGCTCGACAAGCAGGATCGTGTAGCCCTCTCGTTTAAGGAGTTGGATGGCCTTGTCAATCTGCTGGACGATGACCGGCGCCAGTCCCTCGGTCGGTTCATCAAGCAAAAGAAGCTTGGCACCGGTGCGCAAAATGCGTGCAATCGCCAGCATTTGCTGCTCGCCGCCGGACAATTTTGTTCCAGTGCTGGTTTTGCGCTCTGCAAGGTTCGGAAAAAGATCGAATATTTCGCTCAATGTCATTCCGCCCGATGCGATGACCGGCGGGAGCATCAGATTTTCCTCGACGTTGAGGCTCGCGAAGATCGCGCGTTCTTCGGGGCAATAACCTATCCCCCGTCGCGCGATGCGGTTGGAAGACTCGCCGATGATTTCATAGCCGCCGAGCTTGATGGATCCGGCGCGTTGCCGTAGCAGTCCCATAATGGCGCGGAGCGTGGTGGTTTTGCCGACCCCATTTCGCCCGAGAAGCGTAACGACCTCCCCCGGCGCGAGATCGAGATTCATGCCATGAAGAACGTGGGCTTCCCCGTACCATCCGTGCAGATCGCGAACCTTCAAAAGAGAGGGCCGGTCGAGATCACCCATGGCCCGTCCCCATATAGGCTTCGCGCACTTCGGGCTTGGCGGATATCTCGGAGTATGGCCCTTCGACGAGAATCTTGCCGCGAGTGAGCACGGTAATCGTGTCAGCAAGAGCCGCAACGACCTTCAGGTTATGTTCCACCATCAGAATGGTGCGATCGGCGGAAATTCGTTTGATAAGCTGTGATACGCGTTCTATGTCCTCGCGGCCTAACCCGGCAGTCGGCTCGTCAAGGAGCAGGATTTTTGGTTCCAAAGCAAGCGTGGTCGCGATTTCCAGCGCTCGTTTGCGGCCATAAGGAAGTTCGGCCGCGGTAACATGTCCAAGATTTGCAAGTCCGACGGCATCAAGAAATGCGTCCGCCTTGTCGTTCAACACGTCCATGCTTCGGTCGGACTTCCAGAAGTGAAAGGACGTGTTGAGGGCTTGAAGCAACGACACCTTGATGTTGTCGCGGGCCGACAGATGAGCGAACACTGCAGAAATCTGAAATGAGCGAACAATTCCGAGGCGAGCGATTGCCGCCGCGCTTAACCCGGTAATGTCATTTCCCTGAAAGACGATGCGTCCGGAAGTTGGTTCCAGGAGCTTTGTTAACAGATTGAATACTGTGGTCTTGCCGGCGCCGTTCGGCCCGATCATCGCATGGATGCTGCCGTGTTTGACTCTTAAATCGAAGTCGCTAACGGCGGTAAACCCCGCGAAGCGCTTGCTGAGGCCAAATGTCTCGAGAATGTATTCGCTCATCGAGAAGAACCTGTGACCAAGCGGCGTTCGTATATTGGACCGCGATGGCGTCGGGTCGCAGCGACGGCTCTGGCAACTCGTGACGTCGTCTCCCCGTGGTCAAGAGCGGAGCAAATCAAGGATCCTGTCTCTATCAGCGCATCTAGATCGAGGCCCGTGTATAAACCCAGCCCATCGAGCATGTAGACAACATCTTCCGTGGCAACATTTCCTGAAGCGCCTGGAGCATAAGGGCATCCTCCCAAACCGGCGATGGAAGTATCGATAATACGTATGCCGAGGTCGATGGAGGCCAAGATGTTTGAAAGTCCCTGCCCGTATGTGTCATGGAAGTGGACGGCAAGCCGTTCAACAGCTATTTCCCTCGCAATGTCGCGCAGTCGCGTCCGGACTTCTCCGGCACTTGCAACCCCGATTGTGTCCGCAATCGCGATCTCCTCACAACCTATCGCTAAAAGGCTTGTGACGGCGCGCGAGACGCTGCCGTAAGCCACAACGCCTTCGTATGGACATCCGAAGGCGCAGGACACGATACCGCGAAGTCGACGCCTATTTTGCCGGGCCAGTTCTGCGACTGTCGCCGCGCGTGCAACGCTTTCGTCGATAGAGCAGTTGACGTTTCGAAAGGAAAACGTCTCCGAAGCGGAAATGAATACGGTCAATTCATCTGCTCCGGCCTCTATGGCCTGACGCCCGCCTTTGAAATTGGGAACCAGGGCCGAGTAGCGTACAGCGCCGGTGCGAGGAACTGCTCGCAAGACATCCGCGCTTTGCGCCATCTGCGGTACCCAATCAGGAGAGACAAAGGCTGCGGCCTCAATGGTCGAGCATCCCGCTTGGACCAATCTCCGGATCAATTCGACCCTGAGGGTCGGTGGAAGGACCTTTGGCGCGTTCTGCAGTCCGTCACGCGGCCCAACTTCAACGATCCGAACCCTGTCAATTGTGCTCATAGCTCACCCCGGACCGCTTGAGCGACCTTTCCTCGGCCTAAACTAGGCGCGTGCCGATCAACGCCTCGCTATCGGCTCGATTGGCGAACGCCGTATCGACCTCTTCTACAAGATCAAGAATCGTTTCGAAGACCATGGCTCCTGCTTGCGTTAATGAAGCCCGCTTCGATTCAACGGATCCATGTGTTCCATGAACAAGGGCGCCCGCATGACCCATCGTTACGCCTTCCTTCGCTTGCGCCCCAGCAATGAGAACGAAGACGGGTTTCGATATGTCAGCCGCAGATAGAGCAGAGGCCAGTTCCTCTTCTTCGGTGCCGCCAATCTCACCCACCACGATAATGCCGTGCGTATTGGGATCGTCGGCGAAAAGGGGAAGCAGGTCTGAAAAGCGAGTTCCCTTGACGAGATCTCCGCCTACCCCAACCCAAAAACTTTGGCCGTGCCCGTGCCGAACCAAACGGTTGCACACCTCGTAGGACAGCGTTCCGCTCTTCGACATCACGGCGAGATGACCATGCGCGAGAGCGACATCGGGAATAAATCCGAGCTTGATCTTGTCGGGTATGCATAGGCCGGGCGTTGACGGTCCGATCCACGTGATTCCGGCCGCGCGCACTAACTGCAACGCAGCGATGGCATCATGGACCGGCATTCCCTCAGTGACGGATACGATCAACCTAATGCCGGACTCGACTGCGTCCTTTATGGCGTCAAGAACGGATAATGCCGGAACCATGATGAGCGAAACGCGCGCACCGGTGGCATCGACAGCAGCCCGACAGTTGCGAAATATAGGAACGCCATCGACGGTATCGAGCTCGCCCGTGGTCGTTCCCGCTACGACGCGGGTGCCGTATTCGCGCATCAACCGTGCATGAACACGTGCCGCGCGTCCGGTGATTCCTTGAATCAAAACAGGCGTTGTCTCGTCAAGCGCATTAAGTTTCATTATTCATCGTCCACATTCGGCCCTAACGAGTGCGAGCGCCGCATCAAGATCCGGTTCGAGCGTGATGGGGTAGTCGATACGAGCGAGTTCACGCCGTCCCTCCTCGAAATTGTTGCCGGTAAGCCGAGCGACTATGGGAATACGCAAGTCAGGAAGCGCCTCCAGGGCTTTTACGAGCAAGCGTGCGAACTCACCCAAATCGGTAATTCCCGCGAAGACGTTGACAAGAAGAATTCGGACGTTTGGGCCGGTTCTAATCCGGGAGAGAATATCGATAAGCCGACGAGGATCACCGCGCATCTGCCCCGTCCGCATGTCGCAAAAATTGAGCGCCTTGATCCCGCGCGATGCGAGTTCATCAATGAGCATCATGCTCAGTCCGGCGCCGGTTGTGACCATGCCTACCTTTCCGTCGCGATGAATATCGACATAGTCAAACCCGGCCGTCAGCTTAAGAGCTGTCTCAGGATAAGCCGCACTCCGACGGAGAACGAATTCGCGCAGCAACGGCTGTCGTACAAAGGCATTTTCATCAAGGATCATCTTGGCGTCGCCAGCAATCCAGTCTGGACGGTCGTCAAATAAAAACAAAGGATTGATCTCGAGCAAAGTTGCTTCGTGTGAGAAGAATAGTTCCGCCAGTCGGGAGGCGGCATCGCTCAGTTGCTGGCGGCAGTTCTCAGGCTGCCGCGAAGCCAACTCCCACGCGACCTCGCGAGCATGCGCCAGACTGCTAGCTGTCTTCGAAACAACCACTTTGTCGTGCTCATGCAGGCTCTCGATTTCGACGCCTCCCATGGCTGACATAAGAATCTGAATTCCTGCTGCCTCAGGATTGATCGAAAAGCTGAGATAGGCCTCACGATCCGCCCTAACCTCCTGTTCGATGCGACATTCACGAACGGGATGTCCGCGAATGGTTGTCTGCAGCAATGCTTTGACTGTTTGTTCGAGGTCAGCGCGGCTATTCGCTCGTCGAATGCCACCGGCCTTACCGCGTCCGCCAGTCGGGACTTGTGCCTTCACGATCCAGGGACCTGGCGGCAGGCTTGCGTCAACAATATCCCGGGCTGAACTGACGAGACAGCCGGGCGCCACTGGCAGATCGGCAGTGGCCATAAAGTCTTTTGCGTCGTGTTCGAGCAGCAACATACCGAACCTCAACTCGCCACTTTCGGACGTGCGCCCGACGCGAAGGTCTGAAGACGGTCTATCCTTTCTGGTGCCGCCGTAGCGATTTGCAACAGGTGGTCTTCTGCCTGCGCCCCCGAAGACAGGAAATTATCGAACGACTGCCTGATAGCTTCCTTTGCCATGGCAACCGCAACAAGAGGTCGATCCGCAAGCTGCTGTGCTACGGCGATAGCTCGCGGCAAGACCGCGCCAGGAGCGGTAATCTCAGTGATGAGGCCGAGTTGCCGAGCGTCTTCAGCTGAGAGGCGCGCACCACTCAAAATCAACCATCGCGCGAGTACAGGCCCCAAGAAACGCGGCAAGAGCTGCGTGGCCCACCCTCCGGGTATTCCAGCCCATTGAACTTCGGGTAGCGAAAATTCGGCCGCATCGCTGGCTATTACCGCATCTCCGTGCGCGATCAATTCGAACCCACCTCCGATCGCGTGGCCATTCACGGCGAAGACAATAATCTTCGGGAAGCTGTGCAATGTCTGCCAGAGCGAAACAATCGGCCGGCGCAATTCATGATCGCGCCCAGGGTTACGCAATCGCTCCTTGAGGTCTGCTCCTGCGCAAAACACTCTCCGTTGGCCACCCCAAATGACCACCGCTCGGATGTCCTCAGATAAGGCAGTCTCAGCGAGCAATCCGTCGAGTTCTTTGCAAAGATCGGTGCTCAGGGCGTTTGCTGCCTCCGGCCGAGCAAGTTCGACGACAAGTACCGTCCCAGTCCTTTTAATCGAAAGTGTCCGGTACCCTGAAAATTCGCCCATAGATCACCTTCAATGGTGTTCTGACCACGTCCAGGCACCCGTCGAGCGTGCTGACTGGCGAGAGTAATCAGCCCGGCGCGCCAGGATGCTAAGTTCCTAATCGTCGCGTGGCTTGCGGCCAAACTACATATTGGTATCGAACTTATTACCTAAGCTCATGCCTGCGACGTAACGTTGTGCGGCTGGTCTTGTGAACTGGCGGGATTTGCAAGGGATAGATTTGAAGGAAATTTCGCGGTTGATTCGCCAATTTGCGTGCTTAGCCAATCTCGGAACACGGCAATCTTTGTCGCCTCTATTCGGTCTTGGGAGCAGACAAGGTAGTAACCTTCGTTTCGCCTCAGTATATGCCCGAAGGGCGCGATGAGCCGACCGGCCGCGATTTCGTCCTCGACATAGGCGTGCTGCCCCATTGCCACGCCCATACCGGCAATAGCGCACTGATAGACGACGCCGAGATCCTCAAAGAAATAATTGTGGCTGGACAGGAGACCGCCATGTCCGGCATCGGCAAGCCAGTCGGGCCAGTCGCGGCGTCTTCGGTTGAGGTGCAGCAAGGTTTGGTGTGCCAGGTCGGCGGGGCCGCAAAGCGGACTCGCGCCATCGGCTCGAAGTAATCTCGGACTACAAACTGGAAGTAGCTCATCACAGAATAGCCGATCGCTTGCCAATCCTTTCCATCGGCCATTTCCGTATAGAATGCCCAAATCAACATTGTCCCGTTTGAAGTCGACCGGGTCCCCTGCCGCGATTAGGCGAACTTCAATATTAGGATGCTTTATTTGAAAATCCGGCAGGCGGGGAATCAGCCAGCGCATCAAAAATGTGGTGTAACCACGAATCGTCAGCACGGTGTGGCTTCTGGCCGCGACGAGTTCGTCCGTCGCCTGCGCAATTGCGTCAAATGCCTGTGTTAAAGCCGCTGCGTAGATTTTTCCACTTTGGTTAAGCTCTACGCCTGTTGCCGTACGCTCGAATAGGTCGAAGCCAAGATAGGCTTCGAGAGCTTTTACCTGCCGACTCACGGCACCTTGCGTGACGTGCAATTCAAATCCCGCTTTGGTGAAGCTCTCGTGAGAAGCGGCAGCTTCAAAAGCCCGCAAAGGATTCAGCGGTGGGATACGTCTGGCGATGGCAGTCACTCCCATGAGTTTTGATCATGGCGAACTTACAGAATTGTCGTTTGCTTGGCAATTCACTTGCCCCTTTTATGACCCTCGAATTCACGACGCCCGCTTGATCAATCTGCCAATTGGCGAAAATCGCGGCCGCGTCATTCTGTAGCGTCGGTTTGAAATGGATGCTTGCTTGATCGACGGTCGGGCAACATCCAGTAGGGGCCAGGGATGTTGGAATTTCGCCTGACTGATCAGCAACGGGAAATCATAACCACCGTTCGTAAAGTCACGCAGGAGGAATTCAAGCCTCGTTCGATCAAGTATGTCGACGGAACTTTCCCCTATGAGAACCTTGAGCGTCTTACCGAGCTTGGTGTCACGGGCATGGCCGTGCCGGAAGAATATGGTGGCCTTGGGCTCGGCGTTCTGGAGACCGCGCTTGTTCTCGAGGAAATTGCCAAGGGCTGCTATGCGACGGCCATGATGATGTTGGGCGAGGTCGGCGTACAGGCCCGTATCATTTCGCTCTTTGCTCCCGAACAACTGAAGCGGCGGCTATTACCGCAGATTTGCAATGGCAAGTGTATCTTGGCCATTTGCATCACGGAGCCGGACGCCGGCACCGATGCCAGCGCAATGAGAACAAATGCGGCAGTCACGAATGAGTCTGTCCGCATTAACGGCGTGAAGACGTTGATCAGCCGCGCCGATGTCGCAGATATTTTTATCGTTTTTACGCGGGTCAATCGCGTACCTGGCGGCAAGGGGATTGGGTGCGCGTTAATCGAGAAAGGCACTCCGGGCCTCATCGCCGAGGCAAAATATCACACCATGGGGGGCGAATACCTGTCAGAGGTGCGGTTCGAGGATTGCGAGATTCCGCTCGAAAATCTGATTGTGCGAGAAGACGGGATCAAACGTCTTTTCAACGCTTTCAATACTCAACGTTGTCTCAATTCCAGTATCTGTCTCGGCCTTGCTGAGGGCGCTTTGGAAGAGGCGATTAAGTACGCTCAGCAGCGGTCGGCATTCGGACATCCCATTGCCGAGTTCCAAGGCATCCAGTGGAAACTCGTCGACATGTACAAGGAAGTCGAGGCCGCGCGCAGCCTGCTGTATCGGGCGTGCGTTGGCGCCAATCCCTTTCCCGATGCGATGCAGGCGGCTCTCGCCAAGATTTACTGCAACGAGATGGCGATCAAGGTCACAAGTGACGCAGTTCAGTTGCATGGCGGTTACGGATATACGGACGAATTTCCCGTCTCGCGACAATTTCGTGGAGCAAGATTCGGTTCGCTTGGAGGTGGGACGCCGGAAATGCTTCGCAATCTCGTCGCTGCGCAAATACTCAAAAAGATCAACCATCACGAGGGACTGGGCAGTTTGGACACGTTCTAGCGGTCGGCTGTCCGCGTAGGCATCAGTCGACCGTCTTGTCTGTCGCACCGCTTCACGTCGGGGCAAATACATATGCCATCAACAGCGGCACTACCGATTTCGAACCGTTGGACGCCGGTTGAGATTCCGATGCTTATCGGGGGGGCATGGCGGCATGCTTCCGATCGCAATGCATATCGCGAGCGTATCGATCCGTATCGCGGCAACGTTATTGCCCGGGTTCCCGAATCCGACGAACGGGACGTCGATGATGCGCTCACTTCCGCAACACGGGCTGCCGCTCAAATTGCTCGTATGCCGGGTTATGAACGAGCCGCTCTCTTGAAGAGAATTGGGCAGCTCATCGCAGATCGGCACAAAGAAATTGCGCTGGCGATGACTTTAGAAACGGGCAAGGCGATCTCGGATTCGCTTGCCGAGGTGGTTCGCTCTCCGGATGTCTTTGAGCTTGCGGCGGCCGAGGCAATTCGTATCGAAGGCGAGCAGGTGCCGATCGAGGGTCATCCCGCGGGAGCCGGCAAGTTCGCATTTCTGCTGAGATTTCCCGTGGGCGTTGTTGCAGCCATAACTCCGTTTAATTCTCCGCTCAACCTCGCCGCCCACAAGATCGCTCCTGCGATTGCCGCAGGCAACGCAGTAGTCCTCAAGCCAGCACCACAGGCGCCTCTCGTCGCTCACAAGCTTGCTGAAATTTTTGTCGCCGCCAATGCCCCGGATGGACTGTTAAATGTGGTTTACGGCGATATGGCAGGTCCAATCCTTGTCCGTGATCCTCGCGTTAATTTCATTTCATTTACCGGATCGGGTCGGGTAGGCGCGCAGATAAGAGCTGCGAGCGGATTGCGGCGTGTCACGCTCGAACTGGGGGGCAATGGTTCGACCATTGTTCACGCCGACGCCGACATCGATGCTACGGCGAAGGCCTGTGCGCATCATTCGGTCCGCCTTTCTGGTCAGAGCTGTGTCTCTGTTCAGAACATATATGTACATGATGAGATTGCCGACCTTTTCATCGAACGACTTGTTGCCGATCTCTCCGCGCTTCAGGTCGGGGATCCTTTAAACAACGCGACCGATGTTGGCACGCTCATCGATGAAGCGGCTGCGCAGCGCGTGGAGAGTTGGGTCAGCGATGCGATTGCTGGCGGAGCTCGGAAACTTATTGGGGGCCAACGGGTCGGCGCGCAATTTTGGCCAACGGTCCTAACCGACGTCAATCCTGCCATGAAGGTGGTCTGCGATGAGGTCTTCGGGCCCGTCGTCAATGTTATCCGCTACCGGTCATTCAACGACGCCATCGCGCAAGTGAATGCAAGTCCTTTCGGACTTCAGGTTGGCGTATTCGTCAAGTCAACCGAGCTTGCCTTGCTCGCCGTCCGTGAACTGAGGTGCGGCGGCATCATTATCAACGGCACATCGCGATGGCGCACTGATCAAGGTGCTTACGGCGGCGTAAAGAACAGCGGAATCGGCCGGGAAGGACCGAAATACGCGATCCGCGACATGACCGAGGAGCGTCTTGTCGTCTTCAATTACTGACGGCTCGAAGGGGCACTAAAACAAACGATGGAGGATACCATGGCCAGGAAGTGGACGGTCTATTCGGGAGCAAAGGCGAGATTAGTTTTTGCCCTATGCTGCGCTGCGCTGCTACCGACGGTGCCGGCTGTCGCTGAGACGGGAATATCCGACGACGTCGTGCGTATTGGGATTCTCAATGACCAAAGCGGCCCCTTTGCCGCGAATGGAGGACTTGGCTCGGTAACCGCGGCCAAGATGGCCGTGGAGGACTTCGGCGGCAAAGTACTGGGAAAGCCAATCGAGATCATCGCGGCTGACCACCAGAATAAGCCGGATCTTGGCGCTGCAACCGCCCGTGAGTGGCTTGACGCCCGCAAAGTCGACGCAATCGCTGAAGGTTCGAGCTCCGCGGTCGCGCTCGCAGTTCAGGATTTGACGCGCTCGCAGAAGCGCATGTTCCTCATGACCTCAGTCGCATCAACCGAATTGAGCGGAAAGGCCTGCTCGCCAACCGGCAACCAGTGGAGTTGGGATACTTACGGACTACCCAACGCCACAGCTCACGCCGTCGTGCAGCAAGGGGACAAGAGTTGGTTCTTCATCACGGTCGACTATACGTTTGGCGCTGCCCTTGAACGAGATACAACGGGCTTCGTCCGCAAGGCAGGCGGAACGGTCGTGGGTAGCGTCCGTCACCCGCTAAACACAAACGACTTCTCATCTTACATTCTTAAGGCGACCTCGTCAGGAGCCAAGGTCATAGCCTTGGCTAACGCTGGCAGTGACTTCGTCCAGGCCGTCAAGCAAGCAGGCGAGTTTGGTGTGACGCAGGGCGGCAAGCAACGCCTCGTGAGCCTTTTTGCTGACATTAATGACATCCATGGGCTCGGTCTTAATTCTGCCAAGGGTTTGTTCGTCGCGGCATCTTTCTACTGGAATCTCGATGAAAAGACTCGCGAATGGAGCCATCGTTTCATGGCGCGCCACAATGGCCGTGCTCCAAGCATGGTGCAAGCCGGTACCTATGCCGCGATCACGCATTACCTAAAGGCGATCGCAGCGGCAGGTACGGATTCCGCGCCGGTCGTCGCTCGCAAGATGAAAGAGCTTCCGGTCGAGGACTTTTACAATCACGGTGTCGTCATCCGGGCGGATGGACGAGTAATGCACAAGATGTACCTGTTTGAGGTGAAATCGCCGGCTGAAAGCAAAGGTCCCTGGGACTATTACAAGTTGGTTGCGACGATTCCAGCTCAGCAGGCTTGGCGTCCGCTTGCCGAAGGCGAGTGTCCGTTTGCGGCCGCCAAGCAATGACGCTGCACTCCACAAATCGATAAAGGAGGTTCGTCATGAACAAAAAAGTGGTGCAGGGTGCAGCTCTCAAGGAGTTGGCACGGAACGATCAGACACTCGGTGCCGAGATTATCGCGGACTATCTGATTCACAAAAAGGTGCCTTACATAGTCGGCGTCTCCGGACATGGAATCATGGGGATGCTTGACGCCTTTTTTGACAGAAAGGACAAGATCAAGACGTTCTCCCTGCACCACGAATCGGCTGGCCCGTACATCGCCGATGCATATTACCGCATCACGCATCGTCCTCTCGCGGCCTACGCTTCTTGCGGACCGGGTTCAAGCAACCTTTATATCGGGGTGGCGGCTGCGCAGGTCGATTCGTCGGCGATGCTTGTCATCACCGGCAACGTTGCCACCTCACACTGGAATAAAGGAACATTTCAGGAAAGCGCACAATATTTCCAGGGAGATTTCGTCAACTCGCTGCGGCCTTACGTCAAGCGTAGCTTCCAGCCGACACGAGCCGACATGCTGCCTGCAAGCCTTCGCCAGGCCTTCGATCTGATGGAGACCGGGCAAACGGGACCGGTGCATCTCGACGTGCCGTTCAACGTCTTTCGCGAGCCGATCGACCGGATCGCGCTGGAAAAAGAGATGTGGCCGCCTCAGAAGCGTGGCCGGTCTGGTGCGGATATGAAGTTTATCCGCGAGGCATTGCAGCTTCTCAGCTCCGCAACCCGTCCATTAATCGTGGCAGGCCACGGAGTGCAACTCGCTGAGGCGGAGCCTGAATTGCAGGCGCTCGCAGAATTTCTCCAGATTCCGGTCGCTAATACGCCCATGGCGAAGGATGTTTTTGACAACGGACACCCGCTGAGTTTGGGCCAATTGGGACGCAACGGGACCTATCACGGTAACGGTGCGAGCCGAAGCGCTGATGTCATCTTGGCGATCGGTACAAGTTTTGACGATCGCTCCACCAGTGCTTGGCTTCCGGGACACACTTATAACTTTCCCAAGACCAAGCTTATTCATATCGACAGCGATCCGAGCCAAATCGGTAAAAATTTTCCGGTTACTCTCGGTATTGTTGGGGACGCCTGCATCGTGCTGCAACAATTGATCGATACCGCGCGCGAGAGCTCCCAACCGAAGCCGCGATACGAGGCATGGCTCGCCGATATCAAACGTTGGCAGGAGAAGTGGGTGGCCCATCAGGCTCGTCACCAGCATTCTGATGCCAAGCCCATTCGCCCTGAGCGATTCATCTACGACTTGCGGCGGATACTGCCTGAGGATGCCATCCTGGTGGCGGATATCGGACTCCATCACAATTGGCTGATCTCTGAATGGCAGCCTCGCCGCCCGCGCAGCTTCCTGCACAATTGGGGTTTCGGATCAATGGGCTTCGGTGTCGCCGCTCCGATTGGGGCGAAGTTGGCGGCTCCCGATCGGCCTGTTGTCAGCGTGTGCGGGGATGGCGGGTTTCTGATGCTGCCAAGCGCAATCTTGACGGCCGTCGAATACAACCTGCCCGTCGTCTGGATCGTATGGAATAACTACGGCTACGTCTCCATCCGCGACGTGCAGTCAGCAACGCTCGGAGCCAATCGCGAGATTGCAACGAGCTTCCGGAACGATCGAACCGGCGAACTTTTCACCACCGATTTCGCCATGATGGCCCGCTCCATGGGCGCCAATGGTGTTGTGGTCGAAGAACCGCGTGATTTTGCCGAACAGTTGGAGCAGGCGATCCGTAGCGAGCGACCAACTGTGCTCGACGTGAGGATGGATCGCGAGGCCAAGGTCACGGTGACCGGGAGTTGGGAGTTACCTCCGCTCCCCCCATTCAAGCCGTCGTTAGGATGGGAAGGCGATCGTTGATTTTCCGCGGCATCTGCGCCTGTGGGAAAACCTGATGGGTTTGTTCCATCAGAGGCCGCAGGCGCAAGCACTGCGACTTCGATCAATTCGACGCCGGCCAATGTCCCCCGATGCTTTCCGTGAGCCGGCGACAGAGTGCCTGTAATTGCACTGCGATTGCCGCGTCGGCGGCGGGATCGAAAGCGCGCGTCGCCATCGTGGTGGCGACTAGGGCAACCCGTCCCTGGATATCGAGGATCGGTGCAGCCGTCGCCCGCAATCCGGCAATCAGAAGCTCATCGACGGATGCGCATATTTCGGCGCGCACCCGTGCGCGGATCGCGTGAATGTCGAATGGCTCCTGCATGCGTGCTGTCGCAAGCTCGTTTGCGACTTCCTCTGCGGTTTCGTCTTCGGGCAGGAAAGACAGAAATACACGGCCGGTGGCCGAGCGCAGATAAGGCAGTACGGATCCGACGGCGATCGAGGTGATTACCGGTATGCGCCCGGCATGCAGACGCACGACCGTCGGACCGAGCGGCCCGCGCGCGGCCAGCAATGTGCTGCGACCGGTTGCGCGTGTAAATTCGGCGATTGCCGGATCGGCGAGCGCGAACACGTCCGTACGTGCCAAGGCAGCAAGGCCGATCTGGATGGCTTTTGAACCCAGGTCGTAATATCCCGAATCTGGATTCTGCCGCGCGAAGCCGGCACGGGTCAGGCTCGCCAGATAGCGATGTGCTTGCGAGGCCGAAAGGCCTGCGCGCCGCGCAACGGCGGTGAGGCTGACGGCTTCCGGCTCGGCCGCAAGCGCGGAGAGGACATCGAAGGCGATTCCCGCCGACCGGATACCGCGGCGGACCACGACCGCGCGGGTTCGCGGCGGCGCCGATTTCTCCGTCCGCCGCTGCCCGGTTCGAGGAGCTTTGGTCATGCTGGTAGTCCCATCCCGCGCCGATCTGGCGGTGGTCTTCGCGTAACTCCCTGAAACAACGTCATAACCTCAAGCTTGACCTTGGTCATGTTTAAACAGCCGTCATTTGGATATAGAGAAAACGGTTGCATATAAGACAACAAAAAGAAACGGAGAAGGGGAGGAACGATGCTGCCGGGATGTGCTCCATGGCCCGAAGAGTTCGGGCAGGAATATCGCCGCAAGGGCTATTGGCTCGACATTTCGATTCCGCACTTATTTGCGCGCCTCGCCAGCGCCGCACCCGAGCGTCTTGCGATCGTCGATGGCGACCGCCGCATCAGCCTCGGTGCGCTCTGGGAGCAGAGCGGGCAGTTGGCCGCGCATTTTCGCGGCCTTGGCCTGCAACCGCGTCAACGGGCCG